>Ga0307513_10000648_pt1 | contig 50078 bp, 71 predicted proteins | sample 15_EM_MG_FD_202174 | JGI IMG/M metagenome (GOLD analysis project Ga0307513, IMG submission 202174) | Populus trichocarpa ectomycorrhiza microbial communities from riparian zone in the Pacific Northwest, United States - 15_EM | ecosystem: Host-associated > Plants > Roots > Unclassified | place... | reverse complement strand
TCCCAGGCTGCAATCTATCACTCACGCGACTAGATAATTTTGTGATTACATTGGCCGGCGATTATTATCATTGTACCTGTTGGGGCAAGGTCACTTTCGCTCCATTAAACCAAGTGTGTAAATTGAGGGAACGAATTGACGCTTAGAATTACACTTGAAATTGTTCCGTTTGGAAATGAGGCGAACAAGCGAACGATTTATCAATTTGACATTTCCAATACAGGCACCTCAACCAAATCAGGCAAAACCCGATATGAAGCCCAACAGCTCATTCCAACGCCGGAAGATGGCGGTTGGGTTGGCTTTGGCTGCAAATTGCTACATAGGCGGGAAGATGGGGCCATTAAGCTAGCTGGGAAGCTGCTACAGCACCTTGGGCCGTCTTATGGCTATCTAGGTACCTGAAAAAGCTCACTTGGCTGTACGGGCTTCTATGGGGCTTGTAGGGGCTATCAAACAAAAGGGGACTCAAGCCGCTATCGCCAACCTGAGCCCCTTCCCCTGCCAGCCAAGCGCAAAATCTAGCAAGGCGTGCTTGGCGGAATAGTGCACATACATTGAGTCGGTCGGGATAGGCAAGCCTAAAAATGGAAAAGGGGCCAGCCTCCCGCGACTTTGCCCCCTTCATTTGCGTCTAGAGCGAAGTTCTAGTCCAAAACCCGCCCCACAACAAATGAGCCCTACTAAGCCGCTAAATAGCTGGCTGTTGCTGCCCCACTCTCAGCTTAACCCCTAAGAGATGGCTAGCCTGATGTTGCCCAAATAAGCTTGCCAGAGATTAAGCCTTGAACCTGTAACGGAGCCTTGCTCCATTTTCTACAACCCCCTTAGCTCCCGTAGCAAGCTAAGGATGAAAATTACCTAGCATGCTCAGGTAAGGCATACAAGAAAAAAGCTCCCTGTTATGCACAGAGAGCAGTTAGGGAGTAAGAAGCAAGCATATACGGGTTTTTACCTATTGCAAGCCGGCTAAGGCCCTGCTAGAGCCTTAATCGCTGTCGGCTATGAACCCTCCGATTGCACCTCTCTGATGGGGACGGCGCGGGTTTACCCTATGGGCTCGCGCCGTTTTCAGCTTGAGGAATGAACCAAATTCGGCTAAGCAAGCATTGCAGAACGCCAGCTCTGCAAACGGAAGGCTCCCCCGGTTGAGGTATCGTCCGGGGGAGCTTTTTGCGTTCTAGGCTGCATTCGCCGGTTCTTGATTGACCGGTTGGGCTTTCCCCTTAAAGAGCCTTCCTTTATAATCGCGCGGCCTATTATCAGCCGGGACGGCCGAACCATAGCCGGCAACCCTAAGCTGCTCATCCCTTGCCGCAATTTCAGCTTCCAATTCAGCAATGCGGGAATGGGCGCGCTCTATATCGGCCAGCATTTTCATCTTTTCCGACATGGCCTCGATTTGCGGATTGATAGCCGTGAATTCCCGCGCATTGGCGCTTTCGGCGATTGAGAGCGCGCCGGCCAGCTCGTTTAGATCGGCGTATTCCTCAGCCTCAAACAGGCCCCTGCGGCCTCTATAGGCCTCTAGGGCGTTCATAGCCTCATTGAAGGCTATCGCGGCAGCTAGAGCCAACTGGAGCGGGTTACGCCGCTCCCGCGTGGCCACAACAGGCACAACGCCATTAGCTTTAGCTAACTCACGCTCCGCCGCTCTGCGGGCCTTTTCTGCATCAGACAATTTCGGACGGCCAGCCATTTGGATTCTCCTAATTTGTGGTGATATAGATTGATGGGTTTTGCTTGAGATATTTGGCCCATTCCTGCGCGCCAAATCGAACCATTGCAATTTGGTAAACTGCGGCTATACAATTCCACCATGCTAAAGCATCTGGCGAAGGTGTAATCAAATCAGTCATGGCCTTTTGATGCTCGGAATAGGCTTGGTTAAGGGCCTTGCCAAAATCAACCAGCTCCATATAGGCTGGAGCTGGCGCTAAGAGAGATTTCAAAAGCTTTAATTGTTCCTGCATTCCAGTTCCCTAGAAGTCCAATGATAGAAGTTAATTAATCTCAAGGTACGCTTTCTATCTTTAGCGCTTAGTCTGATATTGCACAAGCGCCAAACATTATACCAGTAGATATGATCATGCATTTTGCCAGCTCCGTTATCATTCAAAAGAACACTTAGCTTGTTGGGCGATGACTGACACCAAAGGGGCAACAAGGCTTGCAACCCGGCTAAATGTTCGTTGGAATGATAGGCCCCCGAAGGGGCTTATTTGCGTTTGGGGGCTTGGGGCTTGCTCGGATATAGGCGAAACAGGCCCAAATGATGCAGAGGATTTCTCTGCTCCAGAGCGTTCAATGCGTCCAGTTCGGTTTCGCCATTTTGAAAGCCAATGTGCTTTCCATTATAATAAACGTCCCATTTCTTTATGGTTTTGCGCTTCATCTCACTTCCTCCATTACATTGCCTTAAGAGATGGCCCGAAGGGCCTATTTGTTTCTGTCGCTGACCTTGCCCTCAACCCCAATTCTCGCTGCTTTCCTCGCCTTGACTGCATCCATTTTCGCGAGATGGGCCGCGCATTTCTTGCATTGCGAAGTTCCGTAAGTGCGAAATTTCTCAATCGCGCTGCTCATATGTGCATTCCGATTTTTGCAGAGCGGCCGTCCACCGTCACTATATGCCGCGTGAATGATGCCTTGATTGTTACACATGTTCCATTCTCCTGATTAAATGGGCCATCCATTAAGACAATGCTTGCTTTAGGGTGAAGGGCGATTGCCTAACCAGAGCCTCTATGACTTTAAATATAGGCCGATTAAATTTAATGTAAAGTAAAAAATGCAGGAAATATCAAAAAAAATGGCCCCATAAATTAGGGGCCTGAAATTGCTATTTAATTTGTCGCTGTTTGCTAAGCGGGATAAGAGGCTGATCTTCGATTGTATCCCCCTCAAATTTCATAAACTCATCAATCCATTTTCGCAATTCGAGGAATATAAGAGGGGCTGTTTCGCTAAGCCGAGCTAGGCCAGTTCCTATACCCGATGCCGGCCAGACCACCACTCCGCCAGCCTTTAGCGTATTAAGTGCCTGGAATAGCCTGGGCTCAGCTATGGCCTTCCATTCAACTAGATCATTATCCCTTAGATAGGCCCCCTCGGCAAAGGTAGGATAACGCTTGGTTGGAATGCCAATTGAATTATGTTCGCCTCTGGCCTCTTTAGCCTGCCCTCCATAGCCAGTTTCCTGGAAATTGTCTCCGAATATATAGAGTTTTTTCGGGTTGGCCTTTATCTCTTGGCGCGTATACCAAATGACAGTTTCGAGCGGCATATCTGACTCCCTAGTAAAATATCCGGCGGATTAATTCAACGAATAGGAAACCACAACCAACGCCAGCCGATAAAATGATAACCTCCTTTAGCACTCGGTCCATTTTATTCCCCTACTGTATGGGCATATGATTGTGGAACTCGCTTACATATTGCATCCCATCGGCCGGCCGCGACAGCGAGCGTTTTAGCAGCCCTGAGCATATGCCGGCGTGGTCTTGTGGTTTCCTTCCCCATCGCAAAGGCTATGGCGAAATAATGACAGCCAAACACAAACTGCCCAATCGCAACCGGGAAACAAAAAATCATGCTCGGAGCGCGCTTGGCGATAATTCGGGCTCTGCCCTTATCAATCATTTCCTCACGCATATTCGCGGCAGATATCCAATGGGCTCTATCCATTATGCCTGAGATAGTATGCCTAGCGGGATGTGCCGTTTCATATGTTATGGCCCGCTTGGTGGTTCTCATGTCGAATTCCCATCGCTTAAAGCGCATGAATAATTCGCCATCTTCGCCGCCACCTAATTCTAGCTTTTCATTAAATGCATGGGGCTCAAAGGCGGAGCGGGATAAGCGGACATTGCCCGCTCCCATTGATTTGGAACTACCCTCAGCCGGGAATTTAAATTTTGTTGGTCTGGCCCATGCTGGGATTGAATCCGCATAATCCATGATATTTAGCCCAAATAATACGGGCGTATCGAGATAATCAGGATGCAATAAGCCGGCTATCCATTTTGAATCGGCTTGCTCATCGTCATCTATGAACATGAGATAATCCGCATCGGATTCAATCGCATATTTCCTGGCGGAATTTCGCGCCGATGCTATGCCCCTCTTGGGCTGGGTAATATAGGTAGACCAATGAGAAGATAGATTGGTGAATTTGATATAAGCGGGCCTGCCTGATTCCGCTGCGTCATTATCAACAATGACATAATGCACAATTATCCCAGGCGGGATATCCTGAGCCAGAAGCGACATAAGGCATTTTTCGAGCATCTTAGGCCGCCTATGGGTGCAAATAGCCACAACCGCTAATTTAAGCCCATTCTGCCGAATGCTCTCAACCGTTACCAGATTCAACACTTTGGATTTCTTTCACCAGAAAATTTAGATGGAATAGTTTCACGCTTCCCGCATCCTGCCCCCGCACGCCGACAACGGTCGATAGCAGGATATCGTTGGATAACTCTATTTTCCCGTCTTTCAAATCCTCATAGGCCCTATCTATCAAGTCCTCTAAAATGGCTTGCCACCTAGGGCTTTTGGCAAGCATTTGGCCGAATTCTTCGCGCGAAATAAGCATATGAGCGGCGTTATCCATAGAAGCGATAATCTCCTGATTGCTGGCTGCGGACATGGGCGATTTGGTTCCTGATTACAGGCTCGTCTAAATGCAAACTGCCCTTAATGATTTCTGTTAGCTCTGCGGCTCCCATCGTTGGGTTTTGAATGATAAATTGCTGAGCCGCGCTTAATTGCTGGAAAAGATTTATCGGTCTGTCTGGCTTGGCATTAGGCTTACCGACCTTCTCAAGCTCATGATCAAAGCGCCATTCCATGTATTTCAGCGCTATGGTTTTCCACTCGGAGCCAAAGGCTAACGCGAGTCTGGCCAAGAGCTTAGGCGTGGCAAAGGATTTCTTGTCAAGAAAACCGCGCAAATCCGCTTCTTCGCATTGAATTTGCTCAGCAATAATGGCCAAACCTATGTTGGCCCTAGCAATGCGATGCTTTAGGAGATGGACAAGCATGTCGTTAGAAATCGGTCCCATTTCTGCCTCCAAAAGGGCGTAAACAGGATTGGTCTAACAGATTTGTGACTTGGCGAAAAGGGGATTGCTTAGCTTAAGCAATCGTAAAAGTGAGATATCAGATGTCAGATTTTAAGCCTGATTGGAAGCTAGACCCATGGGAACAAATGGCCGTAGCGCTGACTCTGGCGCTTCCTAAGCACATACCGAACTGGCCCGGTTGCACAGATGAGCAAATGGCGGCTGTGGTAATGGATGTGTTGGAAATGATGGAGCGTTAACCGGCTGCAAACCAGTTTGCCCAAACATATCTAACTTATTGAAATTCCTAGCGGTAGTTTGCAAGTCATAGGGGGCTAAATCATTGAAATCATTCCATGCATCGGATTTATCCGAAAACCGAAGAAATTAACAAAATCAATGACTTAGCTATATGGTTTGCAGGCTAGTTTGCAGATTTGGGAAATGGCACAGGCTTAATTCCGCGCTCTTTGTCTCCCGGTTCCTCCGGCCCATGGTATATGATTTTTTGGAGTGTCCCGCACTCTGGGCACATATGCGGCTCAATTCTGCCCCAACATTCCTCCCCATGCCGCCATACATGGCCACAAGCCGCAACAGGGCATTTGTGCTTATGCGTGCTCATTGCGCAAGCTCCCCAATCCAAGATTGATTCAAAAGCTCCATTGCGGCCTTAGCTTGAGTATGGGTTTTCCTCAAATAGGCTTTCAAAGTTGGCACTTGGCCGGCATAGGCATGGCCTGATATGGCGGCTATTTGGGCCTCACTGGCCCCCATATCGGCGAGGGCTGTAATGGTGGTGCCCCTTAGATCATGGAAGCGCAAGCCTGTTTCGGTCAAGCCAGCATCGGCCACAGCCTTACGCCAAGCTTGCCGCAATGATACCTCTTGCCATTTGCCCCCTTTGGAATTCATCAGGATGAAATCGCTTAGGCGCGGTTGGCTAAGCACGAAATCCTTAAAGCCCCCGACCAAGGGCAATCCGACAAACGCCCCCGTCTTATTCTGGCGAACTGTTAGGGCATCCTTTTGGATATCGGGCCAGGATAAGCCGCAAATATCGCCCTGCCTTTGCGCGCTCCAGAGGGCCATGTGAGCAGCCCTAGCCACATCAGGCCTAGCCACTTTTAGAACAGCCTTAATCTGCTCTGGCTCCCATGTCATTTCGCTACGGTTGACCTTATAAACCTGTTTCATTTTGCGCAGCCGATTCACATCTAAAAGGTTTCTATCTTCGCCCCATTGGAAAAGAGTTTGGGCAAATACCATTAGATTGCGGGCCTGCCCAGGCTTTCCCGCTCGAATAATTTCGTCCCGCCATTCGGCAAACTCGCCTCTTATGGCTTTCTTCTCCATAGCTTTAAGCGGGCAAGCTCCATACCGGACACGGAGGGCCAGCATAGATTTGCGATAATTGGCTTTCGTTCCCGAGGCCAATTTGCGGAATTCGGCCCCTTGTTCATACTTCTGAATAAGCGAGCTAAAAGAGCCAGCAACGGTTGTGGCTGGCTCTGCTTTTTCGGCCTCTAGATATGACTCCAGAAATTGAGGCGTTCCAGGCTCGCCTAAGATACGCACGCCAGTCAAGCGGTTATAGCGGTAGAGTTTGCCGCCTTTCCGCACTGTGTTGATATTTGGTAGCGAAAACTTCATTCTTATCCGCCTTCCTCAGTTGACGCCGGAAATAAGCCCCCTCGTCCTCTATTATGGGCTCAGGGCCAATACCATGTAGCCTATCCATAGTTAAATTTAAAGCCCTTAAATCGTATAGATTAGCGCCATCAACTTTTATTTTAAGCCCCCTACGCTTTAAGAAAGCACGGAACCCGGCAACAGAAAGGCCGCAATAGGCTGCGGCCTCTTTACTCGGAACAAATCTCTGTTCTGTCATCCCATAACCCTTGTGATATTAATGTAATTAGATGAATTAGGCGGCCTGTCTTTATTCCTGTTTTGCAGCTCAGCCAAAATATCCGAGCACTCATTTGTATGATTGAATATTATTGCTTGAGTCAAATCAGGCTCAGCAATCATTTTCATGTCACGGATTTTGATTAAATCTCTATCCTTCTGAGTTAGGATATCTTCCTTAATTCCAGCCGAATAAGGAACCACAGGCAAAACAAGTGTTTGGCCCCACATCTTTGCAAATCGGCCTGTAATCGTGTCATCAGCGCAAACAATTGAATATGCGCGTCTCTCGACTAAGACAAATGTGCGCAAATAATGCCACACTAGGGATTTTAATCTATTCGCCTGTTTTTCATTCGACACATGAGCAGGGCCAGCAATTAAAAGCTTAAGCATTTCCATCTCGCTTATTGAGGAAAGTTCTTATTCGACGCAAAAGCAACAATTCAACTGTATGAGTTAGATTTTCATATTCGGCTTTGGTGGCTTTTCTTAATCTCCATTCTTTGCCCCTAGTGTGGGAGGCTAGATAATAAGCTGATAGCCCCCCACATCTTAGACAGAACCTATATAGGCCCTCAGTTGGCGATGGCGCTGTTGCGTAGCCCGTTGGGTCGAATGCTAAGCAATGAGGGCATATAACCATTTAACACAGCTTCCGGTATGGGCTGGCGGTCGACTAAGTCTGTAGCCCTGTTTGCCCAGCAAAGCAGCTCAGCAAAATCCTTGAGGCGAACAACCGCCAAGCCCTCTTGCCGATTGGCTTTCAGGAAAAGCACCTTTACGGGCTTTATCCATTTGTAAATTTCTCTAAAGCCATCGGCCCTTAGCTTAACCTCCCCGTCAACTTCTCCGCCAAGCCAATCCATGATTATGTCATTTTTGTACCCTGCCATTGCTCCCGACAAGGGAACCCTACGCGCCGTAACGCCAAATTTATTCAACCGCGTTACAAAATCCCGTTCGCCGCGCGTACCCTTATCTTTAGAAAACTTCGCCACTTATTTATTTACCCTTCATGATTTGTGAAATTCTTGCCGTAGTAATATTATATTTTTCAGCCGCTTGTTTTGGGCACATGCCATTTTTCAAATCGGCGATAATTGACGCATTCCGTTTAATCAATCTCCTATCTGGCCCCGGAGCCCTCCCTATTTTTGAATTATTGGTAATCTCCAATTCTCTCATTTTGGTATAAAGCGTTGGGGCTGAAAAACCCATAATTTCGACTATTTCATATATGTATAATTCTTGCTTCTTCAGCCTCTTTAATTTTTCGTCATCCTCTGGAGATTTCCATCTACCTCTAGACATACTAAACTCTCAAAATTGCTGTTATCGCAAATGGCAGAAATTTAATTATCAGCCATTCGCATTGTCCTGTTTTGTGTACCAAATATATATCCCAAATAATTGGGGGGACCATGACCAACGCGCCAACACAAAATTGGATACTCGACATTGGTCATATATCCCGCTAATAGGGTTTGACTTGAGTGTAGCTCACAGGCTTTTTATAATTCGCCATATAGATTTTAGCTAACTCAACAGATATCATGCCAGAGCGATTATTTATCTTCCTGGCATTCTCAGAGGCCCGCAAAAGCGCATGCTCATCCGCAATGGATAGAATCCCATTTATCATGCGGTCAATATCGATTTTCGTTGGTTCGATTTGGTAGGGAATAATATTCAGCGCGCCTAAATGCGCCTTCCGAATTGGTCGGAATTTCACGCCGGCCAGAATACGGCAGATTATATCAAAGGTTTTCTTGTCATGCTCGGCATGCATTTTTCTAAAGATATTAATGCATGTGGTTTCGAGCGGCGCGGCTGTTTTCTTAATTCGGCCGCCAGGATTGCTTTTGGGCTTAATTCCATATCGGGTTAGAATTCCCGATAATGAAATTTCATTTTGGTCACCTCGATAATAGAGGGCCGAAAATAGTTGACTGGACTTAATTGCCGTTCGATTGTGATTAATCCCAACAAAGCCAACAGCTTGGCGCTTAATATACGTCTCTGGCGTTTCGATTGTTTTTAGAAATGGGATGGAGATATTCTGATAGAGCGCGGCATAGGTGGCTTTTTGCCCATCTGTGCAAAACACCTTGCCCCATTCGGGAACCTCTACCAGATTGGGGACTTTGAATTGCCCCCAATCGAAATTTTCAGCGATCTCTTTCAAAACGCGCAAATCTGAGGCTTCAAATTCGCGCTGTATGTTGTGATCGATATAGATATGATGTTTGCGTGGATTGAGCCAAACCACCTTTGGAATAGCCCTCGTTAGCAGTTCCTTAGGCTCAATTTCCATGCCCTCGATAGGCACTATCGGCTTAACCAAGTCTTGCCGGTAACCATCTGGTAATATTGGCTTATTGCTAACTACAACCAAATGGCTGAGTTTTCGCGTGGCTTGAAGGTTTTTGGTTTTTTGCTGCCTTGTGGGGCTGTATGTCACAGCCGTTTCAGCTAAGCGTTTCATCATATTCTCCATTGCCCCACAATGACCATAAAGTGGGAAAACGAACAATATGCTTAGTCGCTTACCTTGCAAGCAAAAAATGCACTTTTAAGCAATCTTGTGCGCGGAGTAGCGAAATTCGCATCCGCCACTCATTGCGTAAAGCTCCACAGCCTCACGGCCAGGAATGCGCAGTTCCAGCGTGAATTTCTTGCCGCCAAACGCAATAATGCGCGCTTCGTCATGGTCGATTATGTCCGCGAAATGTCGGGCCATCTTCCAGCCGTCATCTGGGCCACAACGCAGCTCCCAGGCATTCATGCCTAACTCTGGGCAACGGACTTCCCAACTAACCGTTTTACCCACTCCCCCTTCATAGTGCGCTTCCAAGCGCTGTTTACGCCACCCGGCATAGGTCGGCTTTTGGTCCGCGCCTCGCCGCGCAGTTTCCGGCTGATTCGCCGGGCCTTTGCTATGTTGCGCAAATCCGTTTTTGTTTTCTGCGCCGCGCAAATCAGATGCGCTAGCCCCCGATTGTCCCATTCGTTTGTTCCGCCTATGGCTAAAGGTGTTATATGTTCGTCAATCCAAGGTTCGCCCTCTGGAATCGGCAGTTCGCAAATGCAGCAAATGCCCAATCGTTCCCTGTAAAGCTTGCCTCGCCTAGATTTTGTTAGTGGCTTTCGGGCCTCAAGTATAACCTCAGGCCTTAACCGTAGCTTGCTCGTTCTGTTGCTGATTCAGTTCGCCAAATCTCAATTACGGCCTTAGCCGCGTCAATTCTTGCTTTTAAAATTGCCAAATCAGCGGCGGCTTTAGCATCAGCCTCAACAGCCGCTTTGAATTCTTCACTTGCATAAGCCTCCCGTTCTTGTGCAGCAACGGGGAGCTGATTAAACCGTTTCATCAAAAGAGCCTTGGTATGCTTGAGCATGCTTTCAGCTTTTCTTGATTCATATACGGCGCTATGCATCTTGGGGGGCAAAGTATGCAAAACGTTCAATGCCCCCCGCAAAGCTGTTTCGTCTATGATCAATATGGCGGTACCTCGTCATCATAGCTCACATTGTAGTCATCAGGCCCATTCGGGGGAGGCGCATTTTCATAGGCCCCGTTCTCCCGATACGTGGCCGGCGGAATGGGCCTAGCGCGAGACATCGCATTAGAGCCGTTTTGAGTGGGGTTAGGGCCCTGATTATAATTCTGGCTACCCCTATAGCTCCCCCCCTGCCCTTGGGGCCTGTAGCCCCCGTTAGAACGCCCCTGAGAGCGTCCATTCTGGTTACCCTGGTCCTGCACATCAAGCACGTTGGTTAGCTTGTGCCCAAGGGAGCCGTTGTCGTTCTCCCAAGTGGAGATAAAAAACGTATGCATCTCGCCATCGGGCGTTACGATATTGCAAACGCCCTTGAATGCAGGATCAGTTTCCTTTTGCCTGCGGTCATTGGGCTTTGAATTGCCAGTGTTAGGCCGATAGCCTCCCTGCACATTTCCACCTTGGCGGCCTTGATAGCCCCGGTTCTGATTGTTAAAGTTCTGGCGCGGCTGGCGAAAGCCTCCGCCATTGTTTTGATTGTTCCAGCCCATGTTATTGCCTCAATCCGTTGCCGTAAGAGTCCATTTTCTTCAAGTTGTCGCTAACTGCTTTGGTCCTAAGAAAAGTATCAGTGTAGAATTGCATCTCTGCTTGATTGTCGATTAGTCTGATTTTAGGCTTTCCCGTCTTCTTATTGGTATTCAGGATAATAATTTGTTCGATTAATTCGCCTCGATTATCTTCCTCCCAAGCGAATTTGTATGCAGCCGTTTGAAAATAATGCTCGTTGTAAATTCCGCTACCAGTCTTCAAATCAACCTGAGTAAGCTTTCCATTGACTGACGCAAGTAAATCCATGGTGCCAGCAAAGTAAGCAGACTTAGAGAAAGTAATTAATTCAGTATCGATAGGTTGCACATTATTTTCTGAAATCCATTCTTGTAGAGCCTTGAGCCCGTTTATAACCAACGGATCAGTTGGGATTTCAACGGGCAGGCCCTTAAAGAGAGATTCGGCGATGGCATGAACTCGCGTTCCCACATCTCCAGCCGCCTCTTTAATTGTGTTGTATTCAGTCTTAGCCTTCTCGCAAACAGCTTCAATTTGTTCCCTAGAAGCATTCTCAGGCAGATTAACCTTGACATACTCGCCGGCCATCTTAGCCGCCCAAGGCAAAAGAGCTGGTTTGTCGAGTATGCCCAGAATGGAAGTCACGCCGGGAACAAATAAATCTTTCTCTGCCCAGTAATAAGCGTGCCGTTTGCGGCCAAAATCGCCGCGCTGAATAGTAATAGTTCCGCCATATAACGAGGCCTCAACCTCAATTCGAGGCCCCGTATCGGCTTGAATAGCGTTAGGCTGCATTTTTATAATTCCTCAAGTCCACAACTTCTAGATTGTGGGAGGCTAATGCTGCCTCGATTGCTTGGATTAAGTCTTTTCTCGAAAATCTATCGGCCATATCGGCGATTGCACATGCAACATCATGCGCATAAAACGCCGGATCATGGCCCATTTCTTCCTCAGGATTAATTTGCATTGAATGCGCTCCGGTTGGCATGAGCCAGAGTGAGAGCGCGACGCTCTATTGTCAGAAGGGCTCTGGCGCTATTGGCCAGAGTCTCTAAACGCTCAATGCGCTTGAGATAGCCTCCGACAGAGGAATCAACGATTTCCTCATCGGTTAGCTTGAGGGCATCTTTCAGCCCGGTAAGTGAAAGGGATTGCATTTGCCAGCTCCAGACAAAGGCCCATATCGGGCAACTGGAGCTATTTTAAGAGAAACTATTGCTAAGCGCAAGCGATTTTAGCAATCCCCCGCGCTTAGCTAGCAAGCTGCTTAACCAAGGGTTTCTATGGGCTTGATTACATATTGCAATCTGCCCAGATTTTCCCATTGGCCGGCTTTAGCAATAATTTTCTTTATCGAGGGGTTTAGGGCTTCGTAAATGGCCCCGCCTCTATCGGTTGGATAAAAGATTCTAAAAATTGGTTCATTATATTGAGATAGTTTAGCTAGGACTAAATCCGCTGGTCTGATTGGGGCCATGTAATCAAATAGGAGTATATCGCCCTGTACTAAATTGGTCTCATAGGGTTTTGTCATGGCCCTATCTGGATTTCTTATAGTAAAGCAACCTGCCCCTCTGCTTAGTTCATCCAAAAGCGACTTTCTATCTGAGCCCAGTATATCTTTTAACTTGGCCCCATCTATTTCATTTAGATTCTCTAGATGTGCTGGAGTAATAGAACCGCGTATTCTAGGTTCGTCGTTTATCCTTAACTCAATTACCGTAGCAGGTTTAATTGTCCCATTTCTAAGGTCGTCTGGCGATACATCAAACAACTTGGCCAGTTCTTCAATTCTATGGAGAAACGGCGTTTTGCCATTCTCATAGTTGTTATATGTGGTTTGAACCATGCCAGCGCGTTTAGCAGCGGCGGTTGCTGTATTGAATCCCGCCGCTATTCGAGCATTAACAAGGCCTTGCGCCAACTTTAGGCGCGATTCGCGTTCTGTGATCATTACCAGATTTTAACGTTTTAGCATCATACTCAGGCTTAGCGCCAAACCCACTTTGGGGCAATTAGCATCTACCTAAATTAAGATCATTTGTAAAGCACAAAGGCCTCGTTATGCGTACTTTTGCCTTATGGAGCAACAAACTCGCTCGAAACAATGGTGTAAAGCATCGGGCGGTTTGGAGTGATGAACGCCTTAAGCAAGCGCTCCAAATGCTTAAAAAAACACAGAATATGAAACTTACTGCTAAGGAAATAGGCGTAACGCCAGACAGTTTAAAGCGCGCCTTAAGACGGCGCGGCCTCACGATGCGAGCCGCTTTAGGCCGCATGAGTCAGGCGAAGAAGATAACCGGAACTGATTCGATTTTTGCGCCAAGCGCGAATCTAAGTGACAATAGCCCATTCATTGCTCAAGCCGCATTTGAGGCCAAACCGGCTAATGGCTGTAGCTGGCCGATTGGTGACCTGAGAATGGATGATTTTAGGTTTTGTGGGGCCAAGAGAGCCAAAGGCTCATATTGCCTGGGATGCTATGAGCGGGCCTATATCCCGGCTCCGCCGCTAAGCGAGCTAAGGATTGAGGCTTATATATAGGCTTATATATATTAGCCTATATAGTCTTACATACCGCCCCACTGGGGCTATAAGTATATAGGGGGCGTTCAAAATGTCAATAGGAAAAATCATTGAGAAGCGTATTTTCTGCGTTAGATGAATTAGGCGTTCAATTGCGGGACGCATCAAATGGGCGGTGGCACAAATGCAAATGCCCATCTTACGAATGCGAGGGAAAACGAAACAAAAATATGCAGGTGTTAATAACAGATGAATCAGTTGGGTATGTATGTTTCAGATGCGGGAAGAAGGGAAAAATCAGGCTCACTGATGAGCCCCGCACATCAGGCATACATGGCCACAAGGGGCATTCTAAGAGCGGCAACGCGGATTGGCGCCCGGACTATAACGGGCCACCACGATGATAAATTAGCATTTCCATATCAAAAGGGATTTGCAAAATTATATGAGGTTGGCTCCGATAATCCTTGGACACAGCGCAAAGCCAAAAATTCCAGGCTAAGCCTATTTCTTGGCGACAAGGTCGATTTTTCCAGGCCATGGATTTTGACAGAGGGCGAATTCGATAGTTTAGCCTCAATCGAGGTTGGCGAGACAAACGTTTGTAGCCTGCCTGACGGGGCCGTACAGCCAACAGAGGAAAACCCGGCTAAATCGGGCAAGCTCTGGGCAATCAGGGAAGCATGGCCGCGCATACAGGCAGGAGGCGGCCAGGCGATCTTAGCTCTAGACAATGATCCGGCTGGAGATGCGACTAGGGATGTGCTGATTGACATTTTAGGCCGCTGGAGATGCGCGGTTATAGATTGGCCGGCTCACGATCATGCAACGGGCCAAGATGGCAAATGCAAGGATTTAAATGAAATCCTACTCCTATTAGGGCCAGATGCGGTTAGAAATGCAATTCAGTTTGCCAAGCCGATTAAATTAGAAGGCGTATTTAAACCAAGCGAAATTAAAAAGAGGGCACCGCGTGTCTATTATTCTACTGGCCTTCCAGAAATGGATCAACACGTTAAGTTATTCCCTGGCGAATTATGCATCTGGACGGGCCATACGGGAGCAGGCAAAAGCACAGCATTATTCGGCGTACTTGGCTTTCTTGCGAAAAACGGACTCAAAATAGGATTGGCTTCATTCGAGGCTGATTATTGGGAGGACATACAGCCATGGTTCGAAACTTGGCTATTTGGCGAGGATACAAATGAACAGACCAAAATTGATGCTCACTTATGGCTTGACGAACGATTCGCTTTCATTAGTCACGAAATTGAACCCCTCAAAACCCCTGCGACAATCGAATGGCTTATCTCGCAAGCACAGGATGCTAAGGGGCGTTTCGGGATTGATGTATTGGTCGTGGACCCCTGGAATAAGCTACAGCATAAGCGCCGAAATTACGAAAACGAAACGGATTATATCGGACGCGCGCTCGCTGAGCTTCGTAACTTTGCGCAAGCCTATAATGTCATCGTCATTGTGGCTGCGCATCCCACTAAAGAAAGTGGCAAGGAAGGGGAAGTTCCGACCGAATTTGACATCCATGGCTCTATGAATTGGGGAAATGCAGCCGACCATGTAATAATGGTTTATAGGCCAGATAAGAAACTAACGGCAACTCTAATTAAGGTGGCTAAATCGAGATATAGGAAAGCCGGAATTGAAGGCGAAAAATGGTTTGTATTCTCAAGCAAGACAAATCTTTATTCGCCATGTGCTGAGCATATGATTCCGAAAAATGATAATAAAAAGGAAAGGCGCAAAAGGGCAGCATGATAATTTGGGATCATGAAGTTAAGGGCTCAGAATTAATTCGAGAATTTTTAATTAGCCAAGGGGAGCCGATTGCAAGGTTACAAAGACGTAGGCTATTCACGCCGTATGCGCATCGAATTCGCTTAATGCAGGAAAATGCGGATAAGCCAGAGGGATATAGAAAGCGCTCGTTGCGCAATAGGTTGACCAAACTAGATAAAGCCCTAACGGATCAGGAGGCCTATGCACTAGACCGGGCCTTTTCGGCTTGGTTGGCATTAAATGGCAAATCCAAATCGGTTGATTTTATGTCAGTTGGTGGAGGTTCGGGCCAAAGCGAGCCGCTTAATGATACAGAGTTAAAGGAAGCAAATGCATTTCGCATTATGAAAGGTTTAGCCGGAGCGCAAGCGCGCTTTGCAATGAGCAAATTATTTGAGGCTATGGCCCCTTGGAATGATGAGGTTTACAAAATCGAAATTTCCGATTGTGTGAAATTGGCGAAGTCAATAAAAAATGCATACGAACAAAAATAGAACTTGATTAGTTAAGGTCACAATGGTATATTATTTCTACACTGCAATTTGTGCGCGTTTTCTCGCGCTTTCCCCCTCGCCGCACTCCCCCATGCCGAATGTAACAATTCGGCCACACAAACGGCCACGTTTACGCCGTTATCTCCTATTCGAGTTGTGCTAGCCGATTGCTCAAGCTAGCAATGAACAGCACCGCACAAGCGGGGATAGATTTGGATGCGCAAATCTAGTGCGGTGCAACATAAGCCGCGAGGGATAACTAGGCCCGTCCGGCAAAAATCGGCGGGCCTTTTGCATGAAGACATTATCGCGGGGTAGAGTAGCCCGGTTCACTCATAGGGCTCATTACCCTAGCACGCTGGTTCAAATCCAGCCCCCGCAACCAATCTGAGGATATGCGCATGAGCACATATGACATGATCGCAGGCAGGCGATTTTATGCCCCATTGTTGTTTACCGTTATGTTCAAAGAGGCTTTATTTGATCCTAAAGAATTGCCTCGATTGCGCGATTGCTATTTTAACGAAAGGGGCGAAGTAGAGCTATTCAGCAAGACAGGCCCTAATGCGTGGTATGGGCAGGATGAGAACAAGGCTTATCACAATTTGCCAGGATATTTAGGCGAAGGCGAACCATGCACCTATGACCCTGTTTACGCCAAATGGCGCTATGAATGGCCGAAAGACGCAGCAAAGAGATTGATCCTATCTCGCGCATTCGAAATGGTCGGATCATATGATCCTTTAGCCGAGATGCAGCGCATATTAAGCGATATGAACGCGGGCAAGGTAACGCCCGAAACGGTCCGCGCTTACAAAGAGGGCGAACCAATGGTCCAACAGATAATAGATATTCTGCAAAAGAAGAACTAGCGCTATGGGCAAGTCGCTTTATAAGAAGTCCAAGCAGGCGAGACTTAAGGCCGCCAAGCAATGGCAAGAGATAAAGAACCGCAAGAAAGCCTTCCCCTATGTGGTCACGATCAAACAATGTTGCGGCTGTTGCGAGAGCACCTTGCGCTTTAAGACGGAAGCGGCATTCCTAGAGCAATGGAATAAGCTGGAGCTAACTGTTTCGGCCATGATTACCGATGATGAGGGCATTACCCATAAAAGCCTAGATACATTTTACGGCTATTGCCTTGGATCAAAGAATGATCGCAGCATTGATTATCTGATATCGCAAATCATGAACAAGCCAATCAAGGCAAATCAGAGCCAATAATGCGCAAGGGCCCGAATGATTATCCGCTATCGGGCGGTTTCGAGATGGAACGGCTAACCAGAGCCAAGCGCTTTCATAAATTTGGCCCGTCTGTTGGCCGATATATCAAGGCGCGGTTTTGGCGAAGGATGCGCCGAATAGTCAGGCTGCAAATTACACAAGAAATTAACCAGCTAACTTAACCACTTAAAAAGTCTTAGCCCATACAATGGAGGAATGCATTGAGCAAATATGAGCCAAAGTTAGAGCCAACTCAAAGAATGCTGGAGATTGAGGCTAATATCAAGCTGCTTGGCAAGGCCAAGGCGGCCGAAAAACTTGGCATAACTGTACCGACATTAAACAGCTCAATGCAGCGACTAGAGTCAAAAAGGCGTAGATTGGAAAAGGCTAAGAAGAATGGATTATACGGATCAGGTTGATTGCGGGGCAAATGATTTTAGCGGTTGTGCGGTTATGAGGGCCGATAATGCCATAATGGCGAGGGAAGCTCAAGCCAGCGCGACGGCATGGTTTCTAAAAGAGCGAAATGCATTTTATGGCGAGCCTCCGCTAGCCGATGAGGCCCCCAAGATTTGGGCTGGCGGGCCAATTTATAGCGCGGGAACTAGCCCAAAGCCGGCTCCAGCGCATACAGCGCAAATGGCTATGCTCCAGAAAATTACCGAATTGGAGTTGCGGAACCATCGCCTAGATGAAGAAAACAAAAGCTGGCTTCATCAGCTCAATGACAAATCGGACCAATTTAAGAAGTTAAGCGCTGTCTGCACATCTTTATTCGCTGAAATAAATGGGCTGAAAATCGAGAAGGCGAAACTTGAGGCTGAATTGGCCGATATCAAGGCGAACGGAGTGCAGCTCAATTCTGTCCCATTCCATACTCGCGGCAAGGGCGTTGATATAAGCCGCGCTATAAATAACACCAATTTCGGCAATTCACGCACAGGCCTCCCACTCCACGACCGATATTAAGGGCTAATCCATGCCGGTAGAGCTTACGTTAGTCATTAGTCTGATAGCTGTATATATAGGCTTTTGGTGGATGTATTTTTTGGCGAGGGATTGGCGTAAGCTTTATCATCGGGCCCGCGATGGCGAAAAGCTGCAAGCCGATTTAAACCAAAAGCTATTGGCTCAATTACGATTTGTGAATAGCGTAAACCCATGCCAGTGCGGAAAATGCATTTGCAATAGTCCGAGTTTCGATTATCGCCAGACATATGGCAAAACCATAAATTAATGGGGGCTCGAATGTGCGGATTTATATTTAGCTGGATTGATTGGATTTCTCTGCTTTGGTGCATTTTGGTTGGCGCTATAGCCGGCAATTTCTGGCGCGCTACGCGGATTGTTCAGGCCGCTTTTGTCATGCAAGGCGTATTATTGAGCCGCACTGAGCAAGAATTAGCCGCTTGCCGATATGTTCGCAATGATTGGCAAAAGGTGGCCAACGATAGAGCAAAAGAAATCATTCGGCTAATGGCGCTAATTGAAGACAAAGAAGCCATATAGCTGGCAAGCTGATGTATTTGGCAGTTGGGAATTATGGCTTAGCATAATGCGAGCCAGACATTTGGAGGCTATGAGCATGATATCATTTGGAATGGCAATTCGTTATTGCATGAATGAAGGCAAGCGCATTTCCCGTGTTGGCTGGAATGGGGCTGAAATGTGGGTTGCCCATATTCCAGCGAGCACAGCTCATGTTAATAATTTGACCGCTCATAACGAGCCCGAATGGGTAATTAGGCTAGCGCGCGAAGAAGGCGGAGCCGTGCATTTCCCGGCCAAGTTCGCGCTTAAAGATACGAACAATCATATTCAAGTAGGTTGGGCTCCCTCTCAGGCGGATATGTGCGCCAATGATTGGATTGTCTTGGATGATTGATATTACGCCAGCCAAATTCGCTTGCGTCGCAACGGCATCCTGCCCAGCGATCCTATTGGATGAAGCCAATGGGCGATATATAATTATTGGCAAGCTTATAGCTTCGAGCGATCCGGCTATTTCGGGAAGAGTTGGGCCAAATGAGGCAGGGATTGAAATCCCAATCGGCCTACTCGATGAGGTGATGGACGGATGACTAGCTGTGTTGACATGGCCCAAGCAATCGAGGCCGCAGCTAATTCAATAGGCGTTGCGCTATTTGTCATCGCTATAATATGGGGATTGGTGCAATGGGCCAAAATGCAATGACTAGCGCAGAAACAATCAAGCCAGAGCCCATTGCTTGCAAATGACAATGCGAAAGCGGCTTAGGCTTTTGGATTGTCGTGGCAATAATCATTTGGGTTTTCTGCAAATGATCGATCAAGATGAGCTAAGGGCTGATTCAATTTATGGCTTGCTTATGGAGCATTGGGAGCCAGCCGGATGCATATACTTTCGCGCCATGCCGGACATGAGCTTAGCCGCCGTCAAAAAGCAGCTATTCACATATGGCATTGTGAACAAGCTGGAATGGAATAGCTTTGGGCAACGTTGGTGCTTTGAGAATGCACATGATGCGATCTTGGCGCTAAGCGTTTGGAGCGGCGAGGGCGATCCATGCGGGCCTTGGCTCAAGACGTTTCATCCCGAGCGCCATAATCCGAACATGTTCAAGCAGCGTGAGGGAGCCCCATGGATATGGGATAGAATCCCAGCTAATGAGCTAAACGTATGTAGAATCTGGCCCCATTAGTCGAGGCTTTTTCATGGGCAAAATGTATAATACACTGATCACAAAGGGGCTTTATGATCAGTATAATGGACAAAATAACATGATAGTAGCCGTTACAGGTGGCCGCGATTTCGCTGATAAACGCGTAGTGAATATAAACCTTAGCGCCATACATCAATTTACGCCAATTAGCTGGCTTGTGCATGGCAACGCATCTGGAGCCGATACATTAGCCGCAAGTTGGGCCTCCATTCGAGGCATACCGCTATGGCCATTTGACGCCGATTGGGAGGACATAGACGCTCCTGGAGCTGTGATTAAGAAGCGCAAGGATGGCAGGCTTTATAATGCCCTAGCGGGCCATTGGCGCAACATAGAGATGCTAGACGTAGCTAAGCCCAAATTGCTACTAAGCTTCCCAGGCGGCAGGGGAACCGCTCATTGTACAAAAGAAGCCATTAAGCGGGGAATGGACGTTATATATTGCAGATAGGAATAAATGGGCAGAAAAAAAGCCCTGACTAATGATGCTCGCACAATAGCGACATTACGAAAATTAGGTGAATGGGGCGCAACGCGAGACGAGGCCGCCGCGTGGTTAGAAGTAAGCCGGCCAACACTTTGGAAATTTTTAAACGAATATCCTGAAGTCTCCGAACATTTTGAAGGCGGCTTAGATCGCGGGAAAGTCACGCTTAGGCGCTGGCAATGGGCCTCGGCTAAAGCAGGCAATGTCACCATGCAAATATGGCTCGGCAAGCAATTATTAAAACAGCGCGATGACGGCGGGTTAGCCGACAATGGCACAAAAGAATCCATTGACGCATTAAGAGAAGAAATTGAACGCAAATTGGTTCGCGTCATTGACGCACAGCCAGAGGGAGAACTGGCTAAAGAGCCTAAGCCAAGCTGAGTTAGAATCGCTTAGATACGATTGGAAATTTTGGGGTAGGCCAGACCAGCAAACGCCGGAAGGCGATTGGGGCATTTGGCTTATTTTAGCCGGTCGCGGCTATGGCAAAACCCGCATGGGGGCCGAATGGGTGCGCTCCATTGCTACAGGTCAAACGCCTCTGACAGGCGGCCAATACTCTCATATAGCCATAGTTGGCGAGACAGCCGCAGATAATCGCGATGTGATCGTGGAGGGGCCAGCCGGAATTCTCGCAACTCATCCGCGCGAGTTTCGGCCAAAGTACACGCCATCAAACAGGCGCTTAACATGGCCAAATGGCACAATAGGCTCGTTATATAACGCAACCGAACCTGATCAATTGAGAGGCCCGCAGCATGGCGCTGCTTGGTTAGACGAGCTAGCAAAGTGGCGTTATAGTCAGGAAACATGGGATATGCTGCAATTTGGCTTGAGGATGGGCGATAAGCCCAAACAAGCCATTACTACCACTCCCAGGCCTATTCCGCTAGTTAAAAAGCTTATAGCTCAAGAGGGCGATGGCGTTTACGTCACCCGAGGCCGAACATTAGACAACCGAGCTAACTTAGCTCCAGATTTTATTAAAGTCATCCAAAGGCGCTATGAAGGCACACGCTTAGGCAGACAAGAGTTAAACGCGGAAATCTTGGATGACGTACCCGGAGCGCTCTGGACGCGCCAAATGCTCGAAGATGCGCGCATACCACGCCGGCCAGACGGCTCAATGCCCAAACTGCCCTCTATGCAAAGGATTGTGGTCGCAATTGATCCGGCTATTACAGCGCCAGTTGACGGCGTTGTATCGGAGGAAACGGCCGAAACCGGAATTGTTATAGCGGGCCTCGGCATAGATGGGCGCGGATATGTGTTTGATGATTTGACCTGTAGACTCGGGCCAAACGGTTGGGCTCGAAAGGCTATCGCTGGCTATGATCTTTATCACGCTGATACCTTGGTTGCAGAAGTAAACCAAGGCGGCGCAATGGTCGACTCGGTTCTTAGATCGGTCAGGCCATCTATTCCATTAATTATGGTGCGGGCCTCTAGAGGCAAGGTGACTAGGGCTGAGCCGGTTTCGGCTTTATATGCCCAGGGCAGAGTTAGCCATGTTGGTAGTTTACCTGAGTTAGAAGACCAAATGGTTTTATTTACTCAATTTGGCATAGAGGGCTCCACCACAGCCGATAGAGTGGACGCGCTCGTTTGGGCATTAACTGAATTATTTCCAGCTCTGGTTTTCCATGTGGACGATAAGGATCAATTGGGCAAAGAACCATTAGAGAATATCGGCCGCAAGCAATCAACTGGATACTAGGCATTTTTAGAAGCAGCGCTTTAAATGGGCGGTATGTAGGCAAAATTTAATTGCAGACTTCTAAATCTTAAAGATAAGCGAGCCTAAAGCCGCCAGCTTATACCAATTTAATTATGGAGGGGAAAATACAATTATTCTTGGATACTGAATTTAACGGCTTTGGTGGCGAATTAATCTCATTGGCTTTAGTTGCATCAAATAATGAGGAATTCTATGGGGTTTATAAAATCCCAAATAATCCGCATCCTTGGGTTAAAGAGCATGTTATTCCCCATTTAAAGTGGGGCGGGAGGGACGACGCAATATTGCCTGATCCTGAATTCATGCAAAAATTCTGCCTTTGGATTTATCGCTTTCGAGATGCGGAAATAATCGCAGATTGGCCAGCCGATATAGAGCATTTCTGCAAATTGCTGACTTATAATGGATCGCAAAATGGTTGGCGTGTTCCTGCCAATTTCCGATTTAGACTAATCGACCGACTAAACAACTATTCAAGCGAAGTTCCACACAACGCATTGAGCGACGCGCGCGCACTACGCGATTATTGCAAAGACTGGAAAATTTGAGGCAACATGAACGTTTTTGACATTACGCTAGACGACAAGCAAAAAGCATACATCAATCTGTTAGGGCATCACACTAATCAATTTAAGGCCCTATTAGCAGATTTAGCAGGGCCAGCCACGCAAGAGGGGAATATTCCTTTTACGCGCGAGCTGGCTTTAGCTAATACACGATTAGAAGAAGCCTATTACCATGCACGCGAGCATGTATTAAGAATTGCGGCCAAAAGAAACGCGGTGAATTAAATGCCATTCCTTCCCGCTCTTTGCTTGGTATTCGTGATTGCTAAATTAGCTGGCGCAATTACGTGGTCATGGTGGATTGTATTTAGCCCAATATGGGCGGCCTTATTATTGGCTTTATTCATTTTACTTGTTTGGCTGATTGTACAAGCCAGCAAATAATAGAAGACGCATACTAAAGAGTATTAGTGAAAGATAATGACGCATTAGGCGGCCTGGAAAAATATAGCCAATCGCCAAACGTAATCGAAGCATTCAAAGAATCAGACATTACGAAATTAGGTCAAGAGGCCTTAGAAGAATACCATATTGACCGGGAATCGCGGGCGGAATGGGAGCAGAATGCAAAGGAGGCCATGAAAGCCATTTTGCAGGACAAGGCCGATAAAAACTATCCTTGGCCTAAGGCGTCTAACGTAAAGGTTCCTCTACTCACTACGGCTGCATTGCAGTTTGCGGCACGGGCATACCCCGCAATTGTCCAAACGCCTAAAATGGTGCGAATGGAGATTATCGGCCGCGACCGTGACCAGCAAAAGCAAGAAAGAGCCGATAGGGTAGAAACCCATATGAGCTACCAGCTTTTGAAAGAGGTCAAAGGCTGGGAAGCGGACACAGATACATTACTCCACCAAATCCCAGCTATTGGCTGTGCATTTAGAAAGACATTCTATAACAACGAATTTAAACGACCTGATGCCAGATTGGTATCCGCATTTGATTTGGTCGTGAATCAATCTGCGGTATCTCTAGAAACTGTTCCGCGAATATCTCACAGATTTGACTTGTATCCATATGAGATACAAAGCCGGATTAGAGGCGGAACATTCGCTGATTTTGATTTAGACGCATTTGACGGGGGCTCAGATGATGAAGGGTTTCGCCCTCGCGAAGAAAATCGCCAAGATAGTATGGCGGCGCATTCATTTATTGAACAGCACCGCTACCACGATCTAGATGGGGATGGCTTCGCAGAGCCCTGGATTGTTACTTGTCATGAAAGCAGCGAAAAGGTTGTTCGAATTGCCCCCAATTTTGATTTAAAGAGGGCAACGCTAAATAAGCGTAATCAGATTGTAACGCTCCCCCGCTATAATTATTTCACCAAATACGGATTTATCCCCGACCCAGCCGGCGGGTTTTACGATATTGGATTTGGTCTATTGCTCAGAACTTTATCCGATGCAATCGACACAAGCTTAAATCAAATGCTTGACGCCGGCCATTTGCAAAACGCGGGTGGCGGCTTTATTGGCTCTGGCCTTAATTTAAAGAAATCAGAGCTTAGATTTTCTCCTGGCGTTTATCATACGGTAAATGCTCAGGGTGGCGTAATCAGAGATTCAGTAGTGCATAATCAGCACCCTGGACCAAGCGAAGCATTATTGAATCTCTTGGTTATGCTTATTGATTTTGGCAAGCAAATTACCGCTGTTCAAGACATTTTGACTGGAGAAAGCCAGAGGGCTCAACCGGCCACAACTACCCTTGCGCAGATAGAACAAGGGCTAAAGGTATTCTCCGCGATTTATAAGCGGATTTATCGGGCCTTAGGGGATGAATATAAAATCCTCTATGACTTAAACGCCCGCTATCCTGATCAAGAAAAATACCTGAAAATACTAGATTGGCAACCGCCCGCTATGCCTCAAATGGGCGGTGCGCCAGCCATGCCAGGACAGGCTTCTATAGCTAACGGGGCTCCCCCTCCTAGCCCTATGGCTCCGCCTCCTGGCATGGCACCTAACCCGGAAGCAATGCAGCCTGATCAAGGCCAAATGCCCCAACAGGGCCAAATGATGCCACCTCAGGCTATGCCGCCTATTATGGTACGGGATTATAGCTATGAAGATTGCGACATTTATCCCGTTGCTGACCCGCATATGGTCACGGATATGCAAAGGCTTGCTAAAGCTCAAGTCTTAATGGAACTAGCCGGACATCCTACAATTGGGCCAGCATTAAATATGGCTGAAATTGGCAAGAGGGTATTACAGGCCAGCAATATTGAAAATGTGGCCGAAATTATTCCGCAGAAAACAGAGCCAAGCCCAGCCGAACAAATCCAAATGGCAGGGGCTCAAGCTGCGGTCAAGGTCCAAGAGGCCGATGCTCAGCTAAAGCAGGCACAAGCCATTAAGGCCATGTCTGAGGCTGGAGCAGCCGGCCAGGAAGGCGGAGATGGCTCTAACCAGCTTCAAGCCGCCACAGATGCTCAAAAGCTCGCTGATGAGCGAGACGAGAAGGGCCGCCGCTTCGAGCTGGATTATGCGGATAAGGAACGGCAAGCATTTGAGAGCGACCGCGAGTTTGTTGCCGGCCGCGAAGATGCGGCCAGACAGCACGAAAAGGACTTGGCCGATCAACAGCACAAACATGTTTTAGAGCGCGAAAATGCGGAATTTGACCGAGTGCTAAAGTCAACCGAGCTTGGCAATCAAGCGTTTGAGAGCGATAGGCAGGCTAAAACTGAGGATGAGCGCAATGAACGAGCCGATCTAGAGTCAGATAGAAACCGCGAAGACGAAGCCACTAGGGCTGAATCCGATGGCGAAAGACAGCTTGAAATTGAAAAGCTCAAAGCTCAGGCGAAAAAGTCAAGCGCAAAGTAAAGGGGGGAGAGTCGAAAGCGGGGGCGGCTCGACTCTCCCCAAGCGCGCCCTCTCAGGACGGGGCTAGTTTGTGATGAGGGGAACGAAACTAGCAAGCGCGCAAGTGATTCTTAAGCACAGAAAGAAGGGGCTGACAAGTGCTATTTGAGAAAGATGAATGGGACGCTTGGCGTGAACATCCTGTAACCACTTGGTTCATGGATCAGTTTCTAGCCAAAGAGGCTGAAGAAGCCAAACAGCGATTTATTGAATACGCATGGGGCCAACGTGATGTTGATCCAATTACGCATGCGGCTATTTTTGAGCGGGCAAAAGTTCTAAACGAAATGCGCTCGCTTACCTATGAGGATATGGAGGATATTAATTATTGAGAATAAGAGCGGAATTGCACCGCTTGAATATTACATTTTAATTCGGCTTGATACAATTTCAGAGCGCACAAGCAAAAACATTTGGTTGCCAGAAACGACACGCGAACAAATGCAGCAAGCGCAAACATCTGGCGAATTGATAGCAATTGGCCCATTGGCTTTCCAGTATGACATAGAAAATAAAGTCATCCCGAAAGTTGGGCAAAGAGTAGTTTTTCCAAAATATGGCGGCTTTGTCGTTAAGGGCAAAGACACAGCCGAATATCGCTTATTAAAAGACGGCGATTTAGCAGCAATTTTAACCGAATAAACAAAACGGTAAATGATTTTAGACGACGAAAATGAGGAGTCAGGCAATATTTCGCCTGATTCCTCTAATGAAAATGTTGACGATACTCCAAATGAAACAGAGGATGTTGGCCAACATGAGGAAGTAGCCGCCAAGGCGCGCGGTTGGGTTCCGAAGGAACAATTTAGAGGCAAAGAGGAAGATTGGCAGGACGCCAAATCTTTCTTAGATCGCAATGCTAGCTTAAAAACCGAGCTGGAGAAATTGCGCAATCAGGTTGCCGTTCAAGAGGAAACCTACGCAGAGCGCATTAAGCGTATCGAGAATGCCAATGAACGCATTATCCGCGAAGACAGGGAGCGCACCCTTAGGGAGGTTCGCCGCGCTAAGCGGGACGCAGCCGAGCTAGGCGACTTAGACGAATTTGACCGCTTAGAGGGCTTAGAGGATAAATATTACCAGCGCTTTGCTGAGGTTGACCGGGAAGCGCAAGCCCCTACTCAAAAGAAGCAAACGCAAAATGCCCCCGACCTCTTGCCGGAAACGCAAGATTGGATACGGCGCAATACGTGGTTCAATGAATCCATGCCAATGCAGCAAATTGCCTTGGGATTTTATAACGAAGCGCTAGAGGGCATGCCGGCCAATAAGGATGAAACCAAGCGATTAGCATATGTTGAAAAGCGTATGGGCGAAGTCTACCCGGATAAATTTGGAACCGGGAACAAAAACAATTCAGTTGAAGGTGGCCAGCGCAATATACAGTCTGGAAATCAAATCACGAAATTGACTTCTGAGGAAAGATCGGCTTGTAAGAAATTTATTGCAAAAGGGATTATAAAAAATGAGGCTGAATATATTAGGTATCTAAATGAGTATGAGTAGTTTTCGCGAAAAGCGGTTATTAGAACTGACAGAACGCAGAAAAAAGCATGAAGGCGAATTCGGCCCATCTTATCGCTTGACAATTCCAGATAATATTGTAAAATATTTGGCAGACAATGATTTAGTTGGTCGGTTTATTAATGATACCGATAACGGGCGAATATACGATAAGACGCAACGCGATACTTGGGATTTTTTAACCAACGAAGAAGTTGCGGACGATGAAAGAAACGTCAATCCAGGTAGCGAGCGAATTGCTCGCCGCGTTGGCACTAAAGAAGATGGCTCGCCGCTTTTAAGCTATTTATGCGTTAAACCGCGCAAATGGTACGAAGCGGATAAGGAAAGGCGGAATAAGCCTCATGAAGAAATGATGGCCGAAATTCGCGACAAGCCCTTAAAAACCTCACAGAGCGAAGATTTAAGCGATGATGAGGAACACGCATATATCCCAAGGGAAGCTAAGACGCGAGCCAAGGGATTGAAGCGGGCATAATTTATATATTTTGAATGAATTTTTATTTAGGAATTAATGGCTAATACTGTTGCGCCTTATGGGCTTCGTCCCATTGGGTATGCATTTGGCGGCCCCTATGATGGGCGTTGCCGTCCATATATCGCGCCCTCCACTTATGCCACAGCCCTGTTTATTGGCGATCCGGTCATTATCACCGGCACGTCAAATAGCACCGCTGTACGCGGCTATCCGCCCGGCACGTTGCCGGAAATTAATCGCGCGGGTGGCACTGCGCAGCTAACTGGCGTTATTGTCGGTTTCCTGCCCCTCTCTGGCGCTGAAAGCACTGTTTACGGTGCGGCCTCTACTACCCGAATTGCACTCGTCGCCGATGCTCCCGACCTACTTTGCAGCATTGCGGACGATGCCTCTGGCACGCTTGCAATTACTGATGTTGGGCTAAATGCTCAAATCGTCTTTACCACGGCAGGCTCTACCGCTACCGGGCTCTCCGGCGCTCTGCTTGACGCGACCACGCCGGCCACTACCGCGACATTTCCGCTCAAGATTATTTCGCTTCTGGATATTTCCAACAATGAAGTTGGAACCTCTGCGCAATGGCTTGTTTCGTTTAATGCGCATACCTATTCAACCGGTACACTTGGTTTAGCAGTCTAATGGGCGTAATTAATACTGGCTCGCACCCTAAGGCATTGTGGCCGGGGATTCGGGCATTCTTTGGTTCGGTTTATGATAGCCAGCCTAAGATTTGGTCTCAAATTTTTGAGACTGTGGCTTCTGAAAAAGCATATGAGGAAGGCGTTGCAACTCAGTCTTTTGGCCTAGCCATAAAGAAGAATGAAGGCGCATCGATTTCTTATGATAGCCATAATCAGGAATGGACGCGGCGTTCTACCCATGACACTTACGGCTTAGGCTATATTGTCACTGAAGAAGAGCTTGAAGATAACCTTTATGAGGATAAATCCTTCAATCGCTCTAAGCTACTTGCCATTTCCATGGCTGAAACGAAAGAAATTGTTCACGCGAATATTTTCAATCGTGGCTTTAGTTCGTCTTATACGGGCGGCGATGGCGTTGAATTGTTTAGTTCGGCTCATCCAACCGCAGTAGGCAACCAATCTAATATTCTGACTGTTGCGGCTGACTTTTCTGAATTAGCATTAGAAGACATGCTTATTCAGATGGCCGATAATAAGAATAGCCGTGGCTTACGTTTCCCGCTTAAGGGCCAAAAGCTGATTATCCGACATGAGTTAATGTTCGAAGTTGAGCGTATCCTTAAGTCTACTTTACGTAGCGGTACGGCCAATAACGACATTAATGCCCTAAAGGCTATGGGCATGCTGCCTGAGGGCTATGTTGTCTGTCATTATTTGACTGACGCTGATGCGTGGTTTGTGCAAACGAGCGCGCCGAATGGCCTGCTTAGCTTCCAACGCCGGAAAATGAAATTCCAGCAAGATAACGATTTTGATACGTCCAATGCTAAGGCAAAGGCCACAGAGCGTTATGTGCCTGATTGGAATGATTGGCGCGGCGTTTATGGTACGCCAGGGGCGTAAGCTCTAGGACTTTAAGAGCGTCCCCTTTATGGGGACGTTTCTATATTTTGAAACGCTTTTAAGGTAAAAGATATTTAATGGGTGTTCCTACCCGGTTCACTAACGGTGTAACAACCGCACTCCCGACTCAGCCCCTAGCTCAGTTTGGGCTTCCCGTGCCATTCTCCTGGCATGTTTGGTTTGACGATTTTGATGACTATGCCGCCGCTCAATGGGTTATCACCACAACTGAGGCTGGCGCTGGTTCGGCTACTGAGGCCGTAGGCAATATTGATGGTGGCGTTTTAGTCATCACGAATGATGCGGCCGATGATGATAATGATTTCTTCCAATGGTCCGGCGTTGATGGCTCAGGCACAGCCGAAACATTCTTATTTGTTCCTGGCAAAAAGCTGATTTTCGCTAGTCGCTTTAAAGTGTCCGATGCAACCCAAAGCGACTTCGTTATGGGCCTGCAAATCACTGATACCACGCCCTTAGCGGTTACGGATGGCGTATATTTCCGCAAAGATGACGGCGACGCTAATTTAGACTTTGTGGTACTTAAAAATAGCGCCGGCACGACCACGACAGCATTTAGCACGGCGGCCGATGACACTTTTATGGAATTGGCATTTTTCTATGATGGCAAATCTGAAATCGCTATTTACAAAGATGGCCGAAAAATTGCCAGCTCAGGCCTAACCGGCTTGGTGGACGATGAGGAATTGACCATTAGTTTTGGCCTCCAAAACGGTGAAGCTGTCGCTAAGGTCATGTCGATTGACTATATCTTCGTGGCTAAAGAGCGCTAATGGCTAAGAAGGGTGGGGGCAATAAGCTCCCCTCTATGCCTCCAATGGCACCAAAGCCGAATAAGTCCGGCAAATCAGGCAAGCGCGGTTGCTGACCGCATCGAATTATTTAATATATTTTTAAAGTGAAAAATGACTACAAGTTTAGGTAAATATTATGATCAAGTGAAGCTTGGAAAAGTTTTCATTGGATCAACTGCGGCTGCGGGTACGGCATTCCCAATTTCTACAGGTACAGCCGTTACCTTTGGCCTTTGGAATACTTCTAGCAACAAGAATGCTGTGCCGCTTTGGTTTGGTGGCGGTTATACGTCAGGTACCATTGCGCTGGGCACACTTGGTTTCGCAAACCAGTATGTCGGCTTTACGCTGGCAACTGCGGCTCCCCTATCCGTCTTTACGGATGGCACGCCAAAGAATGCGCTTCTGAGTAGCGGTAACGCCTCAGCAATGCGATTCACGCCTTCTGCGGCCACGCTTACGGCAGGTGGCACGGGCCTTATGGTGACTGGCCACAGCATTGAATCCGCGACAGCGGGCCTTGGCGTGTTCACTTGGCGCGAAGACTTTGATGGCCGAATTATCGTTCCGCCGGGCAATCTGCTCTTTGTTTGCGGCTCCGTTGCCCAGACGGCATTGTTTACCATGTCGCTGGCTTGGGCTGAGGTAGACGTCTAATGGCAATCACCGCTACTAGCACCATCTTACATGATGGGCAACGCAATGCCGTCATGCAATTTACCGGGATGTCGGATGGTAGCGGCCAGGAAATTGGCGAGGTTAAGGTCGATGTATCAGAGCTTAACCCGCCCCCCAAGGAAGTAAAAGTTAACCGAATCGAATATTCAGTCGATGGCGGTAGCGTAAAATTATCCTGGGATGCTGATGCTGACGCCGATTTTGCAATATTATCGGGGCAAAACTTCTTCGATTATTGCAATATAAACGGTATGACCAACTCAGCTGATAAGCCAAATTCCGGCGATATCCTGTTTTCCACGATGGGGTTTGAGGCGAATTCCTCCTACACGATCAAACTTGATTTAATCAAAAAGTTCTAAATGGGCAGAGCAGACTTTTATAAACCCGGCGATTTCAACCGGCTATGCGATCAATGCGGACTTAAAAGGAAAGCATCAGATACAGCCGAAATGTGGAACGGCTTGATTGTCTGCTCTGATACCTGTTTCGAAACGCGCCATTCACAAGACTTTGTGCGAGGCCGCTATGATGATCAGCGTGTTGACAAGCCAAGGCCTGATCCAGAGCCAACCTATTTAAGCCCAACTGACGTTACAGCGGACGATTTTTAATAAGCACCTCAGGAAGCATTGATTACACACTTACGGCTAGAGATGTAATCCATTATGCAATGCGTAAAATTGGCGTTTTGCCAGTTGGCGCAACGGCCTCAGCCGATGAGGCGGCCTCCGTATTGATTGAACTAGAGTTGATGCTAAAAGAATGGGCTCACGAGGGCCCATTTTTATTTACCAAAAAGGAAAGCTCACAAACTCTAGTCGCCAACACAGCCGCATATACCCTAAGCACCTCGCTCCCGGTTCGGATCATAGAGGCGCGATATCGAGACACATCTAGCCCGGTATCTGATTTGCCTATGCAACAGCTTACGCGAGATGAGTATTTTACCCTTCCCACGAAAACGGCCACAGGCACTCCTACAACATTCTATTTTGATGCTAAATCAGCCTCCACGGGCCCCGTATTATACATTTGGCCTTTATTAGCCTCAGCTACCACAGAAGCCATATATTACACCTATCAAAGGCGAATAGAGGATGTGGACGATTTAACAAACAACCTCGATATTCCGCAAGATTGGCTTTCAACGGTTGGGTATGCCTTAGCAGATAGAATCTTAGATGACTATGGCGTATCGGATAAGGTTGGCGACAGGATCACGGCCAGAGCGCAAGAGATGATCCAAAAGGCAAAGGATTATGATCGGGAGGAATTTACGTTTTTTAGACCAGGATTTTACCGCTATTAATGACGATTGCCCCACTTAATTTAGGCACGGGAACCAACACAGGACGGGACGGCCAAGTAGCAAATACGCGGCATATTAATTGCTACATCGAAGACGCCGGGAGCGATGCTAAATCGAGAATACCCATATATGCTTGCCCTGGCTTAACGCGCTTCGATAATGGGAGCTATACAGGCATATCGAGGGGCTTAATCCAGCTCAATGACGCAGCCCTAATAGCCTTTCTTGGCAACGAGGTTGTAAGCCTCGATACAGGCGGAGTAACCACCACGCTAGGAACCCTAGTCGGTTCTAATAGGGTATTCCTCGCCAGAAATCGGAATGCCGCTCCGCAAATCGCCATTATAACGAGCGCCGGCCAATATTTCATTTTGCAATCCAGCGTAGTGACAGAAGTCAATGACGCCGATTTGCCGATTCCAAATTCCGTCACATATCTAAAAGGCTTCTATCTTTTCTCAATTGCCGATGGCCGCATTTTCCAATCTGATCTAGATGCTAGCAATGTTGGCGCATTAGCCTTTGATAGCGCTAATTCCAGATCAGAAGGGCTTGTAAGGGTATTTACCCATGCGGGCTTCTTGTATGCATTTGGAAAGCGAACCACGGAAATTTGGCAAGCTGACGCGAGCCTAGCGAGTGAGCCTTTTGTATTTAGCCCAATTCAGCAAGATATTGATATCGGTTGCATTGCCCCCCACTCAGTAACCCAAATTGGCACAGGCTTAGCTTGGGTTGATGATAATGGCATTGTTCGCTATGGGCGAGATGGCGGAGCCCTGCGCATCTCCAATCATTCATTAGAAAGAGCCATAGAGGATTTATCCCAAGCCAATAGAGGCTTGATCGCCGGCAGGCAATGGTTTCATGAAGGCCATGAGTTTTATACATTATTCGCTGATAACTTCACTTGGACATATGACGTTTTAACGCAAAATTGGCATGAGCGGCAATCGTTCGATTCCACCACTTGGATGGTAAACGATATTGTTGATTTCGATGGCAAGTTTATTGCTGGTAGCGCGGTAGATGGCACTATGTGGAAAATAGACGCTAATGCATATGATGAGGATGGGAGCTTACTCATTATGGACATTAGGGCCCCTAATGTGAATGATTTCCCCTCTGGATTTATTGCTGATGCGATTGAAGTTGATGCTATCATGGGCACTGGCATAACTGCCAATGGAACCGGAATTCATGTGCATGATGGGAGCTATGCGGATTTTGGTGATGTGAATGATTTAACTACATCTTTCACCATTGAGGCGATTATTAATACATCTAATGCAACCACGCCAGCGCAACGAATTGTTGCCAAGGATAACGGTACGGCAGGATGGGCGTTAAGCCTTAGCGATGGGGCAACCGGAACACTAAGGTTTTTTCACAGAAGCTTAAATACTGTTTCAACGGATAGCGCAGCTAGCATTATATCCAGCAATGTCCAATATCACGTTGCCGCCGTCCACAATGCGGCTACGGATACGGTCACTTTATATGTGGACGGCGTACAAGTAGCCCAAACGACAGGGCAAACCAACGCGCCAGCCTCAAATAGCGTTTCGCTAACTGTTGGGGCAGGCCCAAGTGATCCGAACCAAGCACAGCCCAAGGAATTTAAGGGCTTCATTCGCGAAGTCAGAATGTGGAATGTAGCCAGAACACAAGCGCAAATCTTAGCTTCTATGCAAACCAGCTTAGTTGGCAATGAATCGGGCCTAACCGCTTATTGGAAATTCGATGAGCAAACAGGCTCGGTTATCAATGACACAACCGCTTCCAATTTCGATGGGGTTCTAGTTGGCGATGCAATGTGGAGCAATCTATTTTGGGAGGATAGAGTTACGCCACGCTTAATGATCGATTATACAGATGATGGTGGACAAGTCTTCGCCGGAGAACGTACAGCCACGTTAGGCGCAATTGGAAAGAGACAAACTAAAGTGCGATTCAATAAATGGGGGCATGTACGAGAAAATGGTAGGCAATGGCGATTAAGAGCCACAGCGGGCCTTAGGGGCATTATCTCAGCCTCGATTGACGCAAGGCCGCTTAGGTAATGACACAGCTCCCTAGCGCAGATTTGCCATTCGTAACGCCGGGAACCAATCGAATTAACCTCGAATGGTTCACGGCATTGCAGCGCCTTGCAAAGGGCGTTGATCCGAATTTTATCAATCTCAATTCAAATGGTTTTGCTGTTTCGGTAGACCCTCCTGATAGCTATGGCGGCAATGCATATCAAGCGGTTGGGACAAGCGCGGCTGCGGGTTATGTCGCACATCTTGGGACGGTTCCCGTTGGGGATATCCGCCTAGGCTTTTATGGCTATGGCGTTTATGACGGAACTTCCCGTAATGCGGCAAATATTACATCCTTCTCCGAAGCGGCTTGGACAATTGGCGTTAGTCATCCTGCCAATATCAAATTTGAAACAACCGCCGCTGGCTCCACAACGAGAACGGAGCGTTTGCGCGTTCAAGCCGATGGCATGATTAGATTTGCCGCTCCCTCGCAAATTGCAAATGGGGCTGTGGCTACAGTATTAGGCAGCCTTGGGCCCGTTGGATCGCATACAACAGTGCAAGAATGGCTTCAAATCGTTAATGCATCTGGAGTAACGCGCTACATTCCATGTTTTTAATACGCAAATTAGAAGATAAAGACATCCCCGAACTGGTCAAAATGCTCCGTGAATTCCACGACAATTTTGATTATGTCGGGAAACATCAGGTTAATGACGAAACGGCCTATAATGGTTTCGCCGATTATGTGGACCATCCCGTATTGTCATGCTTGGTAATTGAGGAAAACAATCAGCTCATTGCCACAATGGGCTATATGATTATCCCACATCCCTGGAATGGAATTGTAATATTCCATAAGGCTTTTTGGTATTCACGAAAAGCCGGTGCGGGAACTAAATTATTGAGGCACATAATCGATATGTGCAAGAGGATGAAAATAACTCAAGTTCATATCGGCTCAATGCATCCAAGCGTTGATAAATTACTAGTCCGCAACGGCTTTAAGCCATCTGAAACAAATTATTTACTGGAATTATAAGGATTAATGGCCGCAGCCGCAGCCGCAGCAATTAGCGCTGGCGCAAATATCTTCGCGGGCAATCAAGCCGCGAAAGCTCAGAAAAAAGCCGCTCAATTACAAGCGCAGCAATACGCCCAAACCAAGGAATCGCTGTCCCCATATATGGATGCTGGCTCTACTGCCATGGATCAATACGGGAACGCAATTGGCCTAAATGGGGCAGACAAACAAACTGCATTTTATCAAAATTTTCAAACTGATCCTGGCTTCAAAGCATCTCAGGACTATGCAACGCGAGGAATAGAAAATTCCAATGCGATAGGAGGGCGAGGCTATGGCGGCAACGTCATTGCTGGTTTGGGCGAGTATCTCCAAAAGAATATACTTGGCGCTTACAATTCGCGCATTAGCCAAATTGGCGGCGTGGTCGATACCGGAAAAAGTGCGGCATTGGGATTAGGCGGCATTGGCCAGCAATCCGCTACAGCTCAAGGCACAAATCTAGCAAATGCCGGATATTATCAAGGCGCTGGTTTAGCCAACGCTGGCAATAATTTAATGCAGGGGTATAACAATTATAATCAGCAAAATGGATATAACGCTGGCAATCCTGGCAATGGCTTAAATAACGCGAATAATTACATAGGTAAAATATTCTAATTAATGGCGACTATTCTTAGCTTTCTATCAGGGAGGCAAATAACTAATAACAATGGCGTGCCGCAAGCGGGTGCTTTACTTTATCATTATCTAGAGGGTACCACTAGCAACCTAACTGTATATTCCAATGAAGGCGGAACAACCCCGCACGCACAGCCTGTTGTATGCGATGCGGGCGGCTTTGTCCCATTAATCTATATTGGCGATGCATCTGATTGGAAAGTTGTCATCCAAACGGCTGGCGCGGTTACGCTCCAGACATATGACAATCTTGCCGCCGCAGAAACCGAAACAAGCACAAGTAGCTTTGCAGCTCCGCAATTTCCATTTACCCAAACAACGAGCGCATCTAGCCCGGTTACATTAGTAGCCGCTGATGCTGGCAAAGCTTATGAAGCCAACACTACATCAGGCAGCATAACATTTAATTTGCCTAGTGCTGCATCTGTCGGCAATGGTAAGGGCTTTGTATTTAAGAAAACCGCAACTGCAAATTCTCTCATCATTGATCCAAGTGGCTCGGAAACAATTGATGATGTATCTACCAACTTAACCATTACATTAAAAGATACTGTTACCGGGATTTTCTCGAATGGTGCCGAATGGTATAAAATAACTGAAGTTATTTTACCAGTTCCTACCGTTCAAAAGTTCACTACCGGAACAGCCCAAACTTATACACCCGCCACGAATGTACGCTTTATCAAGGTACGAATGGTTGGCGGTGGCGGCGGTGGCGCGGCTGAAGTTACCAATGGCGGCGCTGTAGGCACGACCACTAGTTTCGGAAGCTGGACGGCGGTCAACGGAAGCGGCGGAACGGCGGCTGGTTTAGCTGGAAACGGGGGAGCGGGTGGGACTGGCGGCGCTACAGGCACGGGCGTTTTAATCGTCCGCATTGATGGCCAGAATGGTGCGAGGAATGGCGGCGTTGCTGGCGCGACAGGCGGCATAGGTGGCGTAAGTCCATTTGGCGGCGCTGGCACGGGCCAAGATGGCGCGGCTGGCACTAACGCAAAGGCGAATACTGGCTCAGGTGGTGGCGGAGCAGAAGAAAGCTCAGGCGGTGGCGCTGGCGAATATCTTGAGTTTTTTGTACTCGCTCCAGCGGCCACAACTTACACAGTTGGCACGGGCGGAGCGGGCGGAGCGGCCGGTACCTTCGCGGGCGGCAATGGCGCGGCCGGAATCATAATCATTGAAGAATATTACTAATGCCTACTCCATTACCCTCTGTAGACGTACCTGATTTTGCCCAAACGCTAAATGCATATCGCACTGGCACGCAAGATCGTATTGCGGCCGATGAGCGAAATGTTCTCAAGGAAGCTGGCGGCTTAGCCGCCGCTGGCAACTATAAGGGGGCTCAATCTGCCCTCTATAGGGGCGGCAACTTTGGCGAAGCTCGAAGCGTTGCGGGAGAACTACGCGCTCAATCCGCAGAAGGCCGCGCTCAAGGCACATATGCCAGAACGATGGCAAATGACAAACTTGAGCAAACTGGCAAAATGTATGAGTTATTTGGCCGCCTAACTGAGCAGATTAAAACGCCAGAGCAATTGGAAATGGCTAAGCAGCTCATCAAACAGCGCACTGGCCATGACTTCTCAAGCGTCACAATGGAACAATTGCCCATGTTGCATCAACAGGGCATATCCACTCAACAGCAAATCGAGAATGAATTAAGCGAGCGGCGAATGAAGGCGGAGCAATTGCGAGCCGATCAAGCGCAATCGAATTCTAATCGTTCATTCGGCTTGCAGGAAAAGCAATATGAAAATACGGTTACAAATCAAACCGATATTCGCGACATTATGCGATTACGAGCTGAGGCAGCAAAGGCAAAGGCTGGCGCGGCTAAGCCATTAACGTCAGAACAAGCCAAAGCCCAAGCCTATGAACTTGAACTAACTAGCGCTAATAAGGCTGTAAAAGACTCGCTTGTTGATCGGCGCGGCGGAGGAAAGCTCTCTGGCCCCGCAAAGAATCGATTAGGTGAATTTGGTGAAAGTCCACTTTCCTCGACAACCAATCAATTGGCGTTAAGCGATTATACCCCTGGATTTGTCACGGCCAATTACCTGAATAAATCTGAGAGGCAATATCTACAGCAAGCCGAACAATTCCTTAGCGTTCTTTTGTATCATCGAAGCGGCGCACAAATTAGCGCGCCAGAGTTTGCGAGAAGTTATAGGATTTATTTCCCGCAACCCGGCGATGATTTGCAAACGCGCAGATATAAGGCAGAAGCGAGAAAGACCGCTATTAAAGGAATTCAAATCCAAGGCGGGATGACGCCTAATTCTCCGGCTGGTACGCCCCAATCGGCCAATCAGCCAGAGGGCGAAGCTAATAGCTTTGGCCATTTATCTGATGATGATTTATTAAAACAATTGAATGAGTAAATGGCTGATAAGCTAGAGCTTTTATTAGAGGCGGAAAAGCGCGGCATTTTGCCGGAAGATAAGAAAGGCTTGCTAGACGAGGCCCGCAAGCGCGGCCTTGTTCCGGCAAGCGCCACTTCTAGCGCTCCGGCTACAGGCCCGCGAGTCCCGCTTTACGTCTCGGATGAGCAGGGCGAATTTGATTCTAATGATCCGAAAAATGCGGACAGATTAAATGCGCTCAATGCAAAAGACGCCCCTATTCGCGAGGCACAAAAAGCCGATGAAAAGCGCCTAGCTAATCGAGGCATGGGCCAGAGAGTTGTAGACGCTGCTTCATTTGGGCTTTCTTTGCCTATTCGCATGGCAACAGGTGGCAAATACGGCATTGGCGATGCAACTGGCTTATTAAATGAAAATGCCGGCAAGAACTTTCAGCAATCTGAATCTGATTTTGCTAGGGCCAATGCTGGAGCATTGCAAACTGTGGCTGATGTTGGCGAGGCCTCTTTAGGCGTTCCGGCATTATCCGCATTAGGCGCGCCAGCTCGCGTTGCTGGCCGTATACCCGGCGCAATTATTTCAGGACCATTGCGCCCTGGAACTAAAATGGCTAGCCGTTATGTGCAAGAACCTAGTGCAATTGGCGCTACAATCGATGCAATGCGAGCCAGCCCTAGAGGCACATTAGCCGCCGCTATTCGCGGGACAGGCGAAAGCCTTGAGGGGGCCTCCAGAACGCCGGGAGCAGTAGCGGGCACAGAAAGCGCCATTAGGCTGCCTGCTATGGTAGGCAGGGCTGGCAAAGGCTTACAAGGCTATGCGGACAATATGCAAGCCGGCAAATTGAAGCCTAGCGCAAATCAGCCGCCGGTAATTGGCCTGCCTGAAAATATCCAAACCATTCCTGAGAGATTGAGGGATATTCAAGCCTTTCGCGATTTGGAAATGGAACCTTTCTCCCCCGCATTAGGCAGCACGGGAACCGCCAGAGCAATGCGAACCGTGGAAGAAATTCCAGTTGTTGGCGGAACCGTTAAGGGGCCAAAAACTACGGCAGAAGTGCAAGCGCGAGATGCGCAAGCCAAACTTGCTAGGGATTTAGGCGCGCCGGCCACAGAAGAAGCAGCCGGTTCATTGGTGCAAAGGGGCCTAGAGCGCTATCGAGGCGCGGGCGTAAGCGATATTGAGCCCGGAACGCTTCGCGGCACTCCGGTTGGGCCTCAGGGCCCCGTTAGGCCTTTGGGCATTGAGCCTTACCAATCCGTTAAAGCAGCTCAGCGCTTGACCGAGGGCCAGGCCGAAAATGCTATTGCGGCGGAACCAATTCGAACGGCTGAGGGTGGCGGAAGGGTGGTCACCGCCAGAGGCGCGGTTGTTCCAGCCGCAAGGCCCCTAGACCAAATCGGACTAAGGCGAACCAATGTTGAGGATTTAACAGCCGCAGAACGCCAGCGCATAATCGAAGCCCCTTCTCAGCAAACGAGCTTTAAAACTAGAGCTGAGGCGCTTTATGAAAATGCATGGCAAAGAATCCCCAAAGGATTGCGCACAAATGAATCTATGAATTCCAACCAAATTGGTTGGAAGAACATGCAGGACACAATGCGCCAAATCAGAGGGGAAACAGCCAATCAAATTGCCGGCCAAGGTACAATTGGCGGGCCTCTAGCGGCTAGAATTATGCGAGCTAGAACGCATACGAATTTAGCCGAGCTTCGCAGCATTAGAACAGAAATTGGCAGGGCATTATCTAATTTCGGGAATTTCGAAACAAGCCTAGATCGCACGCAACTAAACCGGCTTTATTCGGCTGCCTCCAAAGATATGGAAGCGGGCCTTACCGATTTATCTAATCGGGCTTGGATCAGGACGCGTAGCACAGGGCCCGATAGAATCCCAATTTCTCAGGCTAGAGAAGCTGATGCGGGCCTCTACGAATTTCGCAGGGCAGATAGGTATTTCCGCCAAGGTCAAGCGCGAATGGATAAATTCATGAATGTGCTTGATGCGAAAAATCCTAATGAAGCGGCGCGAAAAATCATCACTGGTTTAAAGGAAAAGACAGCTAATCCCGGCATGTTACGGGAAATAGCAGGCACATTAAGGCCCGATGAATTAAATTCATTTCGCGGGCATGTGATAGGCCAATTAGGCTCGAAAAGGCCCGGTGCGGTAGCCGCAGAAAGCATTTTTAATTGGAATAATTGGGCAACCGACTACAACGCGATTATGAGCGCGCCGGGAGGTCGGGAATTCATGACAAAAGGCTTGGATGCTGGAGTGGCTACTAGATTAGACAATTTAGCCAGAGTGGTTAATCGCATGAAATACTATGAGCAAACCAAGAATTTTTCCGGTTCGGCCTATAGCGCGATTGGCCTAGCCAGTTTGTCAAATCCGATGAATGCCGTATTTATGCTAGGTGGAGGTGCATTAGCCGGTAAATTATTTACCTCTAAGGCATTTTTATCTTGGAATGAAGCGCTTATGAAAGCCCAATTAAAAGTTGGGAATACAGCGGCCTCAAATGCTAGGATCATGGCTCAATATGCCAAACGCCTCCCGGCTCTAGCCAAGGCTCAGAAACTTGATCCTGATACGCAGCAAGCCCTAACGGTATTCGGCCAAGCGCTTAATCAGCAAATCGAGGGCCAAGACAGGCAAAAGGCGCGAGCATTGCCCGCGCCCTCTATGCCTTAAGCAGCCCAACGCCAAAAAGTACCGCCATAAGCAGCCATGGCGAAATGGCGTAAAGCAAGCACATGATACCAAGCGAAACAAATATGCTTAGTTGATACATTGCGAAGAAAGTTAGAAGCTTCAAGTTAAGCCCCGAATAAGGGCTAAGTTCTCAGGCTAAGCGCCAAGGTTATAAGCTAGAATGCTCATAACAGATAGAAAGACAAGCCCCAATAGGTGAACAAGCGTTACTTTGCCTGTTTCTTCCTGTTGGGGTTTAACCTTTGGTTCATAGTGCGGCGTCGCCCCGTCTACCCGCTCGCCATCTCGTTCGCATTGGACGAAAGTTAATGTGGCGAATTCAGACATTTTAGGGGCTCCATAGATAGCGGAAATAAGCTGTTCTCACATATATATGTCAAAATAAAGGCAAAGAGTAGTAAATGTTTGGTGGTCCACTTGGGCCGAATGTAGCGCCTCCCCAACAGGCACAGCCGGCTCAGGCTCAAGAACCATATGGATTTGATAGAGCGCTATCTGACGTAATTGATTTTCTCGGCATGGGCGGAACTGAGCAAGCCGAGGCCAATCAGCTCCAGCATGAGCAAGATAATCCATTTGTTTATGACGATTCCCAACCCCAACCCAGGGGAACGCCATATCAACCGACAGAGAGTGGAAACCTCCAGGACAGGCGCAATGTGTCGCCTGACATGGAAGAAGCCATTCGGCGCTATGGCTCAGCCCCCATAGGCGACGCAGAGCCTACAGCTAAGCGAGCTGCGGCGCGCATATCGCTCATGCCTCATGGCGTGGTCCCGTTTGTAAGCGCGGCTTATGATATAGCCACAGGCCAGAATAACCCCCGAAACCTCAGCCTAGGTGACCTTTATAATAAAAGGCAAACTGAGGCGAATATGCTGGTTGAGGATCAAAAGCCGGCGACTCAAATGATTGACGATTATCTGCCATATGTAGCAGGCCCCGCAATCGCCGCTTTTGCGCCAGCTTCAAAAGGTGGCCAATTAGCTCGCGTGGTAGGCACAGGCTTAAGAGGCGCGGCGGCTGGCGGAATTGTTGGCGGCGTTCAAGGCTATTTTGATCCGAAATTTGACAGTAGGGAATTAGGCGACCCGGAACGAATTAGCCAAGGCGCTAAACGAGCTGGCTTAGGCGCAGCTATGGCGGCTCCAATGGCTATGGGCACGCATGCGGCGGGTGAATTAATTAAAGATGGCTACAGGCAATTTCGCGGCGCGCCAGACCAGCCAAGCATAACTGAAAAGGTTCCAATCGCCAGCAAGCCGATGCTTAGGGGCCAAGCCCAAAGCGAACAAGGCCAAAGGGCTTTCGAAGATCAATTGGCCTATAGACTTGGTATGTCGCCAGATGACTTGCGGCCAAAGGTAAACGCAGCTAGGCCAGAGCCAGCTCCAGCGCCAAGGCAGACTCCTCCTACCGAGCCAGTGCAGACCCCCAAAGCTCAGCCAGTAGAGCCAAAGCCCGTACAAGCCGCAGAGAAGCCCGTACAGCCAAGCGAACCAGTTTCGGCTCCCGTAGCTCAGGCCAAAGCCAAGCCGGCTCCAGAGCCCTCAGAGGCTCCCACACAGCCAAAGGCAAAGGTAGAGCCTAAACAGGCTCAGGCCGATGAAACTCCCGCATTTAAGAAAACCAAAAGCCCGATTACGCAAGCGCAGTTTAGGCGCTTTAATGAATCGAAAAAGGGCCAAGAGGCCTGGCGGGAAATCAATTCGGATAGAAAATTAGCTCAGATTAAGGCCCAAACCGACATTGTAAAAGCCGATGCTAATCCGCCATCCGCTAGGGAAATGCTGCTAAATAGCGGGAAAATCCCAGCTAAAGTCACGCCAGATAATCCAGGGCCGAATGAGGCCCGATTTGCCACGCCGGGAACCAAGGCGGGATATACGCCAACAGAGCGGCGCGGCGTAATGCAGATATCGGAGGATATCAGCACAAAATCAGGAAATCAGCCCTCGAAATGGACTTCTGAGGATAGGGAGGAATTTGTATCGAGGGCAGCACGCCATACCGATATGAGCCCTTCCAAAATCAAGAGTTTATTAACCTCCTATGGCGAGGGGCCAAGGGCTCAAAGGGGAATGAGCACAGCTCGAATTAGGGAACTAGTTCAAGCCGAAAGAACAAAAGCCAGGATAGAAAAATAAGAGGTAAGCCCGGTCAAAAGCCGGGCTTTTTTAATGCTGAATTTAAGCGAACTGCAAAAGTTATTTCCAAATGCTAAATATGGGTATTTAGAGGCTATCATTGGATATGAATCTAATTTAACCCAAGCGGGAATTACAGAAAATAAGCTCCGAATTATCCATTTTCTCGCCCAAGCCGCCGCTGAAACGGGCGGATTTACGATAAAAGAGGAAAATGGAAATTATTCCCCTGAGGGCTTATTAAAGACTTTCCATAAATATTTTAAATCAATTTCCGAGGCTAGGGCATACGCGCATAAGCCCCAAGCCATATTTAATAAAACCTATGGTGGCCGGCTTGGGAATGATAACCCAGGCGATGGTTATAAATATCGAGGCAGGGGCGTTTTCCAAATTACCGGAAAGGGGGCCTATAAAGAATATGGCGATAAGGTTGGGATTGATTTAGTAAGCAACCCTGATCAGGCTGGAGAACCAAATATTAGTATCCAGCTCGCTACCCATTATTGGTCTGATTTGAAATTGAATGATTGGGCTGATAAAGACGATATTTTAGCAGTCTCACGCGGAATAAATGGCGGAAACCCAAAACGGAATATTCAACCAAACGGAATGAGCGATAGGAAAAGTTGGTATGCGCGCATTAAAAAGGCATTCTCTGACGAAGGCGAGAAAGACGCTAATCCGGTTGAATCTGGCTCGTTGGCTGAGGGAAGCTCTGGAGATGAGGTTAAACGCCTTCAAAGCGCCCTTAGAGCGAAGGGTTATCAGGCAGGCTCTATTGACGGTATATATGGGGCTAACACCTCAAGGGCAGTTGCCGCTTTCCAGACGGACCATAATATGGCTGGCAAGCCCGGTGTCTGGCTAACCGATTATTGGCCAACCCTGGAAAACGCGCCAAATATCCAGGCGGAACGCGCTGATATCACAGCTAGCGACTTACACCAAGCAGGCGATCCGCTGGTTACGCAGGCCACTTATGGCCAGAGGCTATTAAGCTGGTTTGGCTTGGGGGCCTTAGTCACGGGCGGAACCTCTAGCGTTTCAGGCTCATTCCCCGAACTGGTCACGCAATACCAGCCCGTCATAGATACATTTAGGCCCGCTGTCCAATGGGCAGCAAATAATGGCTGGCTATTGGTTATTATTGCAGCCATAGCAGGTTGGCTCATTCTCAGGAATATAATCAAGGCAGCCGTAAAAGCCTATAAGCATGGGGATTATCAAGGCCCATATAAGGAAGTGAAATGATCACATTCTTATTAGGGTTTCTCCCGATAGCCAAATTCGTTCAAATGGGTTTGGACATTGGGTATAGCCTGATAATTAAATTATTGGGCTTGGTATTTTACCTAGCTTCAGAATATTGGGGCCGATGGCTATTATTTGCCATAATCATAGCATGCTCACTTTTATATGGCCGCTATCATTATATCCATCAGGGTAGAGCCCAGGAGGCCCATTTCTGCGAGCTTCGCATTGATGACGCCCTTAGAACTAGGCCAAAGAGCAACCTAAAATCAGCGCCAACAGGCACCATTTTTGATGACTGGTTTGGATCGCCATGATGGCCAAGCTTCCCGGAAGCCCCAAAAGCCAGATTGATCTAACAAAGGGCAGCCTCCCGATATTGGCCGCCCTCACTCTATTGTGCTTTGTCGCGGCCTCAGCCTATGGCGTTGGCTCATTTATATCGAATTTGACCAGTGATCGCGACCAATCGCGCGAGAAGTTTGTTGCAATTGACGGTGAACTTAAAACCATTAGAGGCCTAATAGAAAATGGTAATTTCGTCAGAAAGTCGGAATTTGACACATGGTGCCGAAATGCAGAAATTATAAATCGAGGGTTTAAATGCGGAAATACAAGGTGATTACTAAAGCAATCAGGGCAAAACAAGATTGGATGTATGACGACGATCCGCTACTTCCTGGCCTAACCGTGTTTGAACTTGATAATAGCCCTGTAGATACTGGATTGTTAGACCATAGAGGTGAATCAATTTTCGCCTATGTGGAGCGCAACCCAATCGGATTTACTAATCGTTTAGCAGCGCTTGATTGATTGCTAGCGCTTTAGCAACGCCCCCCGTATATTAGCAACATCAACGGCGCACAACGGTTTTATGAAAACGCAAGTATCAAGTGGCGCTACGATAAAAAGGGGACGCAGTACCGAAGATGTTAGTTTCATCGTTAGATTTAGGATCTTACCAAGAAAAAGCTAATATCGCCTGTTGTCTGCGTCCCCATTTAATTAATGCAGGTTTTCCAATGCCGAAGAATTTGGCTACATCGTTTTGTAATCGAGAGGTCATTGGTTCGAATCCAATATATTGGCTTAATAATCAATATTAGCTCAGTTGGGAGAGCGCTAAAAATATCCAAGTTCGCCTGTTGCTTGGAAAACCCGCTTTAATTAAATATGCCGCGATACCGAAGAATTTAGTTACATCGTCTGTTAAACGAGAGACACAGGTTCGAATCCTGTTCGCCCTGCCAATTTATAGGGTGATAGTTTAGAGGTCAAAACGCTAAAATATCTAAATTCGCCTGTTGTTCGCGATATCAAAAAGCCTGTCAGTACCGAAGAATTTAGTTTCATCGTAATATCTTGAAAATATGTCGCGAGACAAAAAATCTAAATTCGCTTGTTGTCTGACAGGCTTTTTTCTCTTAACCCAGTAAAATGGTTGTGTAAATGCGTGTTAATTCTCTAATTAAGAAAGCGCCGATTTATACTCACGAAGGCGCAAAAGCTTCGCATATTAATCCCATTCAACAGCTTAGACGTTCTGTTCTATCTTGCATGCTTTGGGAAGATACATTTTACGAATCCGGCCAAGATATTGCTACTCGCATTAAATCCAATGCCGCGCTTGTCACGCCTCAGCAATTAGCCGCTCTTGCCATTGAAGCAAGGCAAAAATTCCACCTTAGACACATTCCCCTACTTTTACTTATTGAATTGGCCAAATCGGCCAAAGGCATACCGGGCCTAACTCGCAATACGGTTGAATCGGTAATCAGCCGCGTTGATGAAATGGCTGAGCTATTGGCTATTTATTGGGCCGATGGCAGAAAGCCCGTTCCAATGGGAATATTAAGAGGCTTACAGCAAGCCGCTCAGAAATTTGACGCATTCCAATTAAATAAATGGAATAGAGATGGCACAGTTAAGTTGCGCGATGTTATTTTTCTATCCCATATGCATTTCCCTGACTCTGAGCGTGCTAGCCTTATTGCTAACGTGGCGAATTCAAGTCATTTCCCAGAAGTCACAAAAGGCGGTTTCGCAGTTGGTGCTAATCTTGGGCTCAGCGGAACACCTCACGTTGATACGCCCGAAACTTGGGAAGCCCTAATTGCGGGAGCTGGCGCGCAAACGTCTAAACGCCGGGAGATTTGGACGGATTTACTAGATAGAGCCCTTAAGCGGGAAAAAGGCAGCCTCGGTTATATGGCGGTTTTGCGCAATCTCAACAATTTCCATAAAGATGGCGTGGACACGAAGTTAGTTGAGTCTGTGATTGAAGCCAGAGTGGGCGCACATAGGGTGTTACCATTCCGCTATATCCAGGCTGCAAAAGTAGCACCTCAGTTCTATCGCTCTTTAGACAAAGCTCTAAAGGCCTCGATTGTCTCAAGGGATGAACTAAGCGGGACAACTGTTCTTTGCGTCGATTGCTCAGGCTCAATGCAGAGCCCTGTATCTGGCAAATCTCAGGTAAGCAGGTTTGAGGCTGCGGCGGCTCTGGCCGGTTGCGTGAATGGTAAAACACGCCTTATTGCCTTTGGCGAGACTGCCAAGGAAATTCCGCCCATTCAAGGGTTAGGCACCGTTACAGCCCTACAGGGTGCAAATGTAGGCTTTTCCACTAACGCGCACTTGGCGGTGAATATCGCCAATGCAATGAATCCCGATAGAATTATCGTAATTACAGATGAGCAAATCGCTCATTCGTTACCAGCTCCAAAGACTAAAAACCCATATATCATCAATGTAGCCTCGTACAAAAATGGAATTGGCTATGATCAATGGACGCATATTGACGGTTTTTCAGCGGCTACCTTGGACTTCATTAGGGAAAATGAAAACATGGATCGCGTTATTTACTGAATACATCAGGGGATTATGGGGAATATTTCTACTATGTTTAATCGCATGGTGCGCCGGTGGCTTAATGGTTTTTCTTTTTCACCTTTTGCACCTATTCACAAGATGAGGCAAGGCATGGATTGGTCTAAAGTTATTCCGGTTTCGACCGAACCTTTCGAATTTGGCCCTATTCAAACTAAATGGCTAGAGGCTCTGGAAAGCGGCGAATATAAGCAGGGCAAGCGGGAGCTTAAATCCTTGGTGTCGTTTCAGGGTGACGTTGGCAAGCCTGTGCATCACGCCTATTGCTGCCTTGGCGTGATTTGTGAATTACAGGGCTTAGCTTGGCAAGATTTTGGGCCGCTGACTGGAGCCGGTTTTTGCTATATGGGCTCGCATGCTTATAATAATTATCTACCCGAAGATTTTGCATATTCCATTGGGCTGAGGGGGCCTAGTGGACCGTTTACAAACCCAGTCAACGCCAATAATTGCGCATATAGCAATTTAGCTGAAATGAATGATGACGTTGAATCGCGCCTCTCATTCAAAGATATTGCCGCATATATCCGGCATGATCCGCACAACATTTTCCATCATTCGGCATAGGTGACAAAATGCAAGTTATTTCCTTTCTTGATGGCATGACTCCCCTGAGTTCAAAGCCCTATCCATTTACGCAACTTCAATTGGATTGGCTGGCTTCGCTTAAGAGCGGCAAATACAAACAGGGCCATGGATATCTAAAAGATAATCAAGACGGTTATTGTTGCTTAGGCGTTCTATGCGAATTAGCTGGCTTTCCAACTGAGAAATTAGAGGGGGCCAAATGCTATTTGTTTAAGGATGTGACATCCAATCAATCCAGCTCGTCATATTTACCGGAATCCCTTACGCGGTTGGGTTTGTTCAATAACTCAATTGGCAAATTTGTATGGGCCGCAAGGTTTCCCAATGTGGACTATGGGAAACCCAAAGATGAGTCGTTTGGCGTTGAATTCTCGGATAGCCCATGTAAGCAGGATATTGGCCATACCTCGCTAGGCTGTATGAACGATGCGAAAATGATCAAAACCGAATCCGGCGAAATGCGCTCATTCACCTTTAGGGAAATCGCGGATTATATTGAATTTGATCCGTGGAACGTTTTCCGCGCTCCGCCTTTGGTTGAATAGCCAAAAATGAGAGCAGGCATATTTTTCATTCTGGCCGCGATATGTCTGCTAGCGGCCTCATGCGCCATTCATCCCAAAAACCCAACCCAGCATAACCAGATAAGACAATATGAAATTTAAACGAATTCAGTTGGGCATTAAAATTGCCTCGCTTGGCGATGAGGCTAGGCGAATAAGAAGCAAAGAACAAACGATTAAATTAAAGGCCAGCCGAGAAAGAGTCTTAGCCCTATGCAAACACAAGGGCATAGATCAGGATTCGCCATCTGAGGAATTAAAGGCCGAATTACAAAGGCGCGTAACGCCTCAGGTTGAAAGGGTTATTGGTTCCCTAAGCGGGCCAGATGAATCCTTTAAGATTATGCGCACAATCGATAAGGGGGCTCGAAAGGTAATTCGGAAATTCCTTAGGCAAGGTTTGTCGAAAGAGGAAATCCTGGCAATTCCCAATATACAAAGAAGCTTTCGGCATGTGCCAATTTATAACGATTTGAGAAGGCACAGAAAGGGCATTGTCAGGCATGAATCTAGGCATGCTCAAGCCGCTTTAAGTTTTCTCAGGGGAAGGCCATTTTCTAGAACAGAAGATAAGCCGGCGTCTTATCCAAATTGGGATAAAGTGGCTGAGATAGCATCTCGCTTTTCAATGGAGGATAAGCGAATTCTTATGCAGCGATTTGAACAATGGAGCCAGGAGGCAACTGAATTTATTAGAGGGCGCGAATTGATGAATAAATGGATTCATTTCACGAAAGAGCCCATTAGGGCAATGGGATGAGCTACACAGCATTTTGTTTGATAACATCAACAGGAATTTGGATTATGCCGGAAACAAAGACGAATAAGTTTTTTGTCGCGCTTGATAAGGATGGCGACCGCGAGGGCTCCATTTATCAGACAAAGGGCGAAGCTATCGAATATGCCCGCGAGCATATCAATAGCTTCTATGGCAAAGAAGCCTATGTTGCTGAGGTGGTTTGCCAAATCAAGCCGCTTGGAACGCCGATTCAGGTCATTGACCTTTAGCAACGCTTAGGCTAAGCAAGGGTTGCGCGTAACCTGCATCGTGTCAGGCTCTATGCGCGAGCTGGCGGCCTAAGCCATCAAAAACTCCGGAGGGGATAGCCTGCGCAAGAAAGCCATTAAATTGGCATGCCTTTTGGTTGATCGCAAAAGTCATAACACGCGCATAAACCAAGCCCCCTTGGCGAAGGGGCCCGCCAGCTCAAATGCCCTTTGCTTCGTGACCGGCGGCAATTGGCTCAAGCCATTAGAGGCGCGCGCTTTCGGTCACATGGCCGCGCCAACCTTGCTCACGTAGGCCAACCGGTAGAGTCAAGGGGCTTAAAACCCCTACAGTGTCGGTTCAAATCCGACCGTGAGCACCAAATACCCGAAAGGGTAAAATAGACGATAGCTGGCCAAGTGGGCGAACTTAGCGACCATGCAAAACCAACGCCAAGGTGCTGTCGTCTATTATACTGAGGTGGCGAAACTGGTAAACGCAGCTAAGCATAATTAGCCGTTGTAATCGAAAGATCAGCTTGCAGGTTCAAAGCCTGCCCTCAGTGCCAATTATGCGGGATTAGCTCAGGCTGGTTAGAGCAAGCGGCATATAACCGCTAGGTCACAGGTTCAAATCCTGTATTCCGTACCAAATGGGTAAGTAGTTCAGTGGGAGAACGCGAGTCTCCAAAACTCGTCACCGGGGTTCGATTCCCCGCTTGCCTGCCATTCCCCCTTCGTCTAGCGGTAGGACACGGGCCTTTGGAGCCTGGAACCGGGGTTCGAATCCTTGAGGGGGAGCCAAATTATAGGAGGCTAAATCAGAAGACAAAAACGAATAGCCTATATCCGGCCAAATGAAACAGTTGGAAAATGCGCATTCCCAGGCTGCAATCTATCACTCACGCGACTAGATAATTTTGTGATTACATTGGCCGGCGATTATTATCATTGTACCTGTTGGGGCAAGGTCACTTTCGCTCCATTAAACCAAGTGTGTAAATTGAG
>Ga0307513_10000647_pt1 | contig 50104 bp, 53 predicted proteins | sample 15_EM_MG_FD_202174 | JGI IMG/M metagenome (GOLD analysis project Ga0307513, IMG submission 202174) | Populus trichocarpa ectomycorrhiza microbial communities from riparian zone in the Pacific Northwest, United States - 15_EM | ecosystem: Host-associated > Plants > Roots > Unclassified | place... | reverse complement strand
TAATACCAAACCCCCCAACAAACAAACAAAAAAAAAAAATCCCCCCCCCCCAAATAAAAAAAAAAATACCAAAAAAACCCCCCCCCCCCCCCCCCTCCACCCCTCGTCAAAACTGAAACGAAATGAAATGCTTGTAGCAGTACCTTACCACCGCACAATACACCACAAAAGCCCTCCCCGGCGCCCCCTCTCTACTGAAGTTATCTCCTAATTACCAGAAACCCAAATTACCGCAATCCCTGAGTATCATACGTACATCAGAACATCCTCCCACCAATCCCTAAAACCCTCCCTACCACGGAGAGAAGGAACGAAAATAACATACATACAGTATTACAATCCAACACCAACCCACAACACCAATACTCCATCACAAACCCCTCCAACCCCCCTCACCCTGCGCGTTTAAATTCAATCTCCCCTCACCCGGCGACCCCACCCCGTGCGGTGATGTGCGGTCTCCCATTCCTTCCACGAGAAATTCCGCGACTGCGTATGATAAGTCAGTCTACTCCCACCCGACCGGGTATGCTATGCTATGTACATGCACCCGGAGGAGATCGACCCGCGAGATTTTTTCCAAAATTTGAGAGAGGTTTTTTTTTGTAGGGAGGTATGGTATATTATCAGACGTACTGTGCTGCAGGTAGGCCATAATAGTTGGGGAAATAAATTTGCTTGCCCCCGGTTCTTATCGACAGATAATATTGGGATCTCGCACGGAAGCTTTAAGAAAGAGTCTTTAGCATTTTTTCCCACCGGGTTGGAGATGGTTTTTGGCTCTTTCGGTTTTTCACTGCACTGTACCTTTCTCCCGCTTGTTTTGTCAAGGACTTCGTCTGTTGGCGGTAGAGCGGAAGGAGGGGGGGTTCAAGAGATATGGGTATGATAGTTAGATCTTCCGGACCGCCACAATTGCTTCTTTATTGTATCATACGAGAAAAGGAGAGTGGCGGTGTAAAGAGGGAGAGATTTAATTCTTCGAGACTTTTCCCTCACTCTATGAGGTGCTGAGTACTGTAGAAGAGTACTCCTAGTGCGGGGGCTGCGCACCAAATAATTACTAGTACAACCACACACTAACAAATCTACAATAACAAAAAGAAAAAAAAAAGAAAACCACGCCTTTCCAATTCCGTTCCCTATCCCGATTGCAAATGAGCACCTCTTTTCAAACAAGCTCAGACCAAAACAGCCGCCAACCAAATTAACCATCAAACTTGACAAACCCCCACCTCATCCCCTCCCAAAACTCCTCTTCGGAAATGGCGCTCCACTCCCCCTTGACGTCGTCATCCCCATACAACCCCGTAGCGCCGTACGGTCCCTTGAGCGAGACGTGCTCCAGGGGGCCCCACCCCATCTCGCTAACCATCTTCGCACTCTTGTAATTCCCATGGACTAGGCGGGTCTTTGTGTCGAATAGAAACCTGCCCACAGAAATTTCCACGCCAAGCCCCTCCTTCTTGGCGAGAAGCTCTCGGGCGCTTTCCAGAAGCTTACTAAACTCGGCGATGTTCTCGTCGGGCGTGGGGAAACGGCATACACCGCTTCCGGCGATGCGCAGACGAACAGTCTCGTGCCAGGCGACGGAGTGGTGCGAGAACAGCCCCGGACATGCGGTCGGGAGGGTGATGGCTAGGTCTTCGAGTTTGGAGCATGAAGACAAAAGCGCGCAAATGTGGATTTGTGGGTGAGATTCGACGGAGGAAGGGTGTGTAAAGCCCGAGTCCGAGAGGGGTTTGTATTCTAGGAGCTTTAGGGATGTGCGCGATGCTGAGACCAATGCTGCAAGGCCCTTGATAGTGATCGAGGTGGAACTGGTGATGTGGATTTCCTGTAGGGACGTTGCGGTGCGGGAGATAGTGATCAGGTCGTCATCGGTAATGGGCAAAAGGTTGGAGTCTCCGAATATCTTCAACCTTGTGATCCGTGAAAAGTCCAATGACGAGAGCACGTTATTATCCGTGTGGTTAACATCAGCAGAGACAAGAGAGTCCTTTTGATCCACGGCCAAGAACTCAATGCTCGTCAATTGAGGAAAGGACATCAAGTTTTTCCAGTCTGCCTCAGTCCCGTAACGTAAGGAAGTCCATGGAATCGCGGCTGTGCGCAGGCCGGTGCAATTACCGAGTGTGTCGAAGATGTACCTGCTCGTGTCGAACTGGTAGATCCCGTTGAACCAGACTCGGCGGACGTGCTGTGCGATGTGCGGATAGTCGCGGAGGAGAGATATGGTGGACTTGACGGAAGTGTACGGGTGTTGGTAGACTACCGGGAAGACGCCGGCCGCGGCGGAACTTCGAATTTGTTCCTCGGTACTTTTGTAGAGCCAACTGTCATGACAATTCGTGAGCTATTTGTGGTGGATGGTAGGTTAGGATTGGGTATCATACCGTTCACCGCCGCTCCACTTCCGGATGTACACCTCCTTCATGGCATACCCCAATGCCCACTCGTGCCATCTCGAATTCACAAGGCGGAAGCTGTTGACCAAGTGCCAGCGTAGCACGTCCGGAGTTGTTCGTCCACGGAGGTATATCTGTGTTTGCGTCCTCTGTAACGTCTTCTGTGCTTGGGTAAGGCCATAAGTGTAGCTAGGAGTGTCGGTGGAGTTTAATTGCGTAGCGATGGAGAGAATCTCCGAAAGTATCTCGAAGGGGAGATCTTCGATTGATGGCATTATGTGTAGATGTGTATTAATCTATACGGTATAGAAAAAGTATAGTATGAACGGGAAGGTAAGCAGGCCGGTATCGAGCTCAGTCAGGGTCAGCAATCCACATATGGGATGCTCGGGGGGGGAGGTTTTATAGCTGGCTACCGCCATCAGCTACGTGCTCCCCTTCCTCCCTGCTAGCTTTCCCCTGGCACGGTGCATTGGACTTATGACCGACAAGACGACGAATCCTTACTCCGTAAGTCACGATATGTTCCTGCGAAAACGTAATTAGCACCATACAGCACCCACCACCCAAACTAGCTATGGCATCCATCCACAGTACTAGTACTGCAACCGGCTGCGGGAGGCAAAAGAAAAAAAGTCGAGTCAAGGATAAGTTAAAGGGCCGGTAATGATGGTATACATTTTGTTGAGCTTGACTAAAACCGTTACCCCTAACGGCGGGCCTACGCGAAGAGAAAGTCGCTGTCTGGGGCTGACAAGGGAGGGGGCTTGCCTTTTGCTTTCTTGGCAATCCCGTGCTGCTAGTTAGAGTGCCGGAAGGAGTACGCGCAGCTATGTCGTAAGTTACGGTCTTGTTCTCGCCACGGTGAGTAGGGCGTGAGGCCTGATGCGAGGTTTGTCGAGTAGAGCTCGGCCTTTGTTATTGCGTGCGAAAGGGGCCAATGGTTGATATCTCTACCTGGTTGTATTATACAGTACCCTCCCTTCCATGCATCATATTTCGCTTCGCTTCTCCCATCCACTCCCAACGGTAGACCCAAGGAAAAATATTAAAATATAAAATAAAAGAATCGTCAACCATCGTGAGAATGACATAATACCTCCTCATCCACCTTGGCATTTATAATCCTTCCGGAACTGGATGCCACCTTTGCTTTCCCTTCTTGTTGAGGAAGAGGGAAAAAAAAGAAAAAGGAAAAAAACAACCTTTGTGGTGCGTGCGTTGTGTTTGGACCATAAGTTACATAATCCCTGTCCGGTAAAAAGTGTTCCAGATTCCACCTTCGCTCGGGCATAACCCATGTCTTCCCCACAAAATCGAGGGCGAAAGGCAGAAGAAGTGCGGAAGGGCTGAGTGTCAGGAACGAGTGAATCTCTTTCTAGCTCGGCAGAGGGATGGAAGCAGGTAACTGACTGAGGCAGGCAGGCGGAGGCAGACAGGGCTGGAAGGGATGGATGGGATCACGGGTGAAATGGGAAAAAGAAAAAAAACAACTCAGATGATGCGGTCGGTCGGTTTCGGTGCAAGGAAATAAGAGAGCTGTATTATTGTTATTTTGCTTTTCATTTTCCTCCTATGGGAGATTGGGAACTGTCACGGGGGGGGTTTCGAGCTATTCTAGGAGGCCCCGAACTGCAGTTTGTGTGCAGTTGTTGCTGGCCAGGGCAATGCACCGAGTACTAAGCCGGTACTGAACCGTACTCTCGACCCCGGAGTAGGAACTTGCAGCAAAGTGCCGTTGAGTTTGCTCCCCCCCCCTCGGCAATGTGGAATACCGTAGCAGCACAACCCACCACTGCCATAACTCCCGCAACCCAATAACCTCCCTCCCCGAAGCTACTCCCCAACAACACCAGAGCATCTTTAGAAAATTTAACCAAGAAGAAAGAAAAAAAACTCACGATACCTACCAACCTTCCCACATGTGCGGTACTGTGCCCCTACTGGCACTAGAAAAAACCATCGTCAAACCCCTCCTTCCTGCATTTAATTACGTACTAACCTCCCGATCCGTACCCCCGTACCTCCCATCCATACCATACAGGTACTGAACCGTAGAAGCCAACCCTCTCAGAAGAAGGCATCGTGAGTGCCCAGCGTTCAAGCGTCAAAGCAACACCAACACATGACCGGTTTGACAAGAAAATTTTCCATCTCAGCTAGGGAGCTCCTCTATGTTGTGTGCCAGAGAACCTGCTCCACGATGTGATTAGTCAGCCGTGCTATTTTTGAGACGCCCTTCGACATGCTATGATAGTTTACCTAAAGGAAGGTGGACAAGGCGAATGGAATTATCGAATGGCGACATGGCGATCGCCATCGCCACGTTCCCGCTTTTCGAGATGGATAGTTTTGCTCTTGGGATTCGAGTTAGACTTGGGAGAAGTGGAGAAGTGGAGAATCCTCGCTCCACCGTAATAGCTAAGCTACAAAGTACCGTGCTCATAAGGGAGGGAGGAGATGAACCTATTTCGGACCCACGGTTGAAAGCTCTTCCCAAGAATCTCTCTCGTCGTAAGTGTGGTCTGCCGTCTGTAGAGCGGAGGAGTCTCTTGAAGCTTTGCAAACATTCTGGTCTAGAACTTCCCAAAAGAACTAGGACACACTATGGTACTCTACGGTACTGTACTCTCCCGTGAGTGGTTCACACCCGCGAAAAAAAAAAAGCTCTCTCAAAACACCACAGCCTACCAATGGTAGGTGTGAGAAGAAAGGCATCCTTTCTCCCCTCTTCTCCTTCCCCAAGCTGCGGTTAATTTTCTATGGTAATACGGAACCAAGTAACCTGAATATGATACTTGATCGAATGATGCGATAAGTTAGTCACCATCGCAAAAAAAAAAAAAAAAACCCCTTTTCAATACCGCACAAAACAAACGTCATCGTAGTCGCCTTTACCAAAAAGCAAATACATGAATTCCCATCCCGTCCAATCCGCCTGCCACCTCCTTCGAACCTGGCGGGATCGGTCCGACGAGGGGGCAGACCGGATCGAAACGTTCTTGGCATTTTTATTAATATTCTACGCACCGTATTGGTATTCTGGATAGCGAGTTGGAGTGTTGTACGAGTACAGTACTGTACCTGACGGCGTCGTGGTTATGATGCTTTCTATGCGAGAGTGGAGAGTGAAAAATGAGTAGTCTATTATAATTTACTTTTCAAGTACACCTCCGCGGTCGATAGCCCACTTTCCGAGAAAACCAACTGTCGCGAGAAGGTACCGTACGCTATCCTACTGCTACGGGATACAAGTATTCAATTGCTGGTGGCATCGCACCGGTGCCACACCGGTCATGTCATTCAAGAACGGACACCGCACTGGTAGTCACCAGCGCTAGAGCGTCATGGGTATTGCATTCCAGTGCCAACCATTGCGGTAGAGGTTACCGCAAGCGCTTTGAATCTCCCCCAGCCACACTCCTTCAATCTTGCCCTCCTATCATACATCATTCATTATAGCTTCCACCTATGCCCATCCATTTTCTCCCTTTTTTTTTCTTTTCAAATCTGCATTCCACAAGGAATCGCCAAGCAGAAAACCGTACGAGTTTGACACAGAAGTATTCCCGTCACGAGGCTCGACATGTTGATAACCTAAACCAAGGGGTGAACGAAAAGACTATCAGCGGTGATAGATTAATCAGTGCAGGAAAAGTTCCAAGGCAGCGCGAGGAGGAGGACAGTTACCCTGTCAGTGAAGTGGCGGACAAAGAGCCGCAAACTACTTCCCTACCGTAGTTCGAAACATCATCTCGCAATACGGCACCTACCATACGCCTTTAATATAGGTATATAATTACTTACCCCACGATCAGAGTGACGTGCTGTATTGTACCTGATTTCAATGACGAAAACTATTCATCTGCCCCGCTGGGACAAAGGTGCTCATGAGCGAGAAGAAATACCCTCCATAGCCAAAAACCTTCCCGAGACAGGAATATTGAAAAATATTGAGATAATTCCTCTATCCAACCCCCCTGTGGTCGCCTTCTAGAATGCCGGGCCTCGCATCTAGATATTCCTCGTCACTTGAGGGGCATCGGGTATCGGCTTCAACGTGGTCGCACAGGTGCTAGAATAATCCCGCAAAAACAATACTATTGTCCGGGATGGGGTTATGGCAAGCTGGTAAAGGAGGAATTGCGGGAGTGCAGCACCCATGTGAACAGGGTTGAGCACTGTACGTGCGATGCGATTTCGACGAAGTGGATGCGACGGCAAAGGGATTGAAAGAGGGTGGTGGACTGCGAACGCCGGCTTCGGTGTTAGAGTGTACTCGGGTATGGACGTGGGTGATCGGACAGACAGGGATTTAAAAATGTATGAGGATACACAGATTCTTAATCCCTGTCTGTCTGATCACCCACGTCCATACCCGAGCACCGTACTAGTACTGAACCGCCCAACAGGAGTACCGCCGAATCGGTGCCTTTCCCGCATTGCCCCACCGGGGATCCAGCTAATGAATTATGCAGATACATCTGGCACATATCCGTCTCTTCCAGACTCCCCTTCCAAATACAATTGCCACTTGAAAACACACTCAGGATGTTAGAATCTTCCTGCGATCCTCGGACCTGTACAAACTCTCACCAAATTTAAACTTTGCATCCCCGAAGAAAATAACAAAGACATCGGATCGGCGTGCAGTATCTTTTCAACAGAACAAAGCCAGCGCAAATTCTTTTCACCCGGGAGTTAGCCGCCCTGTCGCAGGCCGACCCACACAGCGAACGTCTTTGTCGACGCAGCGCACCCCGGATCAGTGGGCACGCCTGAGCAGGATCAAGCAGATGGGCATACTGGCATTGCGGGTAAGGTTGCGGTTGCGGCGACGGGGCTATTCACGAACGATCTAGTCCTAGGGATCCCTGCCACTAGCCTCGAGATTAATCACCAGAGAATCACAGGACAATACATCTGCTATCTAGCCTCGGATGTACTCAATCCTAGTGAACCAACATGAGAGTCGCAGATTGCACCGACTTCTCCCCCCTTGCAGGGCCAGTGAACCGACCAACTAGCTCAAAACATCGATCTTGCGAATAACCTATGCCCCTTTGTGAGAAGTTTTAAGGAAAAATTGCCCATGTTACCGTTATTTTGCTACCATGTCCGACAATCACCCCGTAAGACGGATCTTCTACCCCACAACGCCCTCATGCATCCTTATCAGTCTCCCCTAACCCATCCGCTCGAGTGAGACCTTGTGCTAGAGATAAGCTTCCAGCCGCCTCCGTCTATTGGCAGGAGATAAGGCGCGACATGCACGAATTGTCTAGTTCAGGTACCGATTGCTCCGAACTGTTGAGCTGTACTCGAATACCTGAACCCCCGCCAGATGGGGCATTCCTCTGCAAGACAAAGTGCGATGCGATGTGAAGATGCAGTCGAAGGCACAGTACCGCACAACATGATAATCCTCCACCGTACCAACGAGCCATTGGTAAATTCCGGCTGCGCAGTGCTCGGACCCGTCTTCTGTCGGTTTTATCGGCGACACGAGCGTACAGTGCTGTGTCCGTATTCGTGTTATGCCCGGGGAGGTTGAGGAAACGTGTCCTTGGGCTTGCCAGCGAGGTCACGATGCTGCGGAACCTCGGATAATTTGAATTGTGTGCTGGGTAGTCCAAAATTTCCTTCTCTGGAAAGGTAGCGGAAGATAGGCGGAAGGTTGGGTTGTTCAGCTCCGTCTGAGAACGCAAAAAAAAAAAAGCAAGGCCTTACCGAAGGAGGCAACTCGAACGACATGCCATATGTTCAGATTCTACGGTAATAGATTATTCCGGCGGGGGATGTTAATACGGTAGCAGAGTTGAGCATAAAAAATAGATTACAGCTTCGCGAGCGGCTGGTAGTACTCGATGGACTGAGATAATGGAGCATTACCGAATCCGAGTACTGTATTGTATATACTCGCTGGGTATTCGGATCGAATGGGCTATCACCATCCTGTGGAACACCGGGGCCTGCGAACATTAGGGTCAATGTCTTCTAACACTCATAGCCTCTCAGCATTCACACCTATCAAGCCTCCGCAATTCCCTTCTTAGAAAAAGTCCCTAAAGCATATTTTGTGCCTGACTGTATCACCCTGAGGACAAGGAGGCTTTTGTGGGGAGTCCTGCGAAAATTCGAGTGATCGGTAATGAGTTTTTTTTCTTGCCATTTTCCGCGCCCTACTCGAGCAGTCGGGATGAGTGTCGCGGAGTCTTAAATAAACGGACCTTGCGCTATAGTCGAAAATTCCCTACTGTGCGAAAGGGTCGAAAAGGTCGAAAAGTGAGCAAAGACGCACTAGACCCAACCGGAGGAGGTACCTTCAACAGGGTAGTAGAAGGTTCGCTTATTCGGGATTCTATTGTGTTGGAAGGAGGTAGAGTACTGCAGTAGCGTTGTTATGATGGGTATTGGCGAGTAGGCCTAGAACCGACATTTAGAAAGTAGAATGGAATTTCTCGGGAAAGGCCCTTGTAAACCGAGTTTAGAGGGAGAGGTGTTTGGGTAGGGTATAATACTTGCGATCTTTGTTAAATATCGGGATATGATTCTCTCGAGGAGAGGGTGATTGAAGAAATGAGAGTGCAGAGAGAGGATGGAAGAGCTTAGACCGGATGAGAAAATGTTGGTGGGCGGGATGGTGATGAAACCACCGGAGCGGAGGGTTAGACTACCCCCGCGCTCGTAGGGACCGCGACTAAGAATTCACATTCCCTTCCGATCCCTTCCTCAAAGAAAGGAAGCGATCTGAAATTTAGTAAAGGCACCGGATGACAAAAGAGTATCTTCACCTCTTATTTTGAGATTAGGGAACAAGCGATTGATGTTGCGTCATGAAGTATCACGCGATCTATACGGCCTCCTTCCCCAACCAACAGGTGGGCGCAGATTCTCCCTGCTTAAATGCAGCTCAGAAGCACCAGTCTTCTTTGGCGCCGGGAAAAATTTTCCATACGGTATCCATCGACCCAACGCTAAATTGTCGGATAATTCCCTTCAAATCGTGATTGCAGACTGTGCCTGAGGGGGGTGAGATGATTCAACTTACCCATCCTCTGCCCACGCACACTCCCGCCTCCCGGTGGGAAAATCATATCATTGTTATAAAAGCCATTCGGCGCCCATCCCCACCAAATCCCGAGCCGAAGTTTCCCATTTCCTACCGTGCACGGGGATAGCATGGAGGGAAGAGTAACTCTAAATACGATATGTGATTTTTATATATGGAAAAAGTGGCGCCGGATGACTCTATTACTGTATATCATTACCCCCCCCCCGGGCTGACGCGCAGTCACGAGAAAAACAAGGGAAAGGCGAAAAATTTTCTTCCCAGCGGACTTGGATTTTTCACAATGCTCGAGTCTTTCAAGGTAACGATGGACTAATGGAAAGAAAACGTATTTGTATAATTTTTATATAACAAGAACTAACTATACAAACAAAACAAAACAAACCAGCAGGGAATGATACCCTGCTGAACTAAACCACCTTCTCCCCCTCCCCCAAACATCCTCATTTGCGTCACAGATGATGTATATCCGACATCAGGCAGACCAGCTCCTCGCACGTACTGCGCGACAATTTTCTTTTCTCCAACTCCCCCCCCCCCCTCCCCCGATCCTCTGGAATCCACGCGGGAGAGAGGGGGCACAATTCCCCAAATCCATTGCCATACTTGGGACTACTGTAGTCCCCCGTGTCCGCCAAGCCAGCACCCGGAAGCTGGATGTAGCCGGAAGGTTTAGAACAATCCGACTATGTCGTCGAAATGATTCCAAAGACGGGAGCGCACCCCAGGGGCGTGGCGGCCGTTCGATGGAACGGCTGCCGTCCACACCCTGGGGTGTCTGCGAGGGCGTAGGTGGCCCGGGAGCCCTGGCTGCAGTAGCCGGCTGAGTAAGTCCCGCCCGTACTACCCCGGACTGACTGTGGCCCTTTGGGGGCCACCCAGCAAACCCCTGAAGTTGGATGTGGTCCAAATGGTTAGTACCATGGGACCACATCTAACTCACGCCGGAGGTGTGCGCGCACCCCAGGGAGGTGGCGGCCGTTCCGTAGAACAGCTGCCGTCCACACCCTGGGGTGTCGGGGAGCGCGAAGGTGGCCCGGGCGCCCTGGCTACAAATCTCCCTCCTGTTCGGAGCCAGCACAGGGGGATCGTGGGGGCCGAGCTTCCATTGCCATTTGACGGGCAACTTCTCACTTGCGCCGGAGAGATGCCCAGACCTTAGGGGCGTGGCGGCCGCTCGCAGGAGCAGCTGCCGTCCACCCCTGAGGCATCTCTCCGGATTAGACACCTCCAACACGTTATGTGGGGGAAGACGATGTCGGTCGTGGGTGAAGAGAGAGGTGAGGCGGAAGAGGCGAAGGGAGGCGGAGCCTGAAGAGTGCCGTTTGTCCATCTATTGATTTTAGCAACGTTAGTTACAAAGACTTCATGAATTATGCATCCGGATATTGATGAATCCTGTTAGGAGAATGGAGGGATAGATAGGAACTACTGGTAAAACTTACTTCATTGAAAAGAAAAAATCTGGTCCGGACTCTTGTGGTGGAATTGCTCCACCACCGGACACAGGTTAAGTGGCGTTTGTCCAGCTATCGATTTTAGCAAGGTTAGTTACTAAGACTCTATGAATTATGCATCCTGATATTGATGAATCCTGTTGGGAAAATAGAAGGATACATAGGAACCACTGGTAAAACTTACATTATTCCTGGTCAAGGATCTGGTCCGGACTCTTGAGGAGGAATTACCCCAGCACCGGACAGGTCGAGAGTGGCGATTTTCCACCTATCGATTTCAACAAGGTTAGTTACAAAGACTTCATGAATTATTCATCCGGATATTAATAAATCCTGTTAGGTAAAACTTACATTCTTGGTCCAGACTCTGGTGGTGGAATTGCTCCACCACCGGACACGGGTGGAGTGCTGTTTGGCCATCTATCGATTTCAGCAAGGTTAGCTACAAAGCCTCATGAATTACGCATCCGGATATTGATGAATCCTGTTGGAAGAATAGAAAGATGGATAGGAACCACTAGTAAAACTTACATTATCGATAGCCAGGGATCTGGTCCGGACTCTTGTGGGGGAATTGCTCCCCGCCCGACACATGCCTTGTAGGCATGTCCGGCGTAGATCCCCAGATCTTGGTGGGAAGATCCCAATCACTCTGATGAAGATTAGTGTCAGCCACTTGGTCCCTGAGAAAAAATTACTTGAAAGTGGAGTGAAGACAACGTTGTCTAAAGTACTTCAAGTGCAGAGGATGGGGTGTAACTTACTAGGGACTGCCTGTGTTTCTGAGGTGCCAATGCCACCGGATGGAAAGCCACCTTTCCTTTCCGGTGACTAAAGGGCGTGGTGAAGGCATAGCTTCTCACCAGGGACGGCCTGTATTTGTGGAGGTGCGCCGATGCCACAGGATGGAAAGTCACTCCTCCTTTCCGGTGACTGAAGGGCGTGGTGAAGGCATGGTATTTCACCAGCGCTCGGTGTGTGCCACTGGTGGAGTGGAGGAGAAGAGGACGGAAAAATAGGGCGGAAAAGAGGGTGTAAGTGAGGGTGGAGGTAACAGTGGAAGTAAGGATGGAGAAGAGGATGGAGAAGAGGATGGATGGCAGGATGGAGGAGACTCAGGAGAGGATGGATGAAGAAGGATGAAGGGGGGGTGGTGATCCTAGTGAACGGCCATGATAGTTGTGGTGATGATGCCGGTGATGAAGGTGGACGGAGGAAGGAAGGGAGAGGAAGAAAGAAGGGAGGGGAAGAAAGGCCCCGTTAAATACTCCCAGAGGTTACTGGTTACTGTGGGTGAACGGTCTTTACCCGAACTCAGGGCGTTTTGCAGTCCCATTCATTAAAGTCGTGGGAACATGGCGATGGTTGTGCCCCGAGCAATGCCGAGCCAGTACCCACATAGTCACGATCGACACTGACACTAAGTGGGGACTTCTCAGGGAGCCCCGGAACACCTAGGTTTGGCTGAAATGGGGAAGGCTGGGGGGAATTGTATTCTTCAAGCCCCAATATTTCTCTCGGCGGTGTCCGGCATTTCCTTTGTCCGCCATGATTGTTCTCCTGCGTTGGTATCCTTTGGGCAGCGGAGGTGTTCTAACAAGGATAACAGCGGCATATTCATACCGTACCTTCCTGTAGGGAACGGAATGTCAATCCCAGGAGATACACGAAAGCGGAACGGACGGGAATGCAGGGAGAGCCCGGACAATATTAGGGATTGCGAGTTTTTATGATTATTGATATAGGGAACAGCGTGTGAAGGGGATAATAAGTTCAATGGTTAATAGTCAGCTCTGGGGTAAGAAGGCGTTAATCTCATTGACTCTGGCTACTAGTTCGGGGCTTTGCCGCTATCCCCTACAGTGCTCATAGTGCCGAAAATCCCTACATCACCTAAAATGCAAACTAAAAACTAACTCCCCACTTTTCTAGATATGATATGTCAATCGAGTGATATCAAAAGCATTTCAGGTCAAGTTATGATGCTGATCCTTTCCCACCAACAGGAGCACTAAACCTGATATGAGAGCGATGTTGGCCGTAGTTGTGAGGTAATGCACCTGTTGAGATTTACTAACCAACATCCCGAGTCATGTGATAACATTACACCGCTATGAAATTGAATCCACAAATTAAAAAAATACGCTAATCTTGCTAGTGCCTCTTTAGCAACAAAGCTCATATATCTGCCGCAGTGTTAGGCCAATCCACTTTTTGCCTCTGTATGCAAGTCTTGCTTGTGGCATCGGGCCGGGCTCTGAGTCGATAATTTGACTTGATTATTTGAGATAGGATACTTCTATTCAGGTTTGGTATTGGGGGGTTTCTTAAAAATTTCTCGATTCACTAATCTCCCCGGCCTTTTGTTTTCCACTCTGCCCCTATCTAAACCTTATATGGAATAACGTTAGCTAGAAGTCATATGATACCTACGCAATTATCACTCCCTTTTCAGTTTTTCAAGCACCATTTTTATTAACTATTTCACTCTCCCGGATTTTTCAGTCTTGGATGGTCAACTCTTGATTTTGGTCATCCGGGACAACAGGGTGCGACTGTAACACCGCAGGAGATAGTGCTTGAGAAAAAGCGGCATCAACACTATGCTCTGTGTGGCCCGTAGAGGTGATTCCAAAACTGGTGCCCACTCTTGGCGCTGAGAGCCGAGTAGAATACTGAGGCATGGATGACATTTGGCTACTCGTAGCATGATAAGTTGATGTTTGTGTACACGCATAAACACAACTGCTATTGCGGCGGCAAAGTTTGGCCGGCAGAGGCTTGGCCACTATCGCTTTTTGACTATAAGTGGGGGGGGGATCTCCATAAGCCTTGACCCCACTACGCTCCGCCCTTTCACTCCTCCCCCTTCATTGTCAGAAGCTCTTCCTCTCCCGTTCCTTCCTTGTTAGTATGAGTGCTCCTCTTCCCCTTCGAGTGATTCAGAACCTGCAGGTTGCGAGACGTTTTCCCCCTCACCGGTGATAGCTCACGTGCTAGAAGCCTTTGCTACCAAATGTCTGCGCACCAAATACAGTAAGAGCCTGCAGGTATGTGACACTAACTATAGCTACTAACCTAATTCCTGATTACGGTGGTAGTGGGACCTCGTGAAAGTTTCTTTTTCAATCTGGTGCACAGCCTACCTACTTTAGTTATAGGGGGTGGGTTATCGTGGAATCACGATCCGAGACATGAGGAACAACTTTACATTGTTTCCCAGAACTTTCGAGGGAGAGGTAACTATCGAGGAAGAGATATGGCGAATCAGAGCAACTACCGCGTCTGTTCTGCTATCTGGTGGTGTAAGTTTTGGTTACCCATGAATTTAAAATTTTACCAGCCCTGACACAATAACTTGTAGTTCGCTGCCTACAAGATTGAGCGGTTCCGGAAGGATCTACCTTTGATATTACGGAGAGAGATATACCGTAGAGGCCTGAGTAATTGAGCCGTGTGCTCCGTCGGATTATCGTGTATTCAGACAAGACATTATGGCTAAATATCCGGCATACAATCCTCCAAAACCTCCGTTTTCTTTTGAATTGGCTACAAACTCGTTTCTACCATCTTCTACCATTATTACTGCGACTGGACGAATGTGCGGAAACGGAGATGTGCCGTTGGGAGGAAAGGGTGGCGGGGAGAATTCAGTATCTATCTTGAATAAGGCGGTTCACATTGCTATTCCTGCCCCATCACCGCCACCGTCTCCCGGCGGTGTTGGAGGGAAAGGAAGGAAGAAACAGAATTTTTAAACAAGCAATAATCTTCCCTTTTTGTTCCCCCTTCCTCCTCTCTGATGTAGTTAAGAAGCTTAGAGGAAAGCGTTGGTGGAAGGAGGATGGTGACATTTTTTCTCGGGCAGGAGGCGGTGGTGGGCTCCCGGCAAGCATTAAGAAGGCTCGAGATTTATTTTCTGCGAGAGTAAGATGTACATTAGCCATGAAGTATTTTTTGTGGGATGAGCGAGAGGTATTTCTGAAATTCCAAATGGGATCGGAAGTTGGCCAAGAGATCTTGAAGGAGAGGAAAGTGATCAAAGGAAGGGGCAGGCGGTGGGAGGAGAAGCAGCTGGGGTCAGTAGAAGAGTTTTATGTTCGTCCAACCTCTAAACCCGTGTCTATATTTTTATTTCCTGGTACCAATTGCGAATATTTTGAAGAGAGTTGGCTCAGCTGGAATCGTTCGTGATTGTACTGCTGAAGGTAACATCCTTTCGAATATAGCAATAGCCATCGCAGTTCAGGCAGCGGCTTCTCTACACACAGGCACAGCTAAAGCCCAAAATCAAGAAGAATGCTTTTATTAGAGGGGTGTGGTTGATTCCGAAGGTTACGGCAGTGTTGCAGATCACCCGGGAGTGTAATGTATTCTTGTGCTCTGGCGGTTTACGGATATTATGCCGGCAGGTCTTTCCTTTGTTATGGTCCGTTAACAAAAATAACGGCGCACCAGAGATCACTAGCGACGCAACGCCCCTCCACCCTCGACCCACCTGAAGAAATTTCCCTAAATCATATCAATTTCCTGTATCTATTCCACTACGCATTTACTTTTTTTAATTCATCGCGACAATAGTAGGTTTGGTGGGAAAGTGCTGTTGTCGCCGAAATTTTTCCTGATCGTTGGTGCGCCGTTAATTTTGTTAACGTACCATATTACGGGAGGTGTAGAAGAATGAGGACATGTGGATAGGTACAGAGATAAGTGTGGTGATCAATAGAAGGCTCAGGCTATATTATATTTCACTTATCTAATTGCCATTACCGCTAATTTAGTTTTAGAGAAGTGTGAACGAAGTTGTGGAGGCTACTGTGCTTCTCCCACCTTCCCTACATAGTGCCCAAGTTCCAAGCGAACCCCCATCATTCTACTGCCCACCGCTGTGCCACCTATTTCTCCAACTTTAACAGTTTTGCAACAGGACAATGAAAATTTCGCACCCTATCCGCTCTGTGCTAAACGATTATTGAATTGCTTGGTTAATTTTCAGCGGGTGACTACACGGGAATCGTGGACGCTGAACTTTTCCGGGGGTTAGTTTTTTCTCTCCGGTGGAGTGTAAGTTCATCTGTTCACCGGCCGCCTGCTGGTAATTTTGGACTAAACGACTATAATGCGGGCTTTGAGAGTGAGGAGTTGGCAAGGGGGCGCGGTCCTAGAGGTTGTCGGTGTTTCGTGCGTTTGCGGAGAGCGATAGTGCGAGCACTGGAGAAATACGCGGCCCGGCTTTCAATCCCCAAGTCCAGCGAGTGATTCCCAATGAACATTCTCCTGCAGCGAGTTTCTTCCACAACCCCCGCCCACCCCATGTTAACGTAAATTGGAAACTCCACGTCGGGCCAATTCGTTTGGAAGATTAACTGCTGCGCTAGCTGTGTCTGTTACGAAAGAAAAACCGCAGAAGAAATATTTTTCTGGTTTGTCGGTGTGGTGGCGCTTTCCGTTTCGAAGACCGTTGTTGTAAGAAGGGAGTGGTGGGAAGGAGGATTCTAAATCTTTTTTAGGAAGCACACAATAGTTTTTCGGGAATTTGGCTTTATGACAATCTTTTGTGGAATATTAGACGCGGAGTAGTTGGTTGGATGGTGAAGTCGATGAGCAAATATCGGACGGCGGTATATTTCCCGGAGCATCAGGTGCTGTATCGATACCGTGCTGTGCTCGAACTGTTAACTGTTAATAGTTGTGCAACCTTATCACTTCCGCTTATCGCCGGCTAAGGCAATCACAAAGCCGAAGAGAAGAAGGCAAAAAAAATCCTCCACAAGCTACCCCCCCCCCCGAGCCAAGACCACTCACTAACTTGTTTGCATTTAGCCACTCGGAGACGGAGGTATTGGGGTAGGACATGGGTTCCTTAAAACCCAAGTATTCCTGGAGTAAAGGTCGTACCTCGCAGAACGCGTTTGGCCATTTGCGCATGAGATGGTACTAGTACCAGAAGGTGACCAAGGTCCGATGTCTCACGTTGTCCGATCGGATGAGTACCCCGATTAGGGGCCACGGCACCTAGTCCTGAATGTTTTAGGCTTAGGGGAGAGGTGCCTGAGTATAGCGGAAAGACCGGTCGGGTTGACGCCACGACATCGCCATCCGGATGTCTACCAAAGCCCTGGTCGGGAACCCCCCCAAGGACTGCCACTGAGAAAAAAGTCAACCCATCTGCTGATAGCACTCACACTAATCCCGGGGGTCGGTCCAGCGTATTTATAAGGAATTGTCTCCACACCACCATTCTTAGGGCCACCAGAGTGCGGGGAGGGAGTTATCCGTGCAATCGCTGACCAGGGAATCTTGCTCCAACCTCCAACGAGTCCATTCCCGGCAAATACCGTACCTCTTGTTAGAGGACCCGCAGCATCCCTAAAGTGTAATAACGGGACAATCCACTGATAACGCCCAGCACGTGTACCCCCCAATCAGTTCCATCAACCGAAAAGTGCCCCACCGACCTCCGAGCCTTCCCGACTTCCACTCCAACATCCGACCTCCGTCCACCAACCAACCGCGAGACATCCCAATGCATAACCCCTCCACCCCACCGCACCCCGCCAAGGCTGAATTAACCGTCTTCCGTAGTGTCAGGTGGATAAGACATGTCTGGTACCCGGCACTCCAAACCCACCCGCCGTTATTCCTCCGGATCGCCCATCAGGACCCACTTCTGCATCCACCAGAGCTTAACCCAACCTCTTTGAACACGCCCGATCTAATGAGGATCTCCCATGCACCATGCTTTACCGTAACATCAAGCCCCCCAGGACCCACACGCAATAATCGTTCAGGGTAAAAAGGCCAGAACCACGTGTACCGATGCTGCATCCCACTCCATCACTCCCGGACCCGAGACACCAACACTCTGGTAGCGAGGGAGCGCGTCATAACCCAAGCTTCTGTCTTCCGGGATCGGAAAAGCACATCTGTTTCGTATTACCATATGCAGACGGGGATGAGGTTTTTCCTTTCCGGCGTGGGTTCTCTGCAACCATTTGCTCCATTGGGCGAAGATAGGACATTGGTCGCTGTTAGAACCTATGATGGCGGTGTAAAACTGCAGATTGAAAGCTGTAATTCGCACTATCCCCCTCCCACAACCGTAGATCGCGTTGGCCAAAGCAATGGTTACTCGAATAACATCTAAATACTTGACGGAGGAATGTTTGTACACGCGAATGGCTGGTCGCTCACTACCCCCGACGGTTAACCCCATGCCCTCCGTAGCCGGGACAAGGTACTGTATTATTTGGTGGATCCCAACTGCTGGGTTGAGAATACGGAAAGTTATTTCGGTGGTGTCACCCCGAACGACATATCGAACCTCCGTGCGATACGAGAACTATAAACCGGATCCTATTAGCTTATTGAAAGGAATGGAGAATGGAAATCCTGAAAATAAAAGTAAAAATAAAAATAAATAAATAAATAAATCTATTCCAAGAGTCAATAAATCCACAAACCTGATCGCCAATATTCCTGAATCTTCCTTCCAAATCCCATCCGTGCAAGCCATAACCATTCCCCAACGTCCAACCCTCCTCCCAAATTCGAAGTCGCAATCTAGCTCTTCCCCCGAGGCCGGTGCGAGAGGAAATTGTTCGCGAGGGGCCCATTGTCGAAATCTGGCGGGCCAGCCCAATATATATAAAGTTCAAGCTATGGGGAAATGTGCTAAGGAGAGTAGTGCGTGTTAGGCGACCTCCGTACCGTATATCTACGGTATTCCGAGTACCCACATAGAGTGTTGTAACAGGTGTGGCTGACCACGGGGTCTGTCGGGGGGGGGGGGGGGGGAACTTAGTACGAATCCTAAGTCGATGCGAGTAAGCTAGATATTTGTTGGGGCCTTTAGGGGGATGACTAGCGTACTCGAAAGTCGACCCTCCCTCGGAGTTCCGCCCCAGTGGAACCCAACCTCAAGCACCATCGGTGCTCTCCACTCACCAGCTCGTGCACATCACCGCCCCTCTCGGGCGAATGAATAGCGGCCCACTCCAACTCCACACAACATCCCTCACACCCCCCCGCGCCTCAAACCCGAGACACACGGACAACTCTGCGAATCAACAACATTAACCCGATACGGAAGAATATTTATCCGAACCGACGAATAAGCCAACCTGGTTGTTCATCTGGGTTCCCACACCCCCCTCCCCTCCTCCCCCCCCCGTCCCCGCACCCCCGCTGCAGGCGAGCCCGAGTGACGCTTCATGACCACCACGTCACTTCCTTTGCGCCTGGTCCACGCAGAATACACGGTGGTTTTTGACTCCACAGCCCACCTCACAACCCCACCCAACACCCGTCCGTCAGTCGGGCATCTCGCCGGCCCTATCTAGTGAGTCTTTGCCATACAGCACAGTAGCTGCGCTCCGCTGATCTGTTTCTTTTTGGGAGGGAATCTGGAGCGCTTACCTGAAGATTACTATCCCGGGGATTTACCAGAGCTTTTGGCCCAAGCATGCCAGTGGGGTGGGTGGGTGGGTTGGTTCAGAAATAATTGGATTCCGTGGGGCCTCCTGACAACATCTATGATAATATTATGGTACTGTACACACTAGTGCTGCTGCCACTAGCTATTGTGTGCGCGCGATGGCTGCAATGTCAGTCAGTCAGTCAGTCGCACATTTCTGTTAAAAAAAATTCCTATTTTTGTTTTTTGGCGGGGGAGGTTTTTCGGGGAGTGTCGGCTTTTTGGCGAATTACGGTGGGCCAGGACTTCAGACCGAGGTTGAGGCTGGGCTAGCATCAGAGGAAAAAACCGAGAAATAGCCCATGGCAGCAGGTCTGATGGCATTGTGGAGGAAGGAAACGAGAACGAAATAAAAGGTTTGACGGAGAACGTCAAGTAAGAAAGAAAGAATAGGGGGGGAGGGAAGAAATGGAAACAGACTATGAGACAGAGCACTGTATATAAACTATCCATTTACCTATCCACGATTCTCTCCCTTCTCCCCCCCCGCCAACGAGAAGCGAGGTTCGAAATGAAATGATATCCTGGGTAGGATATCAGAGCAGAGATCGCGCTAGTGTACTAATCACGGTAGAGACCGAATGATGGAGTATACCCTAGGCCACTGTGCCCCATGGTAGTCCTCCCGAGACCCGAACACTTTAGCCGACCCGGAAAATCCGTAAACCCCCCCCCTCCCCCACATGCTAAAATTTCCAAATAAACCTCCAACCAGCTGCTACTCTTCTACTGGACTTTTTTTCCCTTCCAGCGGATAATTCCCTCCTCCCCGGTTAGGATCCCTTCCCTTTCATGTCACAAACCCACGATCCAGACGGGAGAGAAAGTAAAGAACGGCAGACTTATCCAATAAAGCCAATTAATGACAACAGCCAACTCGGAAAGCAAATCACTCGAAAAAAGGGATGGGGGAGAAAGAAAAAAAAGTTGCAAGCCAATGTCATTCCGACTATGATACCCGAACGAACAAGTCCTGGCTCAATTACCGTACCAAAATTAGTACCAAAACTACAGATGCTACAAAAAAGCTAAGACATGATCCGGACCGGACGGATCGCCGCACGTACAGTGCCGTACCATGGCATAACACAGCATACGCCGCCCGTAACATCGGCCTTCCTGGTGTGCGAGGACGCACGCTCCAACGAGAAGTTTATCCGGGAACCCCACCGGGGCTCCCGGTTTTCTTTGCGCTCCGGCGCTGCAATACGTACGTACAACATTGGGATTGGTGGAGGAATCGAAGGGAAGGGAACACGAAGGGGAGGAGGGAAGGTAGAGGCAGAGTGAGGGAGAAAAGAGGAGAAAGGAAAATAAAATAAAATAATGGTAAGAAAAAAAAGCCGAAAAGAGAAAAAAAACTGCCATCCTGCCGGTGGTTTGTCCGCCTTCGAGTCTGTGTAGAATGGTATTGGTATGTGGCCAAAGGAAATGAAAAGAAGAAGACAATACATAAGAGATAAACCCCTCGCCCCCCCCCCCCCCGTCTGGACACAGGAATACTGGAAATCATGAAAGGGCAAAAACGACATAATAACATAACAGCATGCTCCGCAACTCCCTGAAAAACAAACCCACCCGCCAGTCACCACCGCCGAACCTTTCCAAGCCCCCTCACCACCTACTATTTTACTAACATATAACTATAAAAAGGGAAACGCACCAACACGAAGACATAGAAGGAAACCACACAAAAACTCTAATACAGATTATATACCACGGACGCCGAGAAGACGATAGGAAGTACAAGTACAAGGGAAAAAGGGAGAAGACGCCAATCTATACATAAAGCAGAAAACGCAACAAGGGGAGTCATCATCTAGTGCTCTAGTTCTCTAGTACGGCAGTTGCGGAGATAGGAAATCGTACGTTCCCATGTGGATCGGGAAGTATTGCTGCTCGTTGGGGCCGGCGCTGCTAACGTCGTATATTGGTACTTGAGGATATAGCGGTTGGCCTGAACTATCGACTGGAACTTGTGGAGGTGGCGGTTGTTGCGGTTGTTGCTGTTGCTGTTGCTGGTGTTGGTGTTGCTGCTGCTGGGGGTATCCTTCTTGCATGTATACGGGGACTTCGTGGTACGGCGGGAGACTTCTGGGTGTGAGGATTTGAGCGGGGGAATGGCTATTGTGATTAGATTGAAGGGGGTTACCCCAGAAACGGGAATCGTCGAAGGGGCTGCTCGAACCGGAGAATTCGACACACTTATTCAGCATTTTCTCGAGGCCTACGGACACTTGGTGGATGATGTGCTGCTCTCCGGCTTGTTTCTCTTTCAATAGTTCGATCACCATGCCGACCTGTGTCCATACCTGCGTCGGTGCGAGGGAGGAAAATCCAACCCCTTTCCATCGAGCAGTGACCTTGAGCAGAAAGACCGCGGCGAACGCAATCATTGTATCGATATATAATGGGACTCCAATCAGCGAATCTCGGATCGACGACTCCTCTAAGACCACCCCAAGCACCGATGCCGCCGAGTTTATAGCGATATTTGCGTACTCCTTTCTCAGCGGGCTAAGGTTATTGATGGTAGCAGTCGAGGCCCCACGTAATGATAACGAATTGAGCTGGAGCTTGGCAAAGTGGTAATGGAGGTCAACGCCCTTTGCTGGATAATCGCCTACAAAAGCGTTCGTTTCTATCAGATGTTTGTTAGCATTCGGGACGACATAAATCCCACCTCCCTGCCAGCAGGAAATATCACACTGTGGGGCGGGGGGAGGGGGATTATGCATACGGAGGTCAGAAAACCTACGAAGTCGGGTACGCCATGTATTACGCCAATTATCCAATTGCTCGTTGAATCCCGCCAGCTGCGATAAACTCTCGTCCGAAATCTCACCCTCGGCCTCGCCCTCGAAGCAATTATAGATCCGGGTCATGATGACAAACAATGAGACCTGACTCACGAGTCTGTGGTCGCCCTCAACAGCAAGGCTTGACTGCAGGTACAGCTCGTACTTACGCATGGGCTCATGGTCATGGATGACTGGTGGGCGCCCATACGCGATTGAAAAATGGTGGTCACAAATATACAACAGGTACCAAAGCCGAGCTCGCTCGAAATGTTCAGGTGACCCTGCCAAGGCCTTTCGGAAGGACTGGTGGATTCCCATCTCGGTTGCAATCCGAACAGCATGACCGGACAGCTTCCACGAAAGTTCTGTCAGCCAGAAGGCTCCGATGCAGAGTGCGCGGACGTCATCTATCTGATGATAGCGGTCGAACATGGATGAAGAAACGAGGCGGAGAAACTCTCGACATAGTTTCGGAAAGAGGTGGTGGAATTGGGGAAGATGTAGCGATGAGACAGTAAATATCGCAGCAGTTAGCAAACATGAAGAAGCCCGAGCAGCCTCCAAAGTGCTATGCGTCAGAGCGACATCAAAGAGATAGTGATTGAGAGAGTCCCTAAATCTGCAATCGAATTAGCTTTCATGATAAACCCTAATGTCAAATATTCCCGGCAGCAAGAAAAAAATAATGAAAGAAATAACGAAACCATAGAACAGAGTATCTTGGGCCCTCTAGGCCTACAGGATATTTCTCTCGTTCTCTATTTCTCCTCTGTCTTTCTCCCCACTCCCCCCATCTCCATTTTTGTTCAATTTCATGCCCGAGGCAGTATGAAAGAGTCGAAACATTTCTTCTCACATACAGGTTACATGGCAAAAATTTGCTACATTTGCAGAGGTTTGGAATTGAATTCTGACGGGAGAAGCTCCCAAGTTAAATTGGACTACTGAAATGGGAGTCATACATTGCGAATAGTGCGTCCGCATCAGCCTGCGTAATGAGCCCCGAGGAAACAAAGTCGCCGTCCGACTCGGAAGGGTGCTGTTGCCCGACGCGAAGGTTAGGTCTAGACGCTTGAAGATTCGTCACTTCGTACAGCGACCCCATGGGATTCGAAACTAGTGAGTGTCCGTCATGCTCCTCCACCTTGACCTTTTCCAGATAGCGATCCGGATATCTAACATGCGATGCCGTGGCAGGTATGCCTCGATCATACCTGCCGTCGTTGTATCTCTCCGAGGTTGGGTATCGGTCCCTGTCGGTGGTCGAGGCGGCGGACGAAACGGGAGAATCCATTGTGTACGAGTACGCCGTTAAAGGGCGCATGCCATTGGCCTGTAGCAGTTCCTCGACAGCACGCTGGAGTTGTGTAGTATCATCGCGCATAAGGCGCTTCCACCTATGATCAATTCAAAATCAGCTTCATTATTCCCCCAAGTAATAAAACTTCTTTTCCCCTCTTTTCCCTTCATTCCTTCGTCCCTCCTCTTCCACCCCTCTTGTATTCCTCTCTTTTCATTTTTTCCCCAACCCATTTTCATATTCTCGGGGGGGTCCACGATCAACGACGGGTGATGATGACGGATGACGTACTCTACATCTTCATCCAGGATAGTCTGCAGACTCCTATTGACGACACACTCCAGTTTCATTTTCTTGCACCTCACACAAGTTGACTCCCCTTCCTCGAAATCGCAGCGAATTTTCTGTTTCTTGCAGGCCGCGCAAGCCCTGACCTTTCGAGATATCGTTGGGACCCGCCCACTTCCATCAAGAATTGATGGAAGAACATAACGACCAGGAGAGCCGGAAGACGGTCTACCACTCTTGCGAGAGGGCCAATCCGCTCCCGTGCTACCGGTATCATCAAAGCTCCTCTTGATTCCACCGGGCTGAGGACTGTCTGCCATTCTCTTAGATCGTTCGTGGGGGGGGGTTGTTGTTGAGTTGGTTATCTATTCGATGCGGCGAATTGCGGGGGAAGGATCGTTCACAAGAAAGATGGGATGGAAAAAGAAAAAAAGATTTGACTCTAGTGGAATATTGTTGATCTCTGTGAACAAGGTAATGAAAATGAAACAATTGAAAGACGGAAAGAAAAAAGAGCTTGTTATGTTGGTAAACGCGTTGCAGTTGCCGTCGAATGTGGGGAAGGCGGGAGGGGTTGAATGGCCTTACGATTCAAGCGGAACTCGACGCAAAGGATGAGGGCGGGTCACTTGAAGATGAAAGAGTGAAGGCGGAAGACATGTGGGGAGCCAGCGGTGTCTATAAAGCTTTTCGGTGGAGGGGAGTTTTTTCAGGTAGAGCCGGTACTCATGGTGAAGCTCCAAAAGTGGAAAGGTTTAGCTCTGGGGAGGGGTGTGTGTAGAAGGCAACGGACGAAGGGGGGAGTGGTTGAATTGGGGAGATGGGGGGGTTGTATGATAATACTAGTAGAGCAGAGCAGTGTATTAGACATGTAGATGCTCTAGTCCACGCTATCGCCTCCCCCTTCTCTCAATATTCCTTCACCCTTCCATGCCATGCAGCAATCCATGTAAATAGCCAACCGGAGAAACTAGCATCCTAGCTCTTTAGCGAACTTTCATATACCCCCGCCTCGGAGGTTGCAGGGCGCGCGCTCTCATCCCGTTCTTGCTCGCGGAAACTCGGCCTCTCCTACCTACCGTACCCCGATCAAGTTTGCTCGAGCACATTGTCACTGCGTCCACCCGTCCCTGCGCTTTGTAAACGCCCCCGAGCCTGTGCTCAACTGTACTGTGCTTGTAGCAGCAGGACAACAGCCACAGCCTGTCAGAAACCATGGGAGAGAAAGAGGAGACAAAACTTTCTGACCATCCACCAAGGATAATGGATCTCAGGAAGAAGAAAAAAAAGAAAAAAAGTAACCCCGAAAAAGGAAAAACGGGTTGGGGAGGCAAGAGAGGGAAAAAAAAAGAAACCACAAATCATACCGAGGGAAAAAGAGAAAAAAGCAGAAAAACAACCTGATGGATGAGCAGCAAGGATTAACACCTAAACGGCAAGACCCGGTATCCCCAGAGCAGGCATTCTGAGAGGATGAGCGAGAAAAGAGAGGATGGAGTGAAAAAAAAAGGAAATAAAGAAAAAAGAAAAGAAAGGGAAAAAGGAAAAAAGAAAACAGAAAAAAGAAAAGAAAAGAAAAGAAACGGTTTCTCCTTTAGCCGTAGCCTCCCCCTCCTTGACCAATGCAATAACCTCTATCATGCCTCCTCTCCTCTCTCTCTCTTCCTTCCCCTTCCCTACATTGCCCATACAACTTATTGGCAAGGGACGGTAGCACCCTCCATTCCATGCCTCTCGCCCCTACGAATTCACCAGACACCTTCCAGGTTCAGTACCCTTCCAAAATTCTGCTCCACTGACGGGGGAGGGAGTCGTGTTCTTCGAAGGCTGTGATAGAAGAGGCTGACCTGCTACGTTACTACTTTTATACACTCTCCGCAGCAATCCTTATAGTGCCTGTATGAGTGCGTACTACAGCATGCTGTGCATCGTACGCCAACCCCCTTTCCAATATCATGGTGTAAAGTAGAGAGGTGTACGGTAGGAACGGTACTGTGCTACCAACCGTAGGCTATGATACCCATCCGTAAATTTTCAGCACTCTATTTTTCCAGAATGCGGTGCAAATCGTCTTTGTGATATTTCGCCTTTATGCAGTTACCCGTATCGGGATCCTGTCTCCTCTCACATCTACACTTTAGCATCAGACAAGAGCTGGCCCTCACTCTAGCCCACACTTTTGACCCTAGGAGACCATTCCCCAATGAGCCAGGGCCGGGGTAGGGTCATAGTCAGGGCAGGGTCCCTTTCTGCACCTTTCTCCACAAACGTTCGCCCTTCTTTAGAGTAAATGTGGACGATACAACGCCAATCTCTACTATTCTTCCGGTTTTCATTGTTTGATTATTATTATTATTATTACCATAATTATCATTATTATTATTATTATTATTATTATTATTATTATTATTATTATTATTATTATTACTCCACGGCCCCAACTCTTCCGCTTCTTTTTCGGGCTTTTTAATATTTTCTTCCTTGCTCGTCTCCTAACTACCGTATCGAACCCTCCCCTAGCCGTACGCCTCAATAAGAATAAATGGGGAAAGGTGGGAAATGACAGCAACACGTAAATTAATGCATCCATCACGCACCACAACAACCACCACCCACTCACCCACTCACCCACTCACTCAATCACTCAATCACTCACTCACCCAACCCCTCGTGATGAAAAGGAAAAGCCCCAGAATACAGCCACTTCCCCGGTATTTATAGGCGTGAGCGCTTTCTGCACCCCGAATATGCACAGCTAACGTGCGGTATTACGTAGGCTAGCCTTCTCGTTTCACGATGATCTCTTCATTCTGGAAAGAGGGAGAAATCCGAAACCAGTCTGAGCCGTTGAACCCGGATTCCTTTGGGGGGAAGAAGCGTACCGGTAATATTCTTCCCGAGTCTCCCCCCAGTACCTTGCGGGTGAGAAGAAAAAGAAAAATTAAAGGAGACGTGATAGAATCACGCTCTTACAAGATTAAAAAAACAAAAATAAATAAAAGAGTGACAAAGGGTGACGATTTGTTTTTCGGCCCCATCTATTATCCTAGTTATAGTTGCTCTTCCGTCATCCGAGCACGCATCTTTCGAGTTCCGGCGAGCTATCACTTCAGCATGGTTCGCATGTTCTGCACGATTTTTGGCCACCGGAATGGAGGTGATTGTGAAGGCTATATGATACACTGCCACCCTTGAAGATCTTTTACTCTGATATGGGGGAGGGGGAAGAATACGAACTACTTGATTGCTTATCTATTTACTTGTGCCTTGCCTACCCGCTCGGCTTTGAACAATAGCTTCCTGTATCATATCATTGTTATTATGCTTTCATGATGTAGGAGTGCATATGCATATGCCTCTCTCTACATGTATTAATCCACACTCAACAACACACGCACACAATAACGCCATATCTCCCGCACAAAGTGTCGAAAGCATCCCTAGACTGCTGTAATACCATCAAATAAATGCAGCTCATTTCAACAACCATAGACAGGTATGAGGAGCGGAGGAGCAAAAAGGCTCAGTCTCGGTTTGGGGATTCTGCTTCTCCGGATTTCTGCCCTGACATATTTTTTTATACCCTTTCCTTCTTACATATTATACCGCCTAGCTGGCTAGCTTTCTTTTTGCTTTCTTCATCCACTTCAGTCCCCCCCTGGGTTGTCTTCCTTTCTCTTCATCTTTTTCCATCACAAGCTCTCGAGCCTCCCACCACGCCGGCCACACTTCCACCAAGTCAACCCTCCCCCCTAAAACGTGCGGTAGATCTGAGGTTGAAAAATGGGGGAATCGACAGCCACAGATTCGGTTACAGCTGACTGTTAGAGGGTTCAGATAGAAGGGCTAGCACCGACGGGGGGGGCCCAAGTGTTGCATGCAAGGCTTAAGATTCTGCTTGATTGCACGTGTGAGGGGTGACCGACCGATAGTCTGAAGTGTTTTTCTTCTGCTGCCGCTGCTAGGGGATAATAGGTTAGCGGGGCGACGGGTATTTCCAAAGTTTACTCCGCACTAATATTTTCCTCCCTTACCATCACTCGCAAAAGCACTATTACGCTAAAACTGCGCTATAATTTTTAAAGCACCTTGTAAAATTCGGGGTACATACTGCACAACTACAAGTACTGTAATAATTCTAATACTGTACTCGTGAGTACAGTTCAGCAGCAGTCGACGTTAAATCTAAGCTGGTTCCTTTCACACACAAGGACACCCCGGGGCTGATTTTTTGGAGGATGTGTAGAGTGCGCCATGCCCTAACAACCATGATTGCTGTGTGGCATCGGCACTGCGCTAGATCCTTTTACCAATAGTCCCTTCGCAGTATACTCTTTCTCTTTCATTACGCCCAGATGGGTACTTTTGCTTTTCATTCCTCACCTCTAATTCTCCACGCTTTGGTATCAGGCCAAGTGACACTGCACACTACTGTACTATTCTCCTGCCTTCTTTTCTTATTCTTTCCAAAAAACATCGAGCGAAAGCGGATCTAGATGGTGGTAACACAAGGCTTTTGGGGCTCCCCCTCTTCATGATACCGTGCAGCACACAGTTGTTGTGGTGTGGCAAACTTAGGATGGGTTCATCTCATCAGTGCTTTGTCATGGCTCAGGAAAAATGTCTGATTGGCGGCCCACATGCCTCAATCTTTTTCTTTTTCCTTCACTTTTTTCCTTTTTCAATCATTTGGCCCATTCAATTCTTCCCCCCCCCCCTCCCCCAACCTTAAGTTTTGGTCGGCCCTTTTGTGCAGTGCAGGTACAAGTACAAGTTACTGCAACAATAGGCTTGGCCTTCCCAAAGATTGGGTGGAAAAAAAAGGGACCGGAAAATCAATTTTCCACAAGTGAGAAATCCCCCACAACGCAACCAACTCTTTCCAGGGTTCTGAAAGTTCCTTTTTCGGACTAGCCCGACGTTTTGATCATAAATAGCTCAGGAGGGTCCTGGTAGCACACCAACCAGAACTCTGCACTTAGGGGGAAAAAGGATGTGAGGAAACCACACTCTTCGCTCAAGGGGTCTGATCGGATGACGTTGTGGCGCCGAGTGACGATGGGTGATGGCGAAAACGAGGGAGTTTCTTTTTTTATAAGAGTATTTGGGAAGGGGAAAAAAAGAAAGTGAATGTGATCTGATCTGTGATGCTGTACCAGTTGTTTTTTCCCTTCCCTCTCGTTAAGGTTTTGGGTGTCTCTCGTTCCGCCGTACTCGAGTACTTTGTATGGCAGCGTACCGTGTTTCTGCACAACACATTCATCTCTGGCTATACCCTAACTGGCGATTTTCTTTCGCAAATTACCGGAAAAAATAAAAAATGTGAAATACTAGTGAAATAACAATTATTGGGGCGGCGGACTGCCGTGCCGTGCTGTATCGTGGAATGTCACCCTGCCAGGGCCCAGTTGAACCTTCTCTGTCCAGTACTGAAATTGTGGGTAAAAAAGTAGACTGACGGACTGCCAAGTATAGTAGAAACAATGCATCCGCTTCCATCCCCTCCAATCCTCTTCTTTCTCATTTCGCAAAAGGATAAACACACTTCCCCCCCCTCCCCCTCCCCATCCTACCTTTTAGGGTAACGCCCAGAAAAATCCACGATTCAGTGGATATCTCTCTCCTCGATCTTCCGAAACGCTCGGCGGGGCCGATTCATCAGAAGCATCTGCACCCCTAGCCGGAAAAGTAAGTTCACTTACCGTAATTCTCGTCCGTGAAATCCGGGCAGAGCCCTCCGGAAGGGAACTACTTGGAACCCTACTACTATATTATTATCGTTTCATTTCATTTCTGCCTTTCATTCGAAACAATGGGTATGGTAGGTGTGTGTGTGTGTATGTGCGTGTGTGTGTGATTGTGTGGCATGTGAAGCAAGTACCGAAGGCTTCCATTGCCTCAAACCTGTCAAAGTAGAGGATCGCGTTCTTAGCTAGGGCGGTCAAGTGATGGCGGAAAACTGAGTATTCCTTTTTTGGTTCCGACAAATGCGTGCATCATTTCAGCACCGTCCCCGTTGGATGGTACTCTAACTGTATGCACGGCAACACTGAGCCGTACTGTACCTGATTCTACGGTTCAATTCCCCTCCAAAGTGTCAACCACTCGACATGGTATAGGAAAATTAGCTCCTCCTCCTCCTCCTCCTCTACCCTTCTGTCAATGAGCTTAATCTTAAGGTACGGGGTATATACCGTCCCTTATACGGGTTACGGTACAGTACCGCACCAACGTTGAAATGGACCGTGGTTGGCTGGCTGGTTGTTCCCCTGGATGCTTTGCTAAGGGTTTGTAATCCTTGTATGCATCGTATGGTTGAGATAGTGCTGTAGTCTAACGGTTTTATTTTCCACGCTATCCGTTGGAAGGAAGAGAGGAAGAATGGAAGAAGGGAAGAAGGGAAGGGAAGGGAGGAAGGAATGCTCCCCGGTGCCCTAAAATCCCCATGCTTCTGGAACATGGGGCTGGCCCCGCATCTGTGAGATGTGATGAGCGCCCATACTTGTAACGTCTAATACAAGCTTTAACCCGCTCGCTGGCCTTTACCCAGGGCTGCCCGGGGGCGCGGTGAGTATTTCTCAACGGCGTTCCTGGGGAAATATCCAAGGGCGATTCTGGGGTCAAGTGAGATCTCATGGGGATTTTTCGGGATCGGCTAATGCCACTTTTTCCCCAGAGATTTTGTTTATGATACATGAGGTATTAATTGTAACGGTTGTCGCGACTTTCAACTTCGATCTTTGTTTCTTAGTGTTTATTATATTACTACGATACTATAGCTTACTAGCTTGGAGACCGCGGTAGGCGTTCGGGGTTCCCGATAGCCATGCACTCCCCTGGACGTCAACATCCCCATATTAGATATATATCATCTCATACTTTCCATCAATTTGCCCCGCTTCCGTACAAGATCTGGCCCGACGTCAAGTCTTCAGGTGTTGGGGGGTAGCCGAAGCCCGAACGTTAGTTTCGGCCTCTCAAGCTGGTAAACCCTAGAAAGAAATAAGAGAAGAGAGGAGGAAAAAAGTTGCGACCCCAGAATAACTGTATTGGGGAACCACAACAATATTCAAAGCAAACCGCGCTTTTTATTTTATTTATTCTGCCTCTGTTATACATACGCTATTATTAAATTTTTGTGATATCAAAAAAAAACCGACTTTTTCATTTATTGATCTATTTTTTTTTAATACCCTTTCCCTTTTTCCTCCCTCCCCAAATAAATAATTTGGGAGGTTTCCCTTTTCGGACGAAAGCCGTTAGCTACGCTGCAATGCACGAACAAGCATCATGTATCATCCAACCAAATAGCTGGCCCATTTTGACCGCAAATTAAACGTAGGCTAGCTAGCTAAATAGCTAGCCACTCGTCCAGTAGAGTGCAACTACTTTACAGTATTCTACTCCTCAGGCGAATCGGTCAGTTACAGCCAGGGGAAACCTAGGGCTGAATCCGGGGTATCCGTGCTGCCCAAGCATTTCCCTCCATGCCAATGAGCGGAAAAAAAGGGAGTCGCATGCAGAGAGATTCTTAGAATATTTTCACTTTGTACTGTACTCGTACTGTACCTCCTACAGGTGTCCGACTCCCCCCGCCCGCCCCCATCCCTCCCCCTCCCCCCCCAAAAAAATTAAAAAAATGGATGTATTCATTTTAATTCCCCCCTCAGGCCATGCTGTGAACAAAGTCCCGTAAACAGGATAACTTGTTTCACGGGTTATTTTTCCGATAGAGAAATGGACAGGCATTCCTTGTCCGGCAGAAGACATTCATCAACAGGATGTAGTGCAAATATAGGACAACCTCCCAAAGCAAGTGAGAGCTATGGTGCCGGAGGAAGATTCTTGCTCGCTCGCTCGCCTCGTGTGACTTAACAAGGCGTCGTCTATCACATTGTTAAGTGTATCACTTTTTTTTCCTTTTCTTCCCTTCCTTCTTCTCATTCCCTTCGTTTCTCACAAGGCTCACACTGGTATATATTAGCTTGACCGTTCTAGCCTTGGCTGTGAGCCCTTTGTAGACAGGATTCGCGCGAGAATCATAACCCGTCACTCCCTAACTAGCGTATTACACCTCATGCCGGTAGTAACTTGTAAGCAAGTGGGAAAAGACACGATTGGCGCACACCACAGATTCTTTGGTTTCAAATGTTTATCATCGAGGCAGGGGGTGGTGGTTGCACCCTTGAGGGGTGGTAGGGAGGGAAGGGCGTGGCACAGCATTTCCAGCAAAGATCAATAACAGCGGCAGTCAACGTACCCATCCTTGATTCGCTCGTTGATATTCCGCCTCCTCGATGCCGAGTCCTCATGCACTCCAACGGTTGTGAATAAAAGGTAAAGTGGAGCCGTGTGGTGATAATGCGGAGCCTGCTAGTTGGCTTTTGCAGCCGAAGGTTGGGGTTTCGCCAGGATAGTGGATCAAACAGTAGCCAAGAGGATGGTAATAGCGCAACTGTGACATCGAACCATCTTTCTCTACCTTTTCCAAAACAGGCCGTAGACCGAGTATATGCCACCCTGCGTGAATAACACGATACTTTAGAAATTTCATCATCTATGCAGGATCACCAGATCAGGGAGTGAAGTCTGGCAATTAATGAAAACAGGAGAAACCCTTCCACCCGTCATCTCGATTTTGCCCAAGAGAAGCTGGATTGCCGATAGGATATACTTTGGTGCAAGATTAAGTTCTGGCAGCTGTTTGTTCAGGGGTGGTGAATCGTGAGCACCTAAAAAGTACCACCCAGTGGACCGTTTTTGGCTGGGGAGGTCAGAAGGGACGCCCTGTGATCCTGGCGATTCTCCTCCCCATCAGAGCAGCAACCGAGACCGTTTGCTCAGAATTTCAAATGCCGAAGAAAAAAAGAAAAGAAAAACAAATACAAGGGGCTAGAACACACTTCTACCTATAATACTTGCGGAGAATTTTCACAGGAATTTATGGAACATTCCACACCCGAAATCTCCGGTTGTGGAATATATCATTCTCGCTCTAGGCGAGATACTGTTTATGGAGTAGTGATTATAGCTTACTTCTCCCAGGAGGTGGGAGCTCAAGGAAGATGCCTTGGACCTGGGTGCGAGGGTTCATTGGATTAATTACTTTGTATAGTACTACACCCACTTACTATAGCGTTATTACTACTAATGAGCACACTAGTCAACGGGGGGAGTTTCCTCCTCAACCACCTGGCGCTCCTACTTTCGTGCTTCATCAGAGTCCACATCTTCAAGCGCTGCCGGGGAAGAGGAAGTAATAAACTGGGTAAGAGGGGAAACCTATGATTTGCAGCCCCCTGAATTATGTCAGTTGATGCATCGCTCCACTAGTGAAACACTTGCGATGAATATCCGGCTAGCTGGGTAGAATCCCTGAGCACTCTACAGCACTTGCAGGTGCTGAATAGGAAGTTGAACTCCATAATAGTCCGGACGGCTAATCTGACAGGCGACCTAGGAGGCTTCCTGCTACGGCATACCCTGGTTTGTGGCTTATGGTTTGAAGAGCTTGGTAAGCAGAACCTTAAGAAAACTATTCCCCGATCCCTAGGGCAAGCTGGTGTGTCTCTAACCGAAAGGAGCCGACCATATTCCATGCAGAACCAATCAAGACACCATACCTTTCCTGGCCATGCCAAAAGCGAACTTCTCCAAAACCGTTTTGTCCGAGGTTAAGGTTTATTATGGCTAGAAGCGCAATACTGGGGCTCCCTGGGAGGTTTTAGTGGTGGATAATAAAAGGTGGGGACTCAAAAGTGGGAGGAAAGGGGGGCATTTAGCTGGAATTAACTACTAATACTAAACCCCTCATTAGCCTTCGTAGATTTTGCCCTAATGCTTGGTGTCCCATGGTCCAAAATACTTGGATAAATAATGAGGGGTTGTTACTATTCTTCATTTTGGTTCTCCTGCATTTAAACGTTAGCAGTGCAGTGACATCGCATCCCCGGTTGGCCTACCCTGTCGGAAGTTTCCCTTGATTCAGCTGTCTTCTACCCCCCTCTGCCTGCTTTGCCTGACGCTTTGTGGCCCCCGTTTTACTTGTGTCACCCTCACCCCAAGGCAGCCACCATCTCTTTTTTTGCCCATGGAAGAATCAAAATGTGCCTAGCTCGACTATTTGGGGATTATCCGATTCTTCGGCGGTCATTGTCTCAGCCAACGCCGAGGCATGCGCCTTGAGCAGGGTCCAGGCATGAGAAAAAGATTAACTTTTATGAAAATCTTATACTACTGTTTACCAATAGCAGCACCATGCAATCTATCGCGTGGCCAAGCTTATTAGCCTCAGACTCACAGCGTTCCCCGCATCCTCCTCCCCCCCCTTCTTCTCCCTCCCATAAAGGATATCTTCCGAGTGATTTTTTGTGATAAGATTTTTATTCAAAAATTAATTGGGATGAGGTCTCTCTAGATAGTGAGTAGATTTTTTCTTTCTTTTTTCCTTTCCCCCGGGGTTCTCGGTGACCGGCCCGCCGTCAATATCTGATAGTAGGGAAATTCCGTTGTCCAGCTTTCGGAACAGGTTGCTACCGTACTGTACTGAACTAGGCTATCCAGGGCACTTTTTTCTGGCGCTTGGATAGTCTTGGCCCTCACTAAATATTTCTGGTTGTGCAACTGCTTCTCGCCCTCTTGGGACGGCAGATAAACAAAAGAGAGAGAAATGGACGTAAGCAGAGTAAAAAAAGATATAGCTTGCTTTACCGAAGTCGACATTTTGGTAACGTTCCTATTCAATTCGAAACCGCGACTTCCTAGTGGGCGTTGCTCCTGGACCAAAGCACAGGAATCTCGTGTTAGAGCGGCATAATGTTTAGTCGGTAAGGAAGGACGGATAGAGTGAAAAAAAGCAAATAAACCTGTCTATCGAATGACTTTTTTTCTTTTTTCCAACCTTTTCAGAGTTTTCCAATTGGATAATTCTTTCAGCAGCCTCGATCTGTTACGGTAGTCCCTTTCTACTCTCTTCTTGGTAGTAGGGTCCGAAACCAAGCGTGTTCAGTGTTGTTTTCGTTATGTCTTACCGTCGCCCTATCGGAGAATAATGGACACAAGTAACGAGGCGAGAAATGGGGGCTTGTTATTCGCCCATGCACTAAACGAGCAGGTGGGCTGACATCGATCTCTGTCTTTGGGTACTCAACCCATCAAACTAGCTCCTTCCCTCCTTCCCGGGATGTACGCAAAGTTTGTGGGGCCGTGGAATCGCTCTCGAGTGATTGCGTATGACCATGGCGATCACTATCCGGCCCTGTAGAGAGTTACTCATCCCTCACCGCGCGCTCGGGCCTCCGCCACTCTTAGACTTCCACGAGCTGGGGAGAATTATTAGGACAATCTCGCAGGATGTTGCCCCAAAATGTCAAGTACAGCCCGATATATATGACGGAGGTTCCCATTTGTAAAATGCACTAGACGAATCGAGGAGGGTCTTCGGGGCAAATCATAGGGATCACCCCGACAACATCGGCCACAAAAGCTTCTACCCACCGCACCTATCACGACGTCCTCAACATTTCGGGTTTTGGTGTTCCGGGTATGGGGTGGGGTGATGGCTGATGCTTATTTCAATGGCGACCAAAGAAAAAGCCCAAAGGGGTCGGCTGCCTGATGTGCTTGTGCAGGGCTCAACCAGCGAGGCCCACGCACGCACGAATCCGAGGGGAAACCAATTTGAGGTTTGACATAGCTCAGGACGAATGAAAATCTGGCGGCGGGATGCTACCAAACGATATCACACTTTGTGTGGGGCATCGGGGTTGCCCTTCCTCACCGCCGTCAACTTCTTCAGTTCTAGGGATCGAATCGGAGAATACAAATCACGTGTTCTCACCAGCAAATCTTACACAGGTGAACGCCGTAGATGGCCGAAATCCCACAGGGGAGCGCAAGCAGCAACCTTACCCCCCCCCCCCGCCCACTCCGAAGCCTGGATGTGTTGCTTTTGGGAAAAAAGGAAAAAGGTAAGGTAAGCACTCGGAACATCAAGGCGAAGGGCTTAGTATGGGTATGAAACGGTTAACTCATCAGTAGCACTACGGCGACCTTTCGGGGGGGGTTAGTCGAGAGATGGCGAGGAAGAAAAGCAATCCTAATACAATCCCGAGGACGTTGCCGAATGAATCGAGTTTCTCGCCTTATACTAAGAGTAGAAAACGTGTAATGGCTAACAAGTCTATCGGGACGTATCCGTGGCTTTCAGGCCGGGTTTCCTGCCGTTGTTTCACGGAAGCCGTGCTAATGTGGATGATCCGAGACATCTAGAGACTACAGTACTCGAGTAGAGGGTGACTGGTTTGGTTAGAGCTGGCTACATCGCCAAATCCCATGGGTCGTTCAGCTTGGATGAAAAGGTGCAAGGGATGGAACTCATTAACCGGAATATGCGGGGAGAAATTTAGCTAGTTAACCTCAAATAATCGTCAGATAAATTCCTTGCCAGCCCTTGTACTCAGGGGTGCAGGAAAGTGATAAAATATTTGTGGCGCAGTTTGACATAAAGTTATAGGACCTGTCAGGCATGGTCCAAACCCAACCGGCCCTGTCACTTTGGGCCACACTGCGCCACAAAGTTTTAACCACTTTCATGCACCCCCGAGTACAAGTACTAGTACCCCAGATGAAGTTAAGAGTAGTAAATTTAGGTTAGCCTGCGAAGTGATACCTGGTTTCACCCTCCCAGCCAAGACAGACCCGAAAACACAGACTAAAACATATTACAAGAAAATGCGCACCTGAACACCCGCGCTTGTGCAAGCACAAACCGGCCTGCTTTGGGGACTTCTTGCGAGTACGAAAACATCTGCCTGAGCACTTGAGCTTGTGCGGCAGTGCGGTACGCGAAGCTCTCTGTTTGGTTGGAATTATCCCACGCTGTTAACATTTCGGTTGTGCTCCTTGTCTCGTATTTTCTTTTTTTCCTTTCTTATTTTCTTTTGCTTTTTTGCTCTCTTTTCTTTTTTTTCCCTTTTTCCCCCTCAGCACCACCATTTGAGGGGCTACTATACGGTACTTACGGCACTGTGCAAGCGGAAGACCTAAAGAAAATTATTGAAACCTTGCGTGTCGGGATGTGGGGATAGAATCGGAGGGTAGGACAATACTCGAGTGGAGCTGGGTGTGCGCTCCCTGATTATCATAGAATCTGATTGTGCGGGGAATTTCCTGAGGCACCCTTGCCCTCGGGAACGTTAGTACATGTATACTAGTACAAGCAGTGTTCGACCTGGCTGCTAGAATGTCTTGCAGATTTTGAAACAGAAATTAAAAAGCGAGAACGAGACCTGCTGGATTTGATCAGACATGGTGTGAGATCTAACCCATCTTTCAAGAAGTAATATACCTTAGCCTAGCCCTATTATCACGAATCCGGCACGGAACGCACGTAATGATTCAAGATAGCTCCGGGCTAGAACCTACTGAACCTAGGCCGGGTTGGAAATCATATTTGGTCACTCGTCGGTGGTAGTTGGGGCCGCTCCGCTGGTCAGCAGAGGCATGCTCGACGGCTCCCCGGGAGGAAATACCCACTGGGGTGCTCGTCGTTACGCTATCACGAGAAGGCAGGCAGTGGCGAGATGACGAAGCGTTATGGGCTAGTATTGGTGCAACACCCGACTCGATTGGATGCTAACGTTTGATAGTCTGGAAAAGCCATGTGACAATGCTCAAGTGCCGGTATTCCGCGCTTCTTTCGTGGCTTCGCACAGCAGTGATGGCATATCAGGAGTTGTTGGCACGAATGCTATCCAATGATGCCTAGCCTGGGTTACAGAAAGATTGGGGCAAAAGGTTTAGACATCCTGCGTTAACACACAACAATCTTATGCTAGTGTGGCTGGCAAAGCTCCAAGACGGGGCACCGGGCTCTGGACCGCCCGATGAAAATGATATCTCCTGAGTGATGAATCATGATTTGGAATTCACTGGTGGAGTGTGGGCTTGAGAGAATTCATGGGCTGTCGATGCTGAAACGCAGGGTTCTCGGGAAAAGACAACAGTGGAAATCTAGTACTTTTTCTGGTCATGCAGCGGTGGCCGACCCTATGAGAGAAGTGAACGATAGAGAAATCCACATGAGGTACGGCTTCCCGTGCTTATTCCTAGGCTATATGTTTGACTTGAAACCAGAGCCTTCCTGCGAGGCGGGGCCAATTAGCCCAGGTTTCGATGAGAAAGAATTACTTCACGATGCATACTTGAGCCTAGGGTAGCCTATATTCCCTTCACACAGGCTCTAAACGTGTACAACTCATAATGGACGTTTGGTCTCTCACCCAGACTTGCAGTCACTTTCTAGCTCACGCACTCCCTTCCAGGGAAACATTGATTTCTAAGTTGCTCATTAAAAGCGGCCACTGGCATGAGATGCTCTCAGCCCGGAATCTCCCCAAATACGGCGCGTTTAGCCTATACAATATTTGAAAAAGTCTCTGCATTTTCGAAACGTGTGAATTTAAACACTACTACAAATACGCTGTCAGAGAAATCTGAGAGCAAATCTATTATCGCCCCCTCCCCGAAAGTTGTCGGTCTATCAGTCCTTCAATTGCCCGGAAGTTTTTTTCCCCTCGACGCTTAGAGTCTCAGACTAGTCCTCAGACCGAGAGATATAGCGCTCATAAGAGCGGGAAAGTGGGCTGCGGGAAGTTGGAATCGAGAGGGAAAAAGTCTTGGGGAAATTTCAGCGCCGACGACCTTTCAAAAATCGGGAATATGGGGTGATTCTGCTGCTGTAATAGGGTCACGTGTGCCTGCAGGAGGCCCTCAGTGAGTCAAGTGAGTCCTCTACATTCGTTTCCTCTGAGAGTCGAGATAAGCGCAAAATCCCATTTGGCTGGAGGCCAAGCTATATTCTGGACAATGAACGAATTTCAAAAGAGTTGCGCATTGGAACAGACCCTATGAAACCCACCATCGGTGATCCAACACGGTGCCCTCTGTTTGCCCTCGAACCGCTGGCGGCATTTGAGATTAACCTACTTTCTCCCGTATGTCTACTACTGGAGAGAATTCTATAGGAACTGGAGCGCAGCCTACCCAATCCTGAGCGCCCAATGATGCCGGGACACCTGATCTATGTTCCAACAGTTCGAGGACCTCGTTGGTTGCTCAAGGTGGCGAAATACTGATACGCTCGGTGAAGATCTCCTCTGTGGTCTTTCGTTCAAGGAGCAACTTCTGCTCGGTCTATACTTCGAAGCGGGGGGCTTCTTGTAAGCTGTCGGTTGACGTGTACCATGACTCGCAGACAGATGTTCCACCATCTTTAGGATACCACCAATGAAGTTGGAGCTTGGACTAGATAGACGGCACCTCTCGGGTCGTTTCGTCAATCGGGATTCGATCAGCGGAGATCAGTTGTGATGCTTGGATTTGCAGCAATTTGCAGGAGAAGACAAACTTGTTGGAAGGCATGAGGAGCCATTCGGGGAGGGTCGCGATTTATCCGATGCAAGACATTGGTAGAAATCTATACGCCCTATAGGGGTGCGAATAGTAATGTGAGATAGAAACCCTGGATGCATCCGCTGTTATTCGCACACGGACAAATTAAACTGATGCTGTCATTCCATTCGCATAAACCCTTTAAGCTAGCGCCCGATCCGGGGCCGCTGCACCCATCACGAGATATCACGAGCCATAGATGACCTAGGAATACCCGCACATGTACCACACTTTGTTACAGATCAAAACCCTGGAGTGTTCCCGCTCAAGCCAGCTCTATCGCCCTGGGATTATAGATCCCCCGCAGCAGAAAGCCGAGGTGGGAATACTGGGCCGGGGAAGCAAGGGATCAATTGTCGGGAGTGGGGGTGACAAGCAGGAATGGTATCGTTCAATCTGACACTTATCACATATTCTATCCTATGCTGCACGTGAGAAACAATTAATAACTAACTTAACTTACATAGTAAAATGGTTAAATATCCGGTGCATTGTGAGGCCGTAGGGGGCGCTTCCTTGAGATTTCTTAGGGCGTTGCCACGACGCGCCGTCCAGAAATGGAGGAAATACCCGCGATACTGGGAGCGGTTTCTTCCTCCAATCCACCGGGAGGCGCAAAAGGTTCATGCTTGGACGTCAGAAATTTCCTACGTAGGTAAGGTGGCGCTGGAATTTCCTCCCAGATATTCTGGAAGGGTTGCCGAACCGGGAATGCTAGGTGTGCGAGGATTGGGATTTGTGATGCGGGCCACCTACACAGTCCGATTGACCCACTTCTTTTCCGATTACTCGAGTGAGAGCCGATGAGTTGCATATTCCGCCGTATTAGGAATTCAAAACATGCCGGTGAGAGCTTACCCCGGTCGCCGGCCAGAAAGAGGTCTAGATAAGCTGTGTTGAGGCAGAGAGGTGGTACGGGTGTGAAACGATCTCGTTTTCTCTTAACTCAGTACGCGTAATTTTAGTGGCAGTACTTTATCTCTACTGCATATTCGAAAAGTGGGGAATCATGCTTCTGGCTGAACAGTGACCCACGGTCGCCAACCCTTTGGGCGCAATGTGATTCTTCATTGATGAGGAACCTCCCGAACCTACGAGGCGTATCGTACGAGCATGATCCCAACTTTAGAAGCAGAATCTATTCGATCCCGGATCTAATTCATCCATTCTCCTCAGCCCCCGCGTGTTTTATGGAAGGCCAAACACGCTCACAACTCGTACAGCATGCAGCCACTCGCAGCCCGAAACTCCCGAGACACGGTGATCGCTTCAAAAGAGGACCGATTCACCGACAACACAGTGAAATAAAGTACCGAGGAACTTTACCGATCCCGGTCTCACCGGGGAACCTAGGGAACGCCTTGTCCCTATCGAGTGTATTTGTTTCTTCTTTCGCATCGGATGTGGGATATTGGTTTGCCCGGATAGTCTAGGATGCACTACCCACACCAAAAGAAATGCATGCCAATGCCGTGGCTTGGTGCAAATTATTGACGGGATGGAAATACGGTACCCGTACTTGTATTGGACAATAAGAGAGATTCATGCGTTTCTTGAGCCTTTGCAGGCATTTGCCGCACCTCTTGCTTGAATCTTACACGCATTCCTTGCACCCTGAGAGGTGGTGCCTGGCCTTGTTTATGACGTCTGTATAGTTCGAGATTATTTTGGTTGCGGTGAGATGGTGACCTCTTCGACAGGTAGCACTGGAGGAAGTATTCGGAGTTTAGAAACGGGGAATAGCGACCGAAGACGGGGGAAAAAAGGGGGGGGGATCGTAGCCCGCATGTGACAATTGTGGGATGCAGACGGCCAATCAAAAGCGGCCTGAAAAAAGTCCGGAGTCCAAGCATTGGGTCGCCTCCATTGAGCCTCAAACCCTGAAGGAAGAATACACCTAAATTAGCAGCCCGTGTCACAACGATTAGTATTTTTATAACTGCGGTCTCGGTTTCAAACATGGTGATATACTTGTGCTTGTTTGATTGCCTATTGTTTGCTGTCATGTTAAGTCTACCTTGATATGTTTCCTCCTCCGCTCGTTGCACTTTCATCAATCATGATATAGGCCTTTCAAGTTTCCACCGAATCAACAGGCTGCTCGTTGTAATTATGAGCCAAGCTTCTCAACCACACAGGCTTCGGCAGTTCTTCTCATTCAATAATAGCTCTTTAATGCTCGTACCTCTGTGGGGCCGATAGATAACACCGTTACGTGGATCTAACAAGCGAAAGCGGCGTGTAGCAACCGCCCGCTTTTTTGCTCTAAATTTGGCGTGTGTTCTCGTTGAAAATTGCTACTTTGAAGATGGTGATGGCGGCGGCATCTCTCGGCCCCACTCAAAGCCGATGTAAGGAACGCGCAATTGGATCAGTACTTGTACTACATGCTCATTCGATAACACTCGACGATTGTTAAAGTCTACTCGAGCACTCGAGTACAGGTTTGCGCTCGTAGCGGCGCAGCTAGAGCTTCAAGGGTGCCACACTTCGCGGGAAGTGCCGTACTCTAACCCGGGCCACGGACTCGTAGCTGGTGTTCCGAGCACTCGGCTATTAGCCTCTCGGCCGCAAACTGGGTACCTCTGCTGCACTCTTATGATAAAAGCAAACTCGTGCGGTCCACTGCTTCGGTCATGCGCCGAATCCCCCCATTCAGAGGCAAAGCACGCGGCATGGCTCGCGCGAGGTGAACCTATCGGATCTCGTTAGCTGGTGTTCGTGATGTCTTAATTGCATAACTAAGCCTATTCCAGTTTGGCTCAGTTGCTTATCGGTAGATTCATTCACATGTCCTTGGAATTGCGCAGTATGCCTCCTTGCTACATTGACCAATTTTGAGCCGTAGTATTTTATTCAAGCTTTATGGAGATTCAATTTCCTCGCTCTATCGGTGTGCAGGGAACAGTCCCGTAGATCACCTGACGGAGCCATAATTCTCATCGATATAATTGTTGAGAATCTTCCGTTGGTTGAAGTTTGACAATACAGTCTTGGCAAAGCGCCCCGGTGGCGTGCGGTATTGTAGGGGTATCCATCACAGGTGGAGCAACATCTAGTCAGAAAGGTGACGCGGCCTTGATGAGGAACAGATCCTTGAGGACTGTGCTTTGAGGCTTACTAGTACTAATCCATGAGACTATTACACTAAAAGATGCGACTGGCAAGAGAGCCCTGACGGTTGCCTTCATCCTCATGCCTCGAATTCCGAGTGATACCTGGAGTAACTCCACCTGAAATTTAGGTGATTATTGCCTTCGATCCGTGAGGGACTTTATAGGCGGGGTCTGTCTTTAAGAGCCTAAACCTGCAAATAAATGGGGTTGAACTTCCCGAAAAACTCACGCTATCGGGAACTGCCATATCGTGCATCTATCAGGTTTGTTGGAGATTGAGGAAACATGCCTTGGTAGTCTCAGGAGTTTGTTAGTGGAGGTCGCTAGAATCCCCCACTAGTGATATAATATAATGCGTGTTACCTGGGGGTTGGAGGGAAATAAGTAAATATTCGAGTAATGGTAGAGCTGAATTCGCAAGATGAAGGAACGAGATTTTTTTTCTTTCCCTTTCCGGGACTGCTGCACTGGCGGTCACCACCAAGGTAATCACTTCCCAGCATAGGTATCTTTACTTCTCATGGGCTAGCACTCTTCTCATTCCACCGGTTGCCTGAATCAGGCAACCTTCTGGAAAATCGAAGCTCATATTATTAGTAGTTTTGTGGCACGGAAGCTTATGCTGTGCAATGGTAACCTACTTGCTTGCCTCGTACGATGGAGCGAGATTTGAAACATTAATTCCTGGGGTACACGAGTGGATCTATGGAGTGATTTCGCCGCTTCCGGGAGTCTCAGGGTTATCTCATTCGACCATTCCGGGAATCGGTGGTTGGTAACCGGGTGTGGTTGTAATTATGAAGTACCCCGATATTTCAAATTAGTGGGATAAAGAATACTATCCGATGAGAGTGATGCCTATGATATCTTTGATAACATGGTGCAGTGATTCTCGGGGCCCTTGAGTTCCTATCTGAACTCTTTCTTCCTGCTTTTCAGCTTATTATTGGAAGGCTTCCTGGACCCTGTTCTATTTTTTGGGGGTGGGACTAGCGCTCTACACCTGGTGGGTCTGCTAGGCTGCATTTCGATAGAAGAGTTTTGTGCAAGGACCTAGGCTTGAAACTTCCTGAAGGAAAATATCGTATGTCAATAAAGAATCCTCTGGGGCTGCGTTTGATTTAGTCGAATGGGCCTTTAAAGACGCGCAATGGGCTCATGTATTGTTGAGTCCATGGGGGTAGGTAAAATATGGGAGGCATGATGTAAGGAGTTGTGGCAAAGGTAAGCAAGTGGAAAAGGTAAGCAAATATCGATTGGGGTGAGGGTGAGATGGGGGTTTTTATGGCTGTCCTTTCTCTTATAACAGTAAATTTGTTCAACGGAAGCCCGAAGAATTGTAGATATCTATGGATAAGGACCCCTGCAGGTGCCGATTCCTACCGGTATTCCCAACTGGCTAGGTAGGCCAGGACCCCCAATCAAAAACTACTGTCCGCGGGTCACCAATGGCTAGCGATAAATTTGGCCTTTATATCACAGATACTAGTACTTTATCCATATGCACTGATAAAGTATTTGACTCGGCTTGAATTGTAGTCAACGATACTCCGATAGCAAAGCACAAATACTATTATAGCAAAACTGTATCATATCGGGGAAAAAAACCAGAAAGAAAAGAAACTCTTGAGCTTCAATATCTAGGACCGTAACTGGGACGCGGAATGCTAATAGATGAGGCGGAGCTTATTCCAAGATAATTTGAGGATACAGGTATTGGAATATGGAGAGAAAAGTAGTGAACACGGTTTGGGATTTGGGTAAAATGGAAATATATGGGATGTTTTGGGAATTAGTGGTAGGGAATGTACCAAGCTTGGGATTAAGATTTGCGAGTGGATGGAACTGATTAGTGCCAGACTCCGAAGATTTGGAAACAAGGGAAGGTGTCAGGACTGTTTAGGATTGGGGAAGACAAGGAAAATAGTGGAAGGGGATGAAACCAGACAGGGGAAATGAGGGGAAATGTTTTAGGGAAAATTTGAAGGAGTTTTTGGGAAGGAGCGAAAGGTCGAAAGATGGAAGAGACTATGGGAAATGTCAACAAAGAAGAGTTTTTTCTGTAAAGTCAAGTTTGTGTATATATAGCACACCTCCGGTGACTTGGAGAGAAGATAAGGACCCCATGTTACCCTCTAGCTAACATAGCCTAATTATATGAGGTTCTTTGAGCCCTCCCCCCAGCCTGTGTGAGTACGTCCTGGTTCTAGGAGTTGAAGACTCCTTCTTGCTTTTGCCTGATGCGCTCTCACCACAATTAGCAAAGAACACCAACAGTGAGATGCAGACTATTGGCAAGCCGTCCTGCGATGTCCTTTGTTGGTGATCACGCAAAGCATACTATTAGGGTGACTATCCGGCGGTATTAGCTCCGGTTTTAGAGTGATATTCTTGTAGTCTCTGAGCACACGGATAAGATTTCTTGGTGGTTGGTGGACCGGCTTGTTTCATTGCTATCTGATCGATTAGGAGGAAAATAGGAATGATGAGGGATATGAAAAGCCTGTTTGCAACCCCTGCTTCTTCTGTCCTGTCCTCCAGACTGATGCCTATATCCCGGTGGCTAGTGGGAATCAACTCAGCGTGCTGCCACCTCATTCTTTAAGACTATCATTCACTATAGCGGGGCCCATATCCTAGATACACTCTCTGGATAGTTGTTCACAACAGCCTTGGGAATTGTACCCTGATTGCCCTCGATCCGGGGGGGAAACACTCTGTATACGGCTGATTTACCATGCAGGGAAGAGGGAAGGGGCGCCTGAAATGAAAGAAACGAAAGTAAGACTGTATAAGAAAAAAAAAGGCTAAAGCAGGCATTTACAGCTAGGGGGAATTAAATCTAATAGGAGGGAGAAAAACGGCAAGCTATACACTGAACCTTCTGACAATAATAGGACTATTTTACCCACACAACTAAACTCGATTGTACTTGTAAATAGTGATGAAGCTAATGGAAAGCACAAAAGATGAAGGGAACGAAAGAGCGATCACTACGGACAGTGAGTGGAGCAATCAAGGAAGGGCGGAACGGTAAACTAGATGGCTGCTCTCTCTCTAGCTGCGGACAAGCCTGGAGATATATCTCCCCGTCTAGTTAACAACAATAAAGCACTCCCGAAACCCAACGCAATCTAAAGAAACACACGCAGCTAACTAAACCTAATCCCTAATGATCACAAACAATCTAGACTCATCCTGATATCCCATGATACTAAGGCCTATGCCCTGCCGTGTACTGACTCCCGTACGTCTAGTGACAAAGGGTATGAAAGAAACCATAAAACCAAATACCCGATACCTCATACCCTATGTCTAAACACATCAACGAACCCATAAAGGAAATATCCTATGCCTAGCGGCATGGGATGTAAAAACAACAACCTGTGGGAAAATACCTAACCGCCGGAAGAACAAGAAACCACCTGCCCTAAACCAACCCGTCTCCTAGCCGCATATCCGTATAATGCATATCCGCACAACCCTCTAACCGCATGCCCTATAGGCAATCCAACAAATAGAAAGTCATAAACCCTCACTCGACCGAGGTAGACACGAGGTCGGAGTCGGGGGTGATCCATCTGATGGGATATTATTCTCCTACAAAGGGGGATATGCAAGGACAAGTTTCCCGAGCAGCATGGTGGGAAAGGGGGGGAATGGCGGTGATTTCCAAGGGTAGTGGCCTCTAGGTCTCAAATCGCGCTGTGTGTTGCTGCTTTGTTAGGTTGTAGGGGGGCTTTCGTACTCCGTCGGCCCGACCATGGGGCATACTAGAGAGGCGTCTTGCCGTTATTATTTGGCTTGTTGGGGTTGACCTCCTCTCGCCCGAGTAGTATTTTCACCACTTTATCATGTTCCCACTCGTCCTATGAGAGCGCTGTTCGGCTGTGATCATCAGGCATGTCGGGGTTGACCTCCCCCCACCCAAGTAATATTTTCCCCACTCCCTCATGCCCACCCCAAGTGGCACATGAAAGTGGCGCTCTGCGGTGATCATCTGGTATGTTGGGATTAATCTCTCGCACCCAAGTAATATTTTCACCACCCCCTCATCTCCAAGCCAGGTGGCATACGGGAGCAGTGTTTCGCCGTCATTACCAGGATGACCGGCGTTCACTCTTTCACTCCTAAGTAGTATTTTCATCCACCCAAGTCAATTCCGAGTGGCCTCCAAGAGGGGTGATTGCCCCAAAATGTCTCGCTGGTCGGGGCTGGCATCTTCCCGCCCGAGTAGTGTTTTAACTATTTCCTCATGTCCTTCCTCAGTGATATATGAGAGCGGTGTTCGGCCATGATTGGCTGGTGGGGCTCGACTTCTTCTCGCCTGACTAGTAATTCCACCACTGCCTCGTGTCTTTCCGCAGCGGCGAACAGGAGCAGTGTTGTGCCATAAATATCTGGCCAGTCAGGGTTGACCTCCTCCCCCCTAAGTAGTATTTTGACCGCTCCCTCATGTCTTTTTTTTTAGCGGCAAGCGGGGGCGTTGTCCTACCGTAAGTTTGGGGCTTGTTGGTGTCGACTTCCCCCTCGAGCAGGACACTCATCGCCATTTCATCTCTCTTTTTAGCAGTCCACGAAAGTGGACCATGTTCCCAAAAATATCCCCTTTATTGTGACCATTCCATTCTGTCTCTATCAAAGCAATTACTAGCTCCGCGATTTTGAGGAATGAGCAGTGTAGTTCATTAGAAAGGGGACTTCAATGAGACCTATAGCGGCGGGATCTCTAATCCTTTTTGTAAAACTAATACTGCTGATATGTGGCCATCATAATCCCAAAAGGCTCTGGTGGAAGTTATCTGGTGCAGTCTGAGAGTTGCTTTTTCGTATGGACTCCCCAATAAAGATATAGGGATTGGAAAAAGGATTGGGTACAATGTTCTTGACATGTGGGGAATTAGATAAGTAGAGGAAATCTGCGATTGCCGAGTGAGGTCTGATGAAAATATCTGGATGGGAATGGGGGTGCTTTCAAGCCTCGCAATGGGCCGGCCCGGGCCGCAAATTCTTAAGCCTGGCCCAAACCCGGCCGAAACCAGGGCGGGCCGAACCCGAACCCGACCCGACCCAAAAAAGCCCGGGCCGCCCAAACAGCTCAAACTATTCATGAACAGGGATTAATCCAATTCTATTTAAAGACTTGAGAGACTTTCAAGCTGCATTGATTCTAGGAAAAACAGGTGATTAGAGTTGAATGAGAGTTAGTCACCATGACGTGAATGATGGAAAAGAAAAGAAAATGATAGTATTGATGGTTTAGTATCAAGACTTGTGATATTCCGAAATCTTGTTCCTCAACAGAGATCACTTGTCAAAAATCAAAGTTTAGCTACGCGACTGGGATTAAAAAAGGTAATTAAAAATGTGAGGCTGAAAATTTCTCAACAAAATACTAGCTTGGCGATGACACAAGTCCTAGGTTCACAGCAATTTTGGAAGATATGAGTGATATCTTGTGATTTGATAAACAAAAGTGACAATTCTTCGAGCTTTATTTCGGGCTTGCCACTTGGGCGACCTGACCCGGCGCAAACCCCTTGACCCCCGGCCCGGGCCGGCCCAACCCAACCCGATCTAAGCCCGGGCCGGCCCAATCAGCCCGGGCCCAATTGCTAGGCTTGGGTGCGCTTTGAGTGTAAAGTGGATTAGTCGCACAGGTGATCTTTTCTTATCAGCAGTAATAAGCACCTGACAGTAGCTCATCAATGGCGCTATCCAAGGGATGTTGGAATTGAAAACCGTGGAACCCAGCTCGATTTCTAGGGCATGGCAGCGCTCATGAGCCCATAATTTAGAACAAAGAATGTTGGGGGGAGCCTATCTGTTGAACGTGGATCGTTCTAGACTACTCACCATTTGCATATAATCCCATGCGCGCTGGATTGGGAACCTTATTGCTCAGACCTGTTACACACTAAGTCTTCGAAAGATGTCTCACAACTATTAGCTTCCTACCGATCTCCGACATCAACCCTGCATATCTAGTACGACAGCATCAAACCTCCATTCATCGACAATGAAACACGAACTATCATTATAGTCGAACAATCATGGCATCAGCGGTTATGCACTCAGTATTCAGCAAGCCAGTTAACCACATCCTCGGTGCTTGTGTTTTCACCTCGGACCGGATTCGGCTGAGAAGTAGGAAAGGGCCACTATGTGGAAGAAACTGATCAAAGATATGGCACGCGCACTGGCAGGAAGTGTGCAGTGGAGGAAAAGGTCTCATCGCGAGGAGGATATAAGAAAGCCTGTTCTTCCCTTTGTTCGTTTGTTATCAGTCAGTCATCGGATTCATTTTCTATTCACTTAGTCTTTCCACTTTTTGTCGAAGTCATTCGTTACCGCACACGATTCCATTATCTCTTCTTTTTTCTTTGATAACTTTTCTCTATCCAAATTGTTCGTACAAGTAGAAGTTCTGCATCGCCAGATTACTGGAATCTCTATTCGCTGCGCATAACCTTAAAGTGTTGAATACCATCCTGGTACTGTACCTCCATTACCGCCTATAAATTGCCATGCTACTTCCTTTTCCTCGCAGATTTTGTTGATCGGGATGTACACTCAAAGGATTTACTATTGCTAACATTCCATCCAATTTCTGGAAATTATGTTTCTTTCAATTAGGGGCCCGATGTTACCAACAGTATTATGGTTACCAGTAGGATATGTTTATTATGTGATTAGGAAAGACCTCCGTTACTGCTGTGTAGACTTTTCTAAAAATCTGTGTGGGGGGGGGGGTCCTTTTTTAACCAACTCGCAAGGCTACCCGAGTACGATTAGAGTCACTATTTGACGGCTTTGAAGCTGCTTTTATAGTCAGTATCTTTTAATCGCTGAATACGGTAGCTGGGTCAGATTTCTTGGTGGTCTCAAGAGAGGTATGTTTCATGCTACCGAATGGATTGCCGGGCAAATGGGAATGGTAGGGGTATGAGGAGTTTGTCTGTTAGGCCTGCCTCACCTGTCCCCCCACCTCAGCGACTACAGCCTGGTGACTCCTGTAAATCCCCTCATTATGTTGCCAAATTGTTACATTTTTTTCCATGCCTCTCTTTTATAATTGACAGGCTCGAGTTCTAGATAAGGTTTCTAGATGGTTGTTCGCAACAACCCGGAGAATCTTTAGAATATTGTCCCAGTCCGCCGCTCTCGTCTATCTTACAAAGGGCCCCCGATATGCGGTTGACCAAGAGTGTAGGGAGGAAGATGGGAGAAGGAGAAATGGAAGAAAAAAAAACTAAGAAAAAAAGGGATAGACGAGAATTTATACTAAGAGGGAAATTGAATACAACGGAGAGCGCAAGCTATAAACCGACCCTCCTCACGACAATACAGCCGTTTTACCATGGCCACCCTGACAATTTTTAGGTGGCGTATAGTGGACTATCGGTTTAGTCACTGCGGTGTGAAAGCAATAGAGCGCGCGAAAAGACTAGATTCGTATCTAACGAGTGAAAGAAAGACAATATGAGAGAAAAATGAATGACGGAAAAGAAACAGGAACTGTAGGGTCTCTTATAGAGACAGAACCCGCTAGAATCAAGGAGACAGAAAAGGAAAGAGGTAAAGGAAATGTAGGAAATCCTCCACTGTCTCGCATCTCAAACAATCCCGATACTAATGGAGTGTCATAGTTGATAGCTAGTGCTAGTCTGTTTTATATCCGACATCTTATGTTTCTGCTAAACTAGTCAAACACGCAAAAGAGTTTTTCAAAA
>Ga0307513_10000646_pt1 | contig 50115 bp, 54 predicted proteins | sample 15_EM_MG_FD_202174 | JGI IMG/M metagenome (GOLD analysis project Ga0307513, IMG submission 202174) | Populus trichocarpa ectomycorrhiza microbial communities from riparian zone in the Pacific Northwest, United States - 15_EM | ecosystem: Host-associated > Plants > Roots > Unclassified | place... | reverse complement strand
AGGTAACAAATTTGAGTGCAATGCGGTATTACCCTACTCAATTCCCATCTTCCAGCTACGAAGCCACCTAGACCTGGTGCGCAAACTCATTCAGAGACCTGGGTCTCTTTTCCGTTAACTGCCACCCGGGTCCTCTTGCGCAAACTCTCTAATGAGGAAGAAAAAGGAATGAGGAATCCAGCAGAAAAAAGTAAAAGATCACCCAAGTTGGAGCAAAAAATAAAGAAAGTAATGAACTCCGAGGATGGGTTTTTGGTGTTGATCCTCGCGTACCGCACTCACAACATTTCGCGGCATTCATTTGGAAAAGGGGCTCGTTCGATCTTCGGCGTGGGGTTTCGGAGGCAGACTACTCGAGTAAGATGGAAAGCCGAGAAAAGGTAAATCCCGAAACCCAGACCACGGGCCTAGTTTTCTGGTGAAGGAAAAGGTGCAATACGGGATTGGGCCAAATCTCCTTCATACCCCCAATTATCGTCCTTATTTACCCCCATGTGGAGTGGAAAGTTTCGGTCCATGACCTCTGGGCGCTGCCTTTTCTCACGAAATAATGACCAGACAAGAGCCGAACTGTTTACGTATGATCTACTTGCGCGCAAATTAAGTTGTTGTGCTGATCAACGAAAAACACACCAAAACCTGAAGCCCATTGCGCAATGACTTAGCTCGGGCGCAAGCATGTTGCAACAACAAAAAATATTTTGGTCCTACCAGGTCTTTCACTCACTACCATGTCGCTACTGTGCATGCCTCTGACAGGCTGTAACGGTACTCATGGAACTAGTTTGGCATTGTACAGATAGAGATGTACGTTCTGGAATCGCACCGGTGATTTACGGGATTCGCATAGATTCGGGATGACGCTTACACTTGAGTAAAGTGAGGTGATCACAGCCGTGATCCTCTGAACCATGGATAGGCAGACACTCACGAATTGAGTTTGTATTGCGTTACACACAAGACATGTACCATGTCGAAACATTTTAACGAGTAGGGATACAAACGGTTGGAAACACGGAAGGCCTGTGGGGATGAGAAGATCATTTCTGGATCCGATTTCTGGGAGCTATATGGGTCTGTTATATGTATGAGGAAGCTGGTGTCTAGGATTGTCAGGTAAGGTAAGAAGGTAAGTAGGCTTCCAATACAGAAATATATAATACAAAAGGGCCCAACGACTTATGAATGTCCACAGAGAGTAGTACTCATCAAGGTTATTCCCGAATTCCTCCTACTTACTACAGTGTCGCCTTGTCGCAACATACCTTCTCTTTAAAGAAAGAGGAAACAAAATCTCGTGAAGAGCTGGATTTCAGGATTGCACTTTCCCTATCCATGGATTTCGGGAGGAGCAATCGCTCCGTCCGATCTCCGCCGACACGGTCACTACGGCGCAATCAAGTGATGTTATCCAGGCATCGCACATACCTTCTCGAGTCTGGTACTATACCGGTATGGCGCTGGCACCTACACAGGCAATTCTTACGCAAAGAGTACCAGTTTTAACTACCGTTGTTCCCAATTAGTCTATACCCGGTTGAGAGTCTAGCAGCTAATATGGTAATCATTTGAAAATCATAAAACGCCATTGCAGCTGATTGGTGCGACCATATCCTGCTGCTGCATCTATGATTGATTCCCAATATCTGGGATTGCTCTAAATTGGCATCAAAAAGTACAATAGAGCGTGCAACTTTGAAGGGTTTCCCACGAGCCTCTTTCGTCACAATTTTCCAGGGGGGGGTTTTTTTTTCAATTGGGCTTGGGTCTAGCGTTTTTTGTCTTTTTGGGTCTTGATGTTATTGTGCCTAATTATTAGAAACTCTTGAGGGACGAAAGATAAACCGTCGGCTGTTGAACGAGAAGCCACCTTTAAGGGTAAATCGTTACTCCTAAGGTGCTAGATTTTTTTCCCCTTTTCATGAGCCTAGGAATACCTACGTTTATCTGGGACAGGGGGAAAGGGAAATCAACTCCCCGGTTCTTCGGGGGTTCCTACACTAAAGCACTTGTGAAGTCGCAACATATTTCGATCCATGCGTTTCGTCAAATTCTCGGTACTGGTACGGCCACTTCACCGACCGAGAAAAAAACAAGACGCTCGGGAAATCTGCCCAGGCCGAGACAAGACCTACTTGTACTGCCGACTCCCAAACCTTCGATTGGTTGAGTTACGGCAAATATTGGGGGCAGACCCCTGTAAAATGTGAAACATCCGGGGCACTTTTAGGGCCACAAGAATACCCAAAATGAAGCCTTTGGAAGCCTTCTGGAAGCAATTTCGGGCGGCGGGTTTTTCCCTATTCAACCCCGATCATACCTTCTCCTTTTGTTGCAGGGGTTGGTGGATGCACTTGTGCTTGAGAATATATGCCACAAAATGGTTTTAACCGGTCTCGGAACCCAGTCTCTTGCAAATCTGCGAACATGAGCCTAGGAGCGTCCGACACATGGTGCTCTACGCAGCGCTCGACGTTTCTGAGGGTCTAAGCCGTAACTAAGGGGAAGTCATCCCCAATCGGTTAGGAAGACATAAGCAGAATTTTTGATCGATGGAATAGTCTGAAAGAGCAAAAAGGACGCGTACTCGAGTAACCACGCATTGTTTGAGCCAGATTTGGCGGGCTCTCCTTGCACCCCTCTCGCTACTTCAGGCAAGGCCTGAAGCGAGCACTGCTCGAGTAGCACTACTGGCATTGAATACAAACTGCGCCGAACGCCCCCGAGTTCTTTGTTGGCAACGAATCTAGAAATATGTGTCTGAAAATACTACTCTTGTTACACAACCTGCCAACTAGAGAAAAAGACCCTATCTTACTTTCAGGTACCTTATGCCAGATACAATTACCGTAAAACCCCTTTCGATTCGCTACCTCCGTTAGGTCGCTGGTCTTGGGAGTTAGAGACAAAGACTCTTGAGAAGGAATAGTGCTCTCCTGACCTAGCACCAGTATTGCCAGTCCGTTGGCTGTGGTGGAAGCTCCCGCAATTCCGTCAACTTGCCAAACGAAATCTATCATAGGCTAGTGCCGCAAATCGGAGGGGTAGTCCGACACCGATCGCAAGAATTTTTAAGGTATATATCATACAGTACCTTTATGAGAAACTAGGTCCTAAGGCTAGGTTTTACCAATGGCATCGTTTCCTTTGTAGGGCACTTGTTGCTCGCAATTGCATTACAATTAACATGGGAGGCAACGAACAACAAACCAATAAATCTGCTGACAAAGGTCATATCAGTAGGGCTGTTCCTTCACCCCCCTTTGTCCCTTGTCCTTCCACTATGTTACACTAGCACCTCACCATCACCAATTTCGAAAAAGCCGTCAGTTTGTCAGTTCCCCAACCTTCTCGAAAGAAAAAAGGCGGCTTCTCTCGACGCCGCAGCAAGGATTCGAGTTAGCTTCTACCTGGGAGAGGCATAATTCATGGCTAAAAGCCTAAAAGAAGGAAAGTTGGTTTGGCTGTGGGAAATTGCGTTCGAGGTACCATACACGTGGGATAAAAAATAAAAATAATAACTTCGAGAAATTCCAGCCCTCGCAGCCTCTTCGAAATCGGTAATAAGGAAAGCCAAAAGTTCAGGTTTTCTTTTCCGACTTTTTTTTTTTGTTATGGCGAGTTGCGAATGATGGAAATCATGATCGCCAGGTACCTTCCGGAAAAATGGCTAAATTTGGGGCGTTGGAGTTCCCTCTCCCAGTACAGTACCGGCAAGGTCTGTTGTGTTTACTTTCTACCGGTATTTGTTTCCGCGGGGGAGGGGGCTGAGGGCCAGTTTTCTTTGGGGTGATTCCCCCTATCTCTAAAGGGGGAAATTCCGAACGTCTTAAAGTAAGGTTCAATTATTCTAGTTCTTACGGTAAGGGGCTACTTTGTTGATGTACGGGCGAAAGTACATACTAGTACAGGAGGAATTAGAGGAAAGATTTGCCCCGGTAACACATTGCTCGAGTACCCGGGCCCCCGAGTATAGTTTTGGTTGCTGGACCACCACCTGAGCATCTCTTGTGGTTCGTTATCTCTAGGAGACCTCTCTTATCTCCAGGGTCAGAGGGCTAAAGCTCCAAAGGGTAGTGCTTTAATAACACAGTATGATATATGTAGCCAGAGCATGGACATGTTAAATCTCCTTAACTGGTATTAGTAATTCTGTCAACCTACCTTAAAAAAGTCATCGTATCATAGTTATATGAAGGGGTACCCGCTAACTTTTAATAGCAGGTCGCCGGAGGTACCATGGCATACCATGTCTCCCAATATAAGAGGAGAAAAGGTCCGCCGAGAGTCAAGAAGACGCCCTGCGAGTAAGGCTCGTCTTACCCTAGTACTGTGCTCGAATACAGTGGGATGGAGGTTTCTCAGGACACAATGTACCCAAAGATTCAGCTTAATATGGATGCGGATGAAGTTCCTCCCATTATATCAGGTTAGGTTTGTATGGGGACAGAGGGGCTACAATCTGGGAATCATATTCGGATCCGCTATAAAGTGATCTCCACTGTGTATCCCCTTGTAGGGAGGGATTTTGTATGGGGTATTCGATCTCGCGAGTAATTAGTTCACAAAGAGGTCTACAATGGCAATGTACGACCATGGGAGAAGCTGGAACCACTAGACCTCTCACCAAGACGTCCAGAATTCCCCTCTTCAGATTAAGGGGCCAAGCAGAGTTAAATGAAAAAACTAGCTTTCGCCCCTCTGTTGAGACAGATAAAAAGAAAGGATACAACAAACCACACTACTCGAGTAGGGGAGGCAGCCCCAACATCCGAGCACAAAGGTCCAATTATTCCTGCCCACGATGGTGGGAAGATGCCGAGAGGGGGGAGATCGTCACCCCGGTTAGCACCATGGTTGAAATTCATTTTTCACAAGCAAGCCACAACTGAAAATCCCAATCTCTTAAATCCTGTGGCTTCTATGATATGACAAATAGTGGTGTTTTTAGTGGTTATGGGTTGGTGAATGGTTCACAGTGCGAAAAGGGGCAACGAGCCCACTCGACTCGAGCCCCGGTAGATACCGGTATGCCAGAGAATTGGCACCTAGCACCAGTGCTCATGTCAGGGCTTGGACTTTCCGCCTGTTTTTTGTTTGCACAGCTTGACCCTAACCCCCTGTACCGCACGATCGTACGTGCAGAGCTCTCTATATCAGGTATGATATTATGATAGACTTTAGCAAAAAATGCGACCGATCATCGAGGTTTTTAACACGAGTATGGCATGATCTCAGGGACCAAATCGTTTTCGTTCCCCCACAAGCCCGACCTTGTACTGTAGTCTCGCTATCACCTCGGTCTTTAGCCAGTTTACCAGCGCCACTATTTCTTCTGTCCCGTTCCTCCGCCGATTGCGAGAGTTCACCTCTCCGCAGATCCCCCACAGCACCGGAAAACTATTACCATAATTCTTACGAATTGGATAAGCTATTCTTGCTGATCTAAGACGTTGGTCGGCAGAAGCGGTACCGAGAGCCTTGATTCATGACCAGATTTTTGAGTTCCACCGAGGATCGTTTCCCGATTCCTTCATCAACCCTACAAATTGAATACGACATCACCCTTCACCATGGAAATACCCGCAATGCCTGATGTCTAGTTCCCCTCCGGCGCCCTACATGTGGGGGTGGGCCCACCGGCCGGGCTGCGGAGTTGTGGGGGGGAGGGGGAGCACGGTTCCACATCACACCCTATCACTCGTCAAACCCCCCATTAGGCTCCGCTATAGAACCAACAGCTATAGTACTATACCTGAACCTCTGATGACAACTCAATGGAGGGAGAGGCTACCGTACAACTCGGGCGCGTTCCTCGGGTGTGATTTTCGGCAGCGTTTTTTCTTCCGATAATAGTCTGCTATTTTTAATTCGATTTCCCCTCCATTATCGATGCGATAACCCTTGCTCCGGAGCCTGCAATTTCATGGCCCAGGAAGGCAGGGGAATAAACCACTCTTTTTTTCCCCTAGCTAAAGGAATTTACAGCCGGTCTTGTTGGATAATCGGTCGAGTATCATAAAGTGTGGCATGATAGCGGCTCTTTCTTAACTAGTGAAGCCCGCCCTCTGGTGTTTTTATTTTATCGCGGGTTATCTTTTTGGGTGATAAGGAGTCCTTTGGCTCGGACCCTGAATTCTTGGTTTTGGATCTTGGTTAAGTGGTCGTGTGAACTGCTAGTTGCTGTTGGTAGTCGAGTAATGGTGGTGGTGGTGGTGGTGGGAGTAGGGGAACCTCGGTTGCCCTGGGCAGGTATCATACCTGGTGGATCTCTCTCTGAACTTCATTTCCGGTATCGGCGATGACACTTAACCGATTTTCGTGGAGCCCGAGCAGACCCACAAGGAAAACCGGGAGAGACAGAGCAGCTCCTGTCACTCGGAGCAGGCTCTTTATTGGTCGCATCTCCGCCAACTTGCCGTGTTAACTTGGGTAAGGAAAATATCTCTCAAGAGGTCTGACTTTCCTATTTTGACGAGGACCGGAGAAGACACTAGTGAAACAAAACGACCTGTTACCTAAAGGGGAAACCTCGACGTCCTGAGACATATTTCTCTTACTTAAGTTAATACGGTACTCGAGTGAGTTTGTAAGTTGGATGCGGGTTGCTCGGCTATAGTGCACTCGAGTACGAGGCGGTGGGGCTACCCACTATCATCATAACAAATGGAGGAGACAGACGGTTGTGAGCTTTTTTCTGCCGATAGGGGTCGACCTGTCAAAATTGCCGCCATCCTTGGAACCTTGAGATTCTCGTGGCGAGCGTCATTAGGGATTAACAAGTGGTTTCAGGTGGGTCACCGCACTGCTAAAGACGTTGTAACTGCGCATGTTGCGACTTTTGGTCTATCGCGATCCCCTCGAACGTGTGCACGTGCGCGAGCGCAACGATAACGCGCTCGTTGGGCTCTTGGCCTGTCAAAAACGAGCACAGAATCAATCAATCATTCGCGAGCAATCTGAAAGTTGGTGGTATCCATGGATGTCGGGGAATCGGGAAGGCAATTGAATAAAGTTGGTGAACAGACAGTGGATAGGGCTAGGGATGGTAGCCACATTGTTTACGGGTAACGGCCCATATTACGGGACAGGAAAAGAAAAGAAAAGAAAAGGAACCCCCAAAATTCGGTGAAAGGGCACGGAAAGGGTAAAGCGGGAACACGTGTTGACTTCCCGTCATTATTTTTTCCTCTTTTCTGACCTTGATAAATAGTGAGAGTTCAATCAATCTCTTTTTATTTCGGTACAAGTGGTGGGGCACGGTGCTGGATGGGGTTACCTGTTCGACTCAACGGCAATTATGCCAGAAGGGGAAAACGCTAATTATTTAGGCCTGTCCGTGGGTATGGGGGTAATAGTAGTACTACCAGTGTTCCCTCGAGCAAAATTTAAGAGTAAGAATAAGAGAGGTCCCTCCCCCTCCGCTTGACTTGTAGGGGGTTTAGCCCGCATGTGTGGAGAAAGTGGCTGCCCGAGAACATCCCTCCTTCCTTCACAAACAGAGGTTAAAGGAACGACGATCGCGGCAACAAAAGGGTACTGGTACTAACTATCGGTTTGCGGTAAGGTGGTGATGGTGGGGCAATGAGTGCTCGCACTTGAACGGAATTTTCCCCAGAAATCTCCCCTTTGCATTGCACTAAAGGGGGGCATATACAACCCCTGACGTCCTGCGCTGGTCCCCGGCGGGGCCAAGGTTCCAAAAGGGAGTGGGAATGCAGAAGGTGTGGGGTTAAGGGATTTGCCCCCCCTAGTTTGCCAGACTGGATATTCCTTGCTCCTCTCCCCTGCCCTGTCCTCTGCTTCGGTTGGGCTAGGTGCTTGGCCGGTCTTTCCAGTTGGAATTCTCAAGATTTCAGATTCTTGGAGATCCAGAATTCAAAACCCAATGTTGCATTGCTGGGCATGAGTAATTATTAGAAATATCATGGCATCTAGATGAGTGGGTCCTGTTGACTGTTTATTTTGCTATGATACCCAAAAACCAGATGAACGGGACCATAAAAAAAAGAAGGATAAAGTCTTGGGGCCTTTGCGCTAGGGATTGCTCTCTCTCTCTCTCGGCGCAATTTCCATACATGTCCATCTGAAAGGTAACACAACTCCTGTCAGAAGACCCACAGTAGATCTCGCCTAGCTGCGAGTATCCCTTAAGGAATACCTGAACACGGGGATCAACACTTTGTATGGCGGATTGTGCGTGCAGATGCGAGGGCCCACACTAAATTCAAGCTCTAATGTTTAAATACTTCATGGGGGATACTTTCAATATAATACCACCCCCTTACAGTGACTTTAGATACGGACCCTCCATAGCAGAAGAGAGGACACAAACCGCAAATATTGAAAGAGGGGAAAAGGTACTTGCCGTGCAAGCTGTTTACTCAAGGCTGTGTACAGCTAGGATAAATATGTGATATTGAATCAAGGCTGACCTGTACTCGAGTACTCCAAGCAGCGACCATATACCCCAGTACAAGTTTAACACACCGCATACATTGCATGTCCAAGTATTGCATGGATTGCGAGAGAGAAGCGGGGGAAAGTTAACAATATAAATAATTATCTCGGTACATACAAACCTTCATGAAACAAGTTGCCAAACAAATTGTGCTGTCATCCATTCATGCAGGGTCCTCAATGGAACTGCTGGGCCCTGGAACCTCACTCGCGTCGTCGTCGTCGCACTGCGACACCACCTGGTGATAATTTGGTAATCATTGAGTGTGGATCTGTTTTTAATTAGATATTTTCTGCTGGGGGGTATGCGTATCAACCCAGGGGATTAAGATAAAAATAACACGGAGTTTTTCTTTCTTTTCTTCTTCTTCTTCTTCTCTCCTTTCTTCCCTGCTGTGTACCGTAGGTAGCTCTCGAAACTGATAGATCCCGCTGCTGTTGTTGCGAACTGGTTGCCCAAGGCAAGGAATCTGCTGAATCATCTAAGTACGAGTAAGAATCGTCTCACACCCTTGGAGTATCAGAGAGGACTGCGCTAGATGAGGGGCAGCGCATAAAAGGCTTTCCTTATCTCAAACAGGACCCTAGAATAAAGCTTGTTTGCATCTTTCTCATGGGAACCTAGCCAGACTGATACGCGCGCTGGTTCAGGATGTGTAGTCACTATAAATCACTCGCGAACCTTGCAGGTATCATGTATGGATGTCGCACAGTGCAGCAGCTAGCGATGGATTCCGATGATATCATGCTAACCTCTTGAAACCCACGGGGTTGGTCCGCGGAAGTAGAGCATGGTTCTATAAGTACGGGTATTTGGAAAACCCATAAATCTCCAGGGAAATCAGGGGGCCTATCTTCCAATTGTTATGGACAACCCCCTATCACCACGAGACGATCCGACACGATAACCAACGACCCAATCAACCAACACGACCCGGATCCACCCCCCCACCCCCCCCCCCCATCACCAAGAAGTGCTCCGAGCACAACATACTGGTACCACGAGGGGATGCCGTATTCCAGAGGTTTGATACCGGACGAGTGGCGAGCTGGGCTCGGAAACTCTGTTCGTGCCTAGGTATTGTGTGTGTGCTCGGGCCGCTTACATGTGAAACGTGGGTCTAACGGCGCGGGTTCCCTTTGCTGTGCGGCAAGTGCTTGGGGAGTTTGGGTTCACAAAGAGTCCTGGGGTTCCACGATAGATGGCAGTTCGGTACGGTACAGTGTTTGTGCGCGCGCGCGCAGGGGTGAAGTACCGGTATTGGGAAAAAAAACTGTGCCTTATTAATAGCGTGTGTGTGTATAATTGCTTTATGTGGTGGACCAGGAATGGGTTGGGTACTTCCGAAGACTTCTCTAATTCACCCTTAGTAGGTGGACTTCTGGCAGGGGTGTGGTACTCGAGTATTGGCACTTACAGGGGGGTTTTGTGTGGGAGTTAAGCAGTGGGGGGGGGGATCACGCAAACATCGCAGAGAGAGTATCAGCTATTACCAGATATGCTTGAGTGTGTAGGATCCGGATTAAAGGCTCTGGGAAATACCAAAATCGATTCCCATTCTCTCGGTAAAGCAATTGCGCTCAGGCAACAGGTTGTCCCGATACTTTGCCCTTGCCCCGAGCACAGTGATCAGAAATTGGTCCCTGTGCGACTACCGGTATCTAGAGTAAGGGACGAGTGGTGATGGTGGGGGTAGTGGTGGTGGTTCGTGGAGATTGATACTCCAGTACCGGTAGTAGTGGTGGGGGTGGGCGTTGGTCATTCGTGTCACTCATTTGTTGGGGGTAGGGTGCGGTATGTGGTAGGGTGGCTTTTTTCAAAGTCGAGGTAAGGAGCTACCGTATGGGTACTTGCCGGCTCGAAAAGTATCCGGAGATCTTGGCATTTCCTAGGCCAAAATAGTGCCAAGATTTCCGGATACTTTTGGAATGGTCAAGTGCTCGCTGGCGCGATTATTGGACGCTTTATGATTGGTGCTGTTGTTTTTGAGCTTCCCCTGCGTTGGATCGCCAGATGCCTTGAGTTTATTCTTTATCCTAAGAATTCGCTCAAGGATAGTTGAAGTAGGGGTCTGTTGAATAGCCTACCCTTGCATACCGAGAAATCCTTGGGCTTTAGCTTCTTGAACCCAATTAAAGAAGTTGTGTAAGAAAATTGAGTATCATATGATAGCATTTCTTAAAATCACACTTTATCACTCGATAATCAGACTTTGTGCTCTAGTGTGAAGTCAATTTTTAAGAGCTAGGGTGCCGTGGCAGGCTGATCGGAATGAGGTAAATACACCTATGTAGATATGGGCTGCAGAGTATTCTGAGTGCAATTGAGGGTTTATGGCCTACAATACGAACTAAAATTACCTAGGCACTTGTGGAAGTCTTTTGTAAAATATCTGATTAGCGCCTGCATACTGCTAGATTAAACTTTGTCTTGGGGCTGGTAGGTCTCTCGGGCGCTTTGAGGCCTCATGATCTAGGACTTTGATAGTCGCCACAGCAAACCCAAACAGATTAGTATCGAGTGCTATTGGGACAGGACCCCAGGGCCCCTCCTAAGTCAGGCGGGAAAAACTCTCGGTTTGTTATCATAGACACGGTAGCCTTGGCACGGGGGGGGGGGGGGTGAAGTTCGTCCCTTAGTATTCTCGTGGTTTCGGGCTCCGGTGTTTCTTGAGAGTTTAAAGGATATAGCCCCCGTCTGGCCCCAACTCGGCACCTCTATCATCAGCCATTTATTGGATTCTCAATTGGATTATTAGTTCCCCCGCGGCTTAGTTGAGGTTTCATTGATTTATTCTGGAGTTGTCCATTTATCATAATATAGCTGGAAGGAATAAAACATTTCAGTGATATGAAACGATCGTTGTCAACCTGTAGGTAATTTGTGCATGCTTACCAAGCTCTCCAAGAGGTGCATGCGGTTTGGTCTCTCTTAGATAATTTCCTACAGGAATTGGGTAATGATAGGAGTAGTGGCACTTTGGTCGCTTTGAACATACCCCATCACTCGTCTTCGATTATACATTATTATGTTGTCGGTGGTGGCTTTTCTGGAGAATGGAATCACTATTGAGATGGTTGGTATTGGTATGGGAATGACGATGTGAATGACTCTCATGTCTGGAATGGCAGAATGGCAGGTATCTCTGGAACGAAGGCTGGCATGGGAGCAAGTATGGAATGTTGGAATGCTGCATATCTGGAGGCTGCGCTGGACTAGGAAACTTGTATATATTAACCACTGTTGTTGTTATGATTGGCGATAGCAATACAAGACGCTATAAGGGTTGACTTCGGATTTCATATTATACCAGGGTTTGGTTTTGGGGGGTTGGGGAGTCTGACCAATGTATCATAGTCAGGGATATTTCTATATTATAATAGCGGGGCCCCCAGTGGTGTCTCTGATTAGCTAGAGAGGCATAAAACGATATCGAATAAGCTTGTGAGCTTAGATCCATGCGGAGTCTGATTTGTGGGCTAGTGAGACTCGGAGGGATAGTGACTTGAAAGTCGGAGGTGTTTCCCCGAACCGGAATACCATGATCCATAAATATTGTATCGTGCTGCCGTACCCCGCTGTTATACACTTTTCAATATGCTGGTACTGGTGCCTAAAGACCTTTGGCTATATAATATTTAACCAGAGGGGAATAAATCAAAATCCGTCTACCTGCGATGTGGGTATGATATCTGTTCCTGCAGCAATAAAGAACCCAGTTAGCCCTACTGGCAGTCAAGATATCAAGAGCCAATTACCCCCCCCGCGGGCGGGCAGCAGCCCAGGAGCCTAATTTCCCTATGAGCTATTGCTAGGCAATCTGTTGGTAGGGCAGGAGAACTAAGAAAGCATGCGCTATGAGAGCTGGAAGATTGAACCCCTTATGCTCTCAAATAGGACTATAGGGCAAATCTGATCTGCTACCAGGTGTTATTATAGAACCCAACTCTAGGCCATAGGCCTAGTGCAGATGGAGATACATCTCTTCTCTCGGTACTGACTTCTTTGTTGAAATTTCTCTAGATACAGGAAGAGCGTCGGAATAGCAAGCTATTATTAATATTTTGATTCTCTTTCACAAAGCTATGTTCTTTGTTAGCACCCGTTGCCGGCTCCTCCTTATTGGGGGGAGAGCTTCTAATAGCAATTAGGTGCTGTTGAAGTTGAAGCGTCACTGGTGGGTAACATAGGCTGCTACATCAATGTATTCTGCTCCCTCAGATGGATAGTGTTATATACATTAACAGACATAAGCCTTCTGTGAGTCATGGAGCTTGGTTGAGAATATTTCTGCTACGGTGCCTCCTGTTGTCCTTGGTACCGCTTCTCTTTTCTAATTATCACTCGGTACAGGATTGGTTCCGTCCAATGATTAGAGGTTTTTCTTATAATCCAGTGCAGCCTACCTTGTAATGCTCCTAGCGCACCCCCTGCCTGCCAGGTGTTTTCTTTCCTCTAGATGAGAAGACCGGAGAGGCCAATTTTTCTGGGGGAGTGCCAGGACGTCGCGGGTGGCAGTCTGACAGCACGTGATACTATAGGTGAAGAGACTCACTCTAAAGAGCAACCTGCCTCGGGATTTTGGCTATCCTATGTGAGATCTTGCTTACCGGAAAAGATAATTTAGGCAACTTTGGCTGCCTCTGCTCCCGGAGAGTAATATCTGCTCTTCACTTAAATTCAGGCAATTCGCTGGACCTGACCCACGGCTATACAGGAGTCGAAGCTGGATATGATTAGCAGATTAAAGGTTGACATGTAATTTTATTTCCTTGAGTTATTTTGATTTTTTCTTAGAAAAGGGTTCAGAGAAACGCCTACACGCTCGAGAGATGCTTAACTGGTTTCCTGGTTCGTAGAAAGAGCTACTTTCGAGGTCTTAATGCGTATCCTACTTGTATACATACAGTTGCTTTCATGGGTTGTTTCAAGTGGTAGACATCAATAGCAAGCATTCCTATAAAAATACTTTGAATTCCTGGAGCTAATTTTTATAATTCATAAATGTTTGCTCAGAGCCAAGGGCTATTAGGGTGGGAATTTCGTATGGAGCTTTTGTGCTCGTATTCGTAGAAGCTCTTAGGACGCATTGGGTGGAATGAGTTATGGGGATTATAGAGGCACTGAGTGTCCAAATTTTGTGGGGTATGGTTTTATGATTATGCTCCAAAGAGGTGAGAAAAAATACCGCGGAGCCACTAAGGCTTCGCATGCGATGGGTACTAAATTATTGGGTGTAGGAGAATTGGGAAATAGAGGTATGAAGAAGATAGAGGAAGCCGCCCCGAGGTAACTTCAAGCCCAACCTATCGGAACTCGTTGGGAAAGGGGAGGGAGTAAGTGGAAAGGACCAGGTTTCAGAATGTTATCACATACTGTATAGCACGGACCAAGCTGGAACCGGGATGACTGTTGTTATTCTACATGCTCTAAATTGGCTGCTTTAGGAGGGTGAGAACTCATGAACTGAATTAAAAATAGAAAGCAGGCTATCGTAGCCACAAGAACCTCCAGGCGGTAGCTCGAGTTGCGCTTTCTCATAAGATAACGGCTTCTCGTCCCGGCCTAACAAACAAGCAAGGTGGCATCAGATGAAAGGGTAGCTATCGCGGTACCAGCAATAGAGTCAGCGAATCTCACTTACCGCTCACTAACCGCACCCGATCTGTCTTGAAAATACTCATCCAGTCAAGAGGTACGCTAAATTTGAGAGGGAAGACAGGGATATTTCGGGAACCGTTCAGGGATATCCCGCCTTTGGTCAAAGCCCTCCTGCATTTGGAAACTTCTTGCTTAGGACGAGCACTCTAGGGGCGGAAGCAACCTCATGCCATAACCACACAATATCACTCGGAATATCTCAGGGGTGGTCGGCGGGTTGGGTGGGGCGGGGTTGGGATCGAGGTTATTTTTGGTTGGCTGATATTGCTATTGGTTGAGCTTCGTGAAACCCCTTCCCGATCGGAACGTGGTTCTATTGGCCTGCTTGTTGCGGGGGGCAGTTGAGTCTTAGGTGTTTAGCTCGCTGGAAAGGGTTGGCAGTGTTTTAAGGATTGGGCTGCTTGCACCTTTCCCTGTGGAATTTCCTGTGTGGGCTCACTGTGGGGAAGTCTTTGGATCTGGATGCTGACCTCTTTTGCCAGTGGTAGCCAGAATCTTGGGTTAGAGTAAATGGCCCAGCAAGGAGGAATGTTCTGATACAAACATCTCTTGTACAGCCAAGCGGCCATATATTATGGTGTGTGTACAGTGTATTGAATTTTTTTTCATACGGTACATGCACCGGGCCGATCAAATGAGGCAAACCAGACGTTATATTTGGCACTATTGTCATTCCCTGTGGCTCTGGTTTTCACATTCATTGTCCTTCTTTCCATCACTCGTACCGACCGGTTCCTTGTTAATCTAGTGCTTTGGTATTTGTTTTTTTTTGGGAATGCTAGATGAAAGTTGTTGGCTAATAGACTCGGAATCTTAATATTCTGGCTTTCTAGTCGTGAACTATGTCTGGACTACTGTCCAATTTTCCTTCTGAGCCATATCGCGACATTAGGTACTACTGAGGAACGAGAGAGAGTTAAATATTTCTTGTCATTATTCCCTAGCTAAACGTAATCACTTTCAGAATTGATAAATAGAAAAGAAAAACAAAGGCATGTTGTTTTGGGCAAAATTTGATCCTTGAAGGATGCCCTGACTTCATCACAGGATGGTTTTAAACAACCAATAGGTGGTAGGGCGCAGTGGATCTAATCCTTCGTTTGACGAACGATGCAAACACTTTTATTGATACGAATAAAGATGACGAATAAAAGATATAAGAGAAGAATCAAAGAATAATGAGATCGTATGCAATAACGAATGACTTTGACGAGACAAGAGATAACCGTAGGACTGTGAGCGAAAATTCGATGATCAACTGATAATGAACAAACAAAGGGAAGAACAGGCTATCTTATATCCTCCTCAAGTGAAAACCTTCCTCCCCGCACACTTCCAGAGCGTGCCAGATTTCTCTCCCACTTTCCGTCCCTACGTCGTCCTTCTTTTGCGTTGTGCCGATTCGTATCCGAGGTAGAAGTATCGTGCCCGAGGGTAGTGTTATGCCACCTGCCGAGGGTAGTGTCAGTCACCGAGGGTGAGGATGGATGTTCGGCTCTTGCTGGTGTTTGTGTTTCATTGTTGGTGAATCAGTGTTTGGTGATGTCGCACCAGGTATGCAGGGTCAGGGTGTGCGGTGGTAAGAAGCTAATAGTGGTGGAACACTGGTGAAGCTACCGTTCGTTTTAGGCTTATAGCTGATCGTAGCTGCATTTCCCATCCAGTGGGAATATATGGTGAGCAGCCTAAAGGGGTTAATTTCCAATAGATGGCTCACTCAGAAAACAAGACATATTTCCAATGACTGTTGCCTGACATAAGCATAATCCCATCGTGATGACCTGGGTTATTTCTAAGGTACAAGGAAATATTTTTTTCAACTGTCTAGTTCCTTAAGAGCTTGTGAAGTTGTAGTATGCTATAACTTAGGTGATTTCTAGAGATTTTCATTCCTCAAGGTAGTCCAAACTCTGGTGGAGGCTGCCGAAACGACTCCCCATCCTAGAAGATGTTTCGTCATCCATCCCCATCGCACGCTTGAAGTTTGCCTAAGTGAATTGTCATTGTTACGAATACACCAGTACAGTAGGTAAGATCTTTGGTCGAGTGTTTAGTCTTAGCATACGGGGGCCTAAAGAGCATAGTGCTGCTGTCGCACTTAGACCTGCAGGGAAAATCAAAGACAAGACATCCAAAGCACATGCCACATAGGCATTAATGGGAGGAGCGATCATCTCTTCCCGTCACCGACAGTCTAACTTACTTTACCTGTATTAGCACTGAACGGACGAATAGTTGCCCGAGAAAAGGTTCCGGTCGAAGGCAGAAAATCCTCTATCCTGAGGGTCGTGATCGTGGCCGGCAAAGAGCAAAAAGGAAAGGAAAGAAACAAGAGTACCAGTATGGGCAAACACCGCTCACACTACCGGGGGTCTCAATTCCTGAGATAGAATCGATAGAAGTCACAAAGAAAGAAGGAAAAACAAAAGGTTTACGATGTCGAAAATCCTCACTCGTTGAGGTTGTATCATAGCTGTAGTCGTCGTCGTCGTCGTCGTCGTCTATCAAACTATCTACAGGTCTTATATACCCGTATCCGACCCGTAGCTCCCATGACAACCGCTAACCCCACCACGATCCCCTCTAGCTATGCCCGTATACTATCTCATCGAGCCCAACCAAAGCTAGATTAAACATGTAAAGTAAAAACAACAAGCTATCCCGCGTAAAGCCCCCAAAGCGCTAACGAACTCGGTAATGATAGCGAGTTTCAGGAGATAAGAGTTTGAGACTGAGTCAAGATCGGAGTCGAAAGTTCGAGAGTCCGAGATCGGACGAGGCTATTGGTCGATTGTACTCGTACAGTACTTGTACTGTGCTGCGCTAGTACTCGCAATGTCGAAGCGTTTTTTAAAAAGACTGATATTTCATACCGCCCAAATCCCAGCAAAAAAGCCAAATTTTGGTGGTATGCAATATCAGTCTTTTTAAAAACGCTTCTACATTGCGAGTAGAGCTGAGGGCATATGGCGGGAGGCAGGTATGCGGATCCCTTGGGGCGGATCCAGTGGCAGAGCCTCCATACCCGAGCCCTAACCCCGAGCCTATTTAGTTTGAGGTTATGTAAGCTCCCGCCCTGAGCTCGCGATCCTCTGGTAAACTGGATTTTCTATGATACGCACTTCCAATACCCTCCCCATCTCGCTATGTCTTCCTCCTCTAGTACATCTCATCGCGCCCAGATATACTATAGCCTCTTCCGCAAATGCTTGCTCAAGCGCACACCCGTTGATACAGTCTGTATCTACCAAATCTATTCTACCAGAGGGTTTTAATTAGCTAATCTCTAGCTGCTACGAATTTATAGTTCGGGGAATATGTCTCCCAGCTGTTACTCAAATCTCCGCTTCCATCCTCTTCAATATGTCCCATAATACTTTCTCCAACTGTTTCGTCCAGAGTCGACCCCCTTCACCTGGAGTACATCCAGCGTTTGGTTGAAAAAGATATCGTCAGTCTTCCAGACGTTTTGGTTGCACTATTACGCACGTCTTCTGTCAGGCCCGCAGTGTCAACATCGGCTTCCTCAGGCCACGGCGCTACGAGCGGAGGAAATGGGATGAATACAAACCGGGAAGCTCTGGAAGAAGACATTTTCACCGTTCTAGCGACAGTCGTGAGAGAACATAGACCAAAATCAAACGACTTTGTATGGGCTGCTATTCAGGCATTGAGTGACTGGATGGAGGTGGTCATGGCTGTTAGTGGAGCGGAAATGCTGGATGAGCCTGGGGACGATGTTTCGGGAATGACGGAATCTATGAGCGTTGGAAAGGGGCGCTTGGAAGCATTGGCCGAACTTGCTATTGCTATTGGAGGGAACGAGGATGTGAGAAGAATACTGGGGGAAGGAGGGAGGAAGGAGCGAAAGTTGATGTTTCAAACCAGTCTGAGCTTGTTTATGCAATATATCCAAGTCCAAAATCCGGCCCTGGCTGCCAGGATGGACGCCTTGTTTCGACATCAGCAGAGTCAGCAGAGCCCACAGCAAAACAGAAATCAACGGAACAACAAGGGCGCTGAAACGATTGATGGAATGATGATGGGGATAGGTGACGGTGCGGATAATGATGGACCGGTTGTCTGGGCAAGGGGTGGGCTGTTCGTTTGGCTTAACGGCTTGGTTAGTTTAATTCTAGATGACTACAGTCTGAGTGCTGACGCTGTGTGTGTCAGTTGGCGGGGCGGCCGCAGGTTGATGATGAAGCGGTGATTGGATACCTTTATAGCAGATACAGAGTTCGTTTAGCCCTGCGGAGCTCATCTGAATTCTGGGCGATATACTGAACCCAAATGTGTTAGAACGATATTAATACTCTTCTTGTCGACTTCGTAACTGCTGTCCTCGATGTGTTATCTAATGCCATCCTTCGTAATGAAGCAGCTAGCACCCTCTTTCTTCTCCGCTCTTTCCTCACGAACAAGGTCCCTATCTTACTGTCGCGTCTGTCGCCTTCTCCGATGACTGCATCGTATGCTCTTTCCCAGGCTCTTCTCAGAACGGATGCCTCTACCCTTGCAAACCCCCCACCTTCCTTGTTTGATCCTTATTCTCACAACACGAGCACGAACCCGGATATGTTATTCAATACCCTGGTGGACTTGAGGCAGGAATTTCTCTTTGCTTGTGCACTTCATGGGGTTGTAGGGGAAGAAGATATCCAAGGCATCATAGGAGAGTTGCCACTTGGGGCATTGCCTGTTGCCGGAAAATACGATGTAGGGGATTTAATGAATCAATGCGCGATGGACCCAGACAGAGTGGAAAGGTTACTTGAAGAAATCGAGGGTGTGGAGGGAAACTCGGGAGCCGTTGTTAGAACTGTTGTGGAGGTGATTATCCACCATCAGTCCGAGAAGCGCATTTTTATATACTGACCAACTGTTTTAGATTATGCGAAACATGTGTGAGCAGAAAGAGACCATGCCACTTAGGAGTATATGCAGCTTTCTGGCGAGGAAAACAAGCAGTTTGGATGTAATGCTACTTTTTGTCAAGCCGGTATATCTCTTGGAACCGTTATGTGAACTGTTGGATACCTGGAGGTACGAAGAAGATCAAGGTTTATCCCAGCGCCCCACCACCGTTAGGGTTTGTTTGGGTACTGACAAGGGAATCCAGGCGAATATCAACCAGTATACGAGGAGTTTGGATATATCCTCCTTCTGGTTTTGACCTTAATACACCGGTATGATATACAGATTACCGACTTGACATCGTCTAGTACTCCAAATACCGATTCTTTCATCCCTCAACTTCTGTCGAAGGGATCTACGAGCCAAAGGATCGAGAACTTCGAGTCTTCAGATAAACATGCGCAACTTGGAGGATGGATCCGGGAGATTTTTGAAGGTGAGGGGATAAGTGACGGTCTTATGAGCTCTTGCAGGCCTCAGGACTTTTATAGACTGGTACCAACATTATTCATGCAGTCTGTGATGGCTTGTGAACGTGGAGTTCTGGAGATAGATACCCTGAAGGAGGGGTTTGCATGTATGCGTTCCACCCATCATCCCCCAAATGTCTTGAACGGAAGTTGAAAAATTTGCGCCAGTCCTTCTCGAACCCTTCCTACTCCCCTCTCTAGTAGGCGGCCTCGGGTGGCTAGGAAATCATCTATGGGAATCTCATGAGGATATTTCCATTCCAGTCCAGATTCTCCATTCCCTTTTGGTGCCATCAAGTATCTCCTCTGACGCCTCAGAGGTTCACAAAACTGTAATCTCCATATCCGCTAGGCAGCTCGAGCGCGTCCTCAGAGAGCTAGTTCGGCGTGGGACTGCAGGTAGCCACCAAAATGTTGTGGAGGGACTCGTTGCAAACCTACGGCCATACACCTCTTTCAAGCGCAACGGTGCCGCCACAAGGGACGAACTTGAGAACTGGACTCACCATGCTGGCGGTGGAGGTCTGATGCAGTCGCTCGGGCTTGCGTTCCAGAGTATGGTGAATTGGAGCACGAGCCAAGGGGATATCAATATTGTTCGGCCGAGCGCGACCTATACGCATCGCCTAATACTCGCTACTTGCAGGGTCTTAGGAGCAAGAAACACAGTGAAGGGAATCATCGGCGAGGTAGTCAAGTGCCGGATTCAGGGCACAGCCCAGGGGTACGCCGAGGATGTTGCCATGAGCATGATTCTGTCTATGAATTCCCCAACAGAGGAGGGAGGAACCGGGGGAGGGGGTGGAAAAATGGGGCTTCTAGAAGCTCTAAGGGCCGAAGAGGCGGAGGAGAGCGGGAACGAAAGCGTTAAAGCGGAGGCATTGAGAAGCGTATTGAGGAAGGTTGAGACCCAATTGACGCCATTCAGCCCTGTGCATCAGCACGCTGCCGTTGGCGGTGGTGTTGATGCTACGGGTGGGCACCCATCGGTCCTGGGTGTTGGTGGAGATAGCCAGGGCGTAGATCTTGATCTTGCTATGGGCGATGATGGAATGGCTGGATTATTGGGTGACGGAGGGCTTGGGGAAGGGGATCTTCTGGGCAGTGGGCTATTGGGCGATGTTCCTGGAATGGAGTTGGAGTAGCTTTCAGATGATGTTGGACATGGCCGGGTAGGCTTATTTTCTGTTGAGGGTCAAACTGTAATTAGGCTAGTTCTTTGTACTATAGCGCTACGTCATGTTTAATGTATCGGGGTTGTGATTACTTCTTTGATTCACTAGAATTGTGTTTAAGTGGCTGGGAAGCGGTAGACAAGGAAATTGGGTTACCCTGGTTGCCGCTGCACCAAGGCAGTTAAACAGGCTCGGTACGCCACAGAATTGGGAGATTTAGTTATTCACCGATCAGGGCCCGGGAGGCTCCTCAGATCCAGCGCGCTGTTTATCTGTCGGGTCGCGGTTGGTCTGGCTGTTACAAGTACATCATGAGAATATTCACCTATATCTAAAACTAATACCCCCCAAACCGAACAAAACTAATAAACCTTCACCACCAGAAGCATATCTACCGAAATCCGCGCTTCCGATCATTACACTTTCCATCTTCTATAAGTATCGGTCAATAACCTCACGAAGCTCGCTGTTCGCATACAAAGGCTGCGAACCAGGACTCTCGTTATTGTTGCCATCACCGTCATCGACCACTCTTCCCTGCATACCGACACGAGCTCCTGAAGGACCACCTCCGGAGCTCACATTCACCTGCTCGAAAGATAGTATCGCGCTCGAGCTGGTATTGTAGCTAGTATAAAGGGGCACGCCGGGCCTGGTATAAGCGTTTTGCGGGGTCCTCGACAAGTTATCAACTACGAGGGGTACTGCTGCTGCTGGAGCCTGCTGCCAATGATCTGCCCTTCGTAGTTGCTCATCCTCATCTTCGTCCGTAGGTGGATCTGGCGGCAGAGGCTTCTGAAGTGCGTAGACTGGACCATGTCTTCTTTCCTTCTCCCTAACAACGTTCATGCCCCCGCCCTCTGATCGGAGTGTCGGGCTTGGCGGATTTCTCCCTCCTCCTCCTCCTCCTCCTCCTCCTCCTCCTCTAGCTCGCCCTAGCGCTCTGGTAAAAATACTTGGTGGCCTTAGCTGTAGCTCGTATGGTGGTCCTGCCATCAATTCCGTTTCTTCCCTCCTCCCCCTCCTTCCCCCTTCCCCCTCTCCTCCTGTTTCTCTTGCCCCTGCCTCAACGTCGTGTTTTACAGCTGCTGGAGCCATCTGGCGCTTGTGCCCCCGGTAGTAACTGGATATTAGATAGCATAGCGACACGACTAGCACGAGGCCCGAGGCGATCAGCCAGGATATCTGCAGGACTTCTAACTTTGCGCGGAACCCTAGGTGTTGCTTTGATGGACTTATGTAAAGGGTGTAGAGGAGGCAGAGTGTGAGTGAGTTTGTGGAGATTAGGAGGAAGGTGTGCGCGAGTAATCGGAAATGGCGGGTTGGAGTTAGGGCGGTGGATACGCTTGGTGTTGGCATTTTCAGTGCTGGCCGTTCTGCTCGGTGGCGAGTTTAGTGGTTGTCGGGGCTGACACAGCGGGGGTTCAGGCTGTGCGCTTTCTTGAAAGTATTGTATTCCGTCGAAAGAAAGAAAGAAAGAGGAGGACTGTCGTGGAATTTGATAGAAGGAGTAGGGATGTTCCCTTGCGGCGCTGTGGAGCGGGTGTTGAGAGAGAAGGGAGGATTGGTAGGAGGGTGCATATGCTCCCTGAGTGAGATACTATTGTGAGCACTGGGAGCTGTTGGGAAGTCAATTGTATAGTGACTTGGATCGTTTGCAGAATTGTATTGTGGGCGTTTTTCAAAGCCCTCAAGTGCTGTTTTCAATGGTGTTATCGACGATACCATTGGTAGCGGTTCTAGTGGCGTAGAAATCCGTTCCATCAATTCTATTTAGCATCTAGTGGTAGTTCCCAACCCTCCGAGTGACCCACTGTGAGTACACTAAGAAAGATTAGGTAAGCATTGACTCGGCTTTTCCTAAAAGTTATTGAAATCATCAAGATGGAGAGATTGCAACTCTCAGACCAACTACTGCAGGTGGGTCAATTAGTACAACTACCGGGCGCTCCTCTGTTTAATATTCCGTGATGAGGAGACTCGTGCGCGTATCACTTGCCTACCACTAAGTCCACTCCCACAGTGAAGAATAGAACTGCAGGAGCCGCCCCGAATTAATCCTCACCTGCTGAGCTAACAGTCCGTTAGTCGCACTATTGAATTCCCAAAAATCCAAACACCCATCAAGGGCGGGAAATTAAATGACCACCTCGAGGGGCCCTATAAGGTCTTTTTGGAGAACTCACCTTCTTCCTCCCAGGGGCCAAACTCGCGGTGCGGGACAAAATTGGGCCTAGGTCTAAGCGTTGAGGATATCACTGCCAAGCTCCTGCTATAGAGAAGAGGGAGGGCACGTGATCCTGAAGATGGTATAACCCCTACCCTCCCCACACACCCGGAATTGTCTGAAGTCTTTGGATTATCTAGTGGTATGTTTGTAGGCCAAGGATGATCCGTATGCAGCGGACGTAGGTTCGTCCCCACGATTTTATACTGGGTTGTTAGAGGGATCTACCGGCAGGTTGATATCCCTGTCAACTTTTTCCAAGAGTGAGTATGCAAATGGCAGGCATATAGGGGAAGGGGGGATCAGCCGAAGGGAAGAGTTCTGGCAGGACAGCGCAGGAGTAAGCATGAACTTGTAAATATCGGTAGTGGGTTAGTTGAGATGCGAGGTTACAAGCCTCTGCCTCAGTGTAGCTAGTGGCTAATAAACAATTAACTTCAAATACATGGAACAATCATAAAATATTCAAAAGGGAAGAAAATTAAATCTTATGATATTTGTCCAAAGTGACAACTTGAGGAATCCTAGTATTGGCATCCAGGTTGAGTATACTGAACCTGAAGTCCAGGAGAGGACGCAAATACCCATTCAGCCTTCCTTTACAAATGCATGCTTGGAATACGGGTTACAGGGTTTGAACATACTGACTATCCCAACCTTTCCTTTTCACTTAGGTGACTTGCCCTGGGTGTTTTTTAAGTTCAGACAGCAGTATTTACTTTGCTATATATCCCTACCTTTTATCAGCAAGCAGGGATAAGGAGCACTCTTCCTGCCTCCTTTGCCAAGACTTTATATGTTGATGTCCCCTCTTGCTAGACTAAACTAATTTCACTTCTATTGCCGTAGTTATGATTAGAGGTGGATGGAGGTCTCCCTCTGCCGGATCTCTCTGTTCGGGCTTAAGCTCTGCGTCTGATACACCAACACCCTACGTATGATCGCTTATTCGTCTTAATTTTTGTTATGCACAAACACTCAGGGAGGTTATATCGTACTAGCAACCACATAACTCAAACGTATAATAGCTATGCCTCAAGGACTCCCCACCCAGCCAACCCCCTTACCTCTGGCCCCCGAGCTCCCCCCTCCGAATTAGATCACACTCAAGACAACACTCGAGACCCAATAACCTAACCTCTACAAGGTGGCAATGCCTATACCTTCGACCAACCACCACTTTCTCCAAGCAAAGTCCAGACCGAACAAACATGTTGGTAAATAAGCCCTTCCCATCGTGCTATCATACAATACGTGGCCTTCCCCAAAATACCAAGCTACCCTTCCCCGTAGCTGCAATTGCGATTTTGTATACTGCATGCTATAGAGTGAAGCAACAAAGCTTTCCAAGCCTTCGATATACTGCGAGTGACAGGATGTGAGGCTGCCGAGTTTGTGTATTGTCAGAAGTATGGGAGAAGCAGAAGTCACGAAAGTGAATAGGATTGTAGAAGTCAAGATTGCTTTGTATTCCCGTAGTCTCTCGGTTGGAGAAAAGAGCACACTAAAGAAGAAAGAAAGGGAAATCAAGGTAAAGGAAGAAAGGTACTGGGGGGATGGCGTGACGCGGCTAAAGCAAACAAGTTGACAACACGCAACCACAATTTCCAATAGTTTGTTCCTCCCCTGACCACTCCACCCCTCCTTCCCCCACCCCTCCACCCTCCTACCGCCCACCACCCCCCAAATTATCACAACACCATCAACCTTCTCGAACACCAAGCAACATGGCAATCTTAGGCGTGGATCGACGACGACAACGAAATGAAAGGGGGACCACGAAACGCAGAGTTCTCACAAGAAAACGACCCCACACATACCCGTGCTATTCCATGTAAGTCTCCCCTTCCCCTTGCTCACTCCCTGCTAACAAAGGAAAGACAAACTCCCACTGCCCATAGCCCCCAGGCTTCCAGCTCTTTCGCGCTGCCTTGACAACGTCCCCGCGTTTCTCACAGCTCCCCCGGCGGATCCACCGTTCCAAAACTCTCACGCATTCATACAGCCGGAATGCTTTCCAGAAAGCAGAGACACATCCAAGCCAAAAGTGTTCCTAGAAACTATCCGAACAACAAAAGAACTATCATGAGAGCATGCCGACAAGCATGTCATGGTTTCCAACATGCCAACCCTAACTTCGGTGTTCTTTTCGCATCTTTGGCCACAGCCATCGATGGCCTCAAAACCACAGCGACCAGGGTGGAAACAGCGGCAGCTCAAATGAACAACCTTCAGAATCATGTTCCAGCAGGCGCACCGGTAGCTAGACTCGGTAGAAAGTTAAGCACCAGAGCACTGGGTCCCCGATGTCAAAGTTGACGGAGGAGGATAGTTGTCAGAGATAAGGAAAGCGGATAGTCGAGGGATAAGGAGGCATGATGGGCATTGGTGATTTCATTTGTTCTAGAGATGAAAGGATTGACGGAAGGGTTTATGGACATGTCTTTCCTTTATTATTATTACGGAAGTACGCAGGCAAGTAAGGTCGTGGATGAAGAAGAGATCGACAGACATGCCCCCCCTTTGTTATTATTATGAAAGCACGCAGGCAAGTAGGGTCGTGCATGAAGAAGAGGTCGACAGGTGTGGAAGGCGATAGAATGATAGAGGTGGTTTTATTATTCCTACATGGATTTATGTCTGGTTAGTTAGTTTCACGATAATGACTAGCGAGTGAAGTTTTTCCGATTACACCTACCCTATAGTTTAGCCCTAGTCTATTTCGACTGTCCGACCGTTGCATACGAGATTCATCCCCAGCAACACCCGAGTGAGGCTTTGTGAGTGAGTATGATTAGTTTCGGGATTTTGGTGTTTGCAGGTTTCCCAAGGCACGTAATCATACCTCCTCCGTGGGGAGATTTTCGTGGCTCTGGGTTGTGGGGGTCATTCGTATTTAAGGGTGTTTAAAAAAAGACTGTCGTTCGCGGGGCCCACGGAGGGATCGAGATTTCCTAATGATGGTTTGGGATTGTCCGTTCGCTCGGCGCTGTTACAAGTATGATATGGGCGTCGACACCCGCGGTCCCAACCTTAATAATCCTTTGCAAAACCCGGCCACTCCCGCCCCTCAAGGACCTCAATAACCAACCTCCTATTCCAACTCCACCTAATGTACCTTTTCACCGTACCGGCGCCATCCCCCCACTTCGTCCTACCCAAAAACCCACCCCTCTCCCTTCCCTTGACCAGCCACCCCATCTCCCCCGTTGGGCATGGAAAGCCCTGTGCCTGGGGGACCAGCGGCCTGAAATGCCTGGTCCCACCTATACCTAGCACCTTCCAATCCTCGAACCCAGCGACGGGGTCGCCGGCGCTGGGTCTAGTGCCCGGTCCACTGAGGCTGATGGGATGGGGCAGACCCGCTGGACGAAGCGCGGGCTGAGCCCATCCCCCCTCACATATGGCAAAGTGGAAACGGCAGGTCTTGCCCGAGTGCGAAAGGTCAAAGCTGTGCGCCAAGTACGCATCCGCCCTGATCTCGTCAAGTTCGGGAATCACGGTGTCCGGGGGACTTGGAGTCCACGCGAAGCTATATGTAGGTGTTTATGGCGGTTTAGCTGTTTGGGAAGGTTATTGGGGGCTCGGGGGAGAGCAGGTTGAGGTAAAGAGTGAAATCGAGGAGGCCGGCGTGGCCACCGCGGTGGAGGATGCCGAGGATGAAGCAGCGGGAGCGGGCCCGAGCAGCGACATACCAGTACCATACTCCCCCGTAGCCGTGACCCAGCAGGCCCCTGCCACGACACCGGCAGTGCCGGCCCGCAAGCCGTGGCCTGCGGACACGCGCAGCGCCACAATGGCGATTGTTATGATAGGGTATTTAGGGATCATTGTTTCGTGTGTGGGCTGGCCAGCAAGTATTTTACTTTCATTTCCACTTCTTTAAAGAAAGTGACCAGGAGGATGCCTACCAAGAAGTGAAGGAGAAGAGAGAAGGTGGAGGAAGAAAAGACTAGAAAAAAGTTCGTGGGCATTTTCACACATATACCCCAGCCATAACTTATGCTGCAGCCCCGGCCACTGCGAGATGCTCACAGCTAAGGAACGCGTGCAACTCCCGGTTGATTGGGATCGTATCATATGGTCAGTATTGGGTGGAAGATGAATGCCCCGGTGTGCTCGGCGGCAAGTCTGACGACTACCCATGTTAGGATATCTTAAACCAGATAGATATGAGATCATTAAATCAAACTAAAGTACACAAATGCCCAGTAGCTAGCAGGATAGAGTTCGTTCCCTCTAATCGCCCGGAATGGCGTATAGCAAGCCCGTAAACACATCCCCTGCTAGTGCCACTACAACCACCGGAATATTTCGAGGGGCGAGTGATCCCGAATGATGAGCAAGTTGTTTGCCGAAGCATTGCCGCGTGCTCGGCTTATCACCGGCCCTGCCCCCAAGACATGCACAGCCATTAAAGTAAATACCTTTCCCAAAGGATGTCTATCGCGTTGTTATCCCGAAACGTAGAGAAAAGTGCCGTGAACCGTATTAAATGCTCGAACAAAAGAAAATAGAAACCCAGCCCGGTATATACACACGCACACCTTAACCTGGCCCGAAGTTCGCCAATTAAATACGACTTGATATTCTTAGAGTCTCCGAAGGTCAATTCCCCTCCCAGACGAATGTAACGAAAATGAATGCAAGTAGCGTGGGGAAAAAAGGGGAACAAAGGGGATACTGAAGCCACTTCAAAAACTCGGGCTCACTTCTCGCCAGGTCTTTTCTCAACCCTTCCTTCATCGTCCGACTCATCATCGCTGGCTCCGTCAAGAGTATATCTCCCAGCCTCAGCTGCCTCGAAGTCCCGATCTCTTTCAAACATAGGGCTTTCAACAGTTAGTTCCCTAAGCTCATCCTCATCAAAGCTTTCCCTCCCATCTGCCAATCTATCCCGACTCCCTCCAGTAATTTTCATCCCACCCAATCCGGCGTAAGACCCTCTGCGATTCCCTCTTCGACGACGCTGCTTCCAAATGAAAATCCCCCATATAGCCGCCGCACTGGCAACAAGGACCAACGCTACTTCCCCAGACCGGTAATAAGCCGCCCACCTGGCCCGGTCAACTCTTTCCTTCTCTTTCTCGGCTGCGGCAGTCGAGTTGGGCGTTCCACCAACACTCGTAATTGGTGCCTTTTCGCCGCCAATTACACTGTCGGCTGGGGCGCCCCCAATTTTGCCGATATCAACCTCCATAAATCGGTCGAGCATATCCCGCGTTCTTCTAGGAAAGTCGTAGGGAACCATATGACTCGAGTTGTAGATGAGGACGTAAGTCAAGTTTCTTGCACTCTGGTATATTCCAGCCGGCTCGCCTTCAAACATCCAATCCTCCCGAGGTGCCCATGTTCCTGGAGCCCCATCAAGCTCAAATCCCTTTCCACCATTCCACTCCATGTTATGGATCAGTTCCTCCGTCCCGATGTGGTTGCAAATAAGATCCTTATCACCCGAGAATAGCAATACAGGCATCTCTTTTAGCAAGTCTGGCAGCAACTCCACAGAGGGCTTCGATTTAAGGGCGCGGAAAGTAGAAGAAACAGCGCCAGCACATTCAGTCCACCCAACATGCTTTTCAGGGTTGACGTGGAGAGCCTGCAAAACATCTTTCCTGCGGAGATAAGGGGTCAAACTGGTCAAATCTGGAGGCCAGTTCATGCCGCATGAGGGGTATGTGTCTTCTAGACGCACATCGTACATGTTCCAGCATACCTCCTTTCCATCCTTGTGGTGCCTAGTCTTCGACAAGATATCTTGTAATATCTGTTCGCACTGGCTGAGATCAACGTGATGTCTGCCCTTCTCGGCAATCGTTTTGACACAGACAGCGACTTGTTTTTCAATTTGGTCGGCGATCGGCGACCCCTTCTCCACAAGACCACTTTCGTAGGCAAACGGAAGATAGGAGAGATATTGGTTAGACGGATCAATCCATCCGTTGCCGATGAGGAGGCCTGAAACATTCCATTTGATTCCAGCATTGGCATTCCGCTTAAGGATAGCATCCGCTATGTAGGGGATATGCTGTCCTGCATAAGACTCCCCAGAAATGTAAATCTACAAGACGGATAAAGTGTCAGTCGGCCTTCCCGCTTGGGCGCGGGGGGTGATCTTACGTCGTCACTCTCATACTCCGGAAAAAGCTCAAAAAACTTTGTTAAGAACTTGATGAAGTGATCAGACATCTAAAGAGACAGCGTGTTAGTCACCGATACGTAGAAAGCATCTACCCAACCAGAGTGAGAACCGACCTGTGCCAACTCCGTCAAATAGCTATCGCTATTAACATAACTGAACCCCGTCCCGACCGGTTGGTCAACGAAAAGAACGTTGGCAAATTCATGCCAGCTCCCCTCGTTTTCCACAAGTGTATGGTCATCTTTCAACCTGTACGGGCCGACTTCCATCATGGCTCCATCCATACTACTACACCCAGGTCCACCATTCAGCCATATCACCGTACGCTGTCGATTCGCAATGTGCTTATTCTCAAAGTGCCAAAAAAATAGATTTCCATTCGTAGCATGATCGACTTCGATATGCCTAAGTATAACAGTTAGGTGTTAGAACGGTTGACTCAACAAATGAAAGATTTTAGGGCGGACTGATGGGGGCTACGAACCCAGCATGCATCTTAACTAACGGCCCTGGAGGCTGCCCAGGCAGGGACCTGACAAAGTAATCCGCCGAAGATTTTGGATTATCCGAGCGGCGAACGGCGAGGGCTGTAGCTGAGGAGAGCAGCGAAGCTGCAGCTCCCAGCAAAAGCGATGACGCGGCCAAGCGCATCGCGAACAAAGGAAAAAGGAAGACCTAGGAGAAGGGGAAAGAAGAGAAAAACACAGGGGAGAGAGCAAGTTCTTTTCGGGGCCAGTAAAGCCAGAGAGTGTCGAGGTTTCGCAGTCAGAAAGGAGCTCGGGACCTTCGGTCTAGCACTTTGTGGAGGGAAAATCGGGATGAGGGTTGGTATTGAGGTTGTCAGACGGGGAAGGGGTAGGATGGAGATCAAAACCAAAGAAGGGAAAGAGCCAGCGGAAGCAAGCGGCTGTCCCACCCAAAAACGTTCGCGTCCTTCTTTTTTCCAAATATTGTCTTGGCGTAGTCCAGGCTGTCCTATTTCCTTCCTAGGATAAGCGCTAGCTACGAAACCATTCGACACGATGTGACTGCCGCAGCGTTGGGCATGCAAATTCGGAACTCATATAGTCTCAAGCACACTGCTTCCCAGTTGAATTCTATGTGCTCGTATTGCGCACGAATCATTGGATACAATAAGTATATAAGGGCCTGTTTGGCCGCCACCATTTGGAAAAAAATGTCATTTTCCTAAAAACTTTGTTTTTGCTAAAGCTTAGACCCCTTTAGGCAACAGGTATAAAGGGTTCCATATCTAGATAGTAGCTGCCATACTAACTATGGAAATGAAAAGGAAAGTCCAGTAGGAGGTAAAGGCACAAAAATGCCATTTTTCTCGCGTGCCCAGCAGGGCCTAATACAGAAGATAAATGGGAGACACACTCGTACCCCGCTATCCCGGATGGCAAGACCCACGAATTTAGTCCGGAACAACGGGGTGTCCGGGACAACAGATCAGGTCTTAGTGCAGGAGAGTTTTGAACTCATAGGAATTCATACAGAGTAGCGAGGAGTCCAGATTATTGAGATCCGGGATAGCGGGTTGCGAGTGCGAGTACTGAAAAAATAAAATGTTCCTACGGCACTTGCCGGGGTACCATAATAATATCATAAACACTAGCTTGTATTCCTCCTCCCCAGCGGTAGCCAGAATACACAAAAACCTATCAAGCATACTAACACGTTCCCATCCCATACAACAAACGCAAGCACTATACGCCCCCATACGATCGATACAAGGAATGTCACCGCTCCAGTTTTGAATAACAGGCTTCGCTCAATTAAAACCCTACCTGCAGGCCTCTAAAAATCTTGGCCGACCTCATAAGAAACGTGACCCTAGATACAAAATTCCATCTTACGCCGTAGAATCTCGAACAGCCGAACCGTGTGCTAGGCAGTCCAAAATCTCCTTCTCTGTAAAAGGGGCGAAAAAATCTACCGGAAGATAAGTTGGCGGCTAGCCCCTCTAGAAGATAGTCTATGGAAAAACATAAAATCCAGACCCTGCCAACCTGAGCCACAAAGCACATGGTCTAATCATTTGAGACCCTACGGCACCGTACCGATATTCTTCTCCTACCGCACTCGATGATTTATTTAAAACCTCGAGGTTAGCAATCACACCTCAGATCCAAGTGTTGGAATCGCTATCGGCTTGTAGGAGCAATTCTTCCTGTTCATCATCCATAAATTCCAGGATTTCAGACGAGCTCCTGGAGCCTCCAGAGCCATCTCCGAACGAGTCCAAGAAATAAGCATCATCTCCTTCCTCATCAAAAATAAACAAATCTTCCTCGGTCTCGGCCCCCGGTTCGTCCAAGAGCATAGGGCTCTCATTCAATTCGAGCACTTCAATGGGATCACCCCCAATCATCAAACTTTTCAGCCCCCCCCTCCTTCTCTCCCCCAAGCCTTTCATTAAAACCTTCCACAGCTCGCTCCTATAGTTTGTCGTCTCGGCTCCCATCCTGCGAGTGATTTTCTCAATTTCCTCAGCCATCAGGCCAATGAAACTTGCTTTCTCGCCTACTTCTTTCAAGTACCCGGGACGGGCGCATAATGGTACGAGATCTGCGATGTCGTTGCTCCAAACACCTCGTATCGCGGTATCCGCAATGGGCAAGATCGACGACATTGATGCTAGGGGTAGTCCTCTAACCGATCCAGAAAATCTAAACTCCATAGAAACACAGACAAGCGTAGCGGTAGGGAGCATAGTAGATATTAATTGCTCGGTATCCCCCTCAGACGCAGGAGTAGTCAATCGTGAAAGATCAACTAACCGAATAATCAGCTTTGCCATGTAAAAGAGGGTATGTGTTCAACTAACGGATGATGTCCCATTCTGAATTGTCAAATACCTGCAAAGAAGTCTTGAAGAGGAGCTGTCCCCACATCTATGCTTCGTTAGTATCCATCCTTCCCCAAGCGAGCGAGCCGAAACCAGACGGACTTCAGCCCTAGCAACCCATCTCCCAAAAGCCTCTATCACAGCTTCGTCAACTCTCGTGTCATCCCACCGGAGGCGAATCTTCAACTGCCCATTCTCAGAACCACGCCGAGCAGGCAAACAGGTAGCATACGCAGAGTCCAGCACCCCTAACAACCACCGTCTCCTCTAACGGCACCGAGTTCTCGAGAAAAATTCGTAGCGAGCAGGTAAGATCCAGCATCACGTCTGTCCCTTTGTAATTGTGGTTTGGGATGCAATGATCAACCGTTCCAGAAGAAGGGGGAGCCGAAGCGGAAGTCATCGAAAGGCATTATAAAGGGATGGTGGGGGGTAGATGTAAACACAAACATGCATCAAATTTTAAATCGCTATCCCAACGAACGCGAGTCCACGAACCTAGAGCGCGGGGTCACGTGCTGGGTATAGGGCTGGGATAGGGTTGGAGAGAAGTTGTTATCGTATGATAGGAGAGTTTCTAAGTATGATAGATATTACTAGCGTGCTTAGGTTCAGAGATGTGGTAACGGTAGCTTAATCTAATTAGATGGGCCGCTGTCAACGCGGATGGCTCGAACTTCCCAAACGATGTCAGCGCACTGCTCAGTCGCTCGCGTGCCCTCTACCCCTCCCCCCTGCGCAGCAGGAAATACCCTGGAAGGCTCGTGATAGCCGGCCTGGGCCCAAAAAAGAGGAAAGGAAATTCAGAAGAGAACGAACTCAGACAGCGCCCCTGGATACTCATCGATCACAGTATATCACCCGCATATTACCACCTGCATAAATCGATCACTCGGTCAACCGTTCCGATCCTTAGCCTTCCTGGAATGCGTAAGTTGGAATGATGCGATGCAATCCCCACACCTCGCAGCCTCCGATTCGACTGGAAGCGCCTTCCCCATGGATAAAATTTAAAAGTGAGAACACCCGACATTATAGTATGAGCTTTGTCATCCTGCCGACTTACTTGGCGTGTAAAAAGTATACTTTTCTTTGTTATTTAGGATTCCTACCCTTTACTACCATTCATTCATTCCTCCCTACTCGACACTTATTTCTCTTGAACAAAAAACTACGAGGCTATAGCACGACGCGGTGTCAGGACATATAGGGGGAGGGCCCTCGTACCTTTGCGACCTAAATATGCTGCCGGAGGAAGGAGTTAAGGCGGATGCCAAATTTGACCCGGATGATTTGTCACTCTATACGAACACGCAATTTTTCGAATTTGATGTTGGCGAGGGCGACGGCGAACAAGGGAGCGAGCGGTTCACAGTTCCTGAGGAGGCGCAGTTGAAGAACGGACATTTGGGATTTCTAAACGGTGAGATTATTTTTTACCCTCTCTGCTTCCACTTTTGGGGGGAGGAATCCGTGAAGAGCTCCGATTCGGTGGGGCAACCTCTGTGGAAGCGGGGATGGGAGACGCACATATCACGACATTTACTCGTCGGATATTATCATCTGGCAAGGGACGTTCGCGGGTTTCGGTTCTCTTTGGGGGCCAGGCTCGATAGGCAAGCCGGGGGTCGGTCTGGGCAGCCGCGGTATTAATGGAGGGTGAAAGAGTTGGAGGGGAGGGATATCACCTTCAAGCTAATGCTCCGCCCATAGATGATGATTTCGACTACATGCCGTTTCCTACCCTCCCCACATCCGAGAGTCAACCATCCACTCAAACCACCGTTAGCTCGTCATTCCAAGCCTCGAACTTCATGCCACCAATTGCCACACATCGCGCCATTCAGCCTTCTTCTGCCTCTTCAGACTCTGCTTCCCCCTCCCCTCTCTCCCCGCGGAGCAGTAAGCGGAAGGCTTCTATAGCGGCTACGTCTCCCTCGACAGATGGCCTCGATGACCTTTCCCGTGTGGCAGCAGAAGAGGACAAGCGCCGACGGAACACCGCAGCTTCTGCCCGATTCCGTGTCAAGAAGAAGCAGCGAGAACAAGCGCTTGAGCGAACGGCGAAAGAAATGACGGATCGGGTTGCGCAACTTGAGTCCAAGATTGCACAGCTGGAGATGGAGAATGGGTGGTTGAAGAACCTTATCATGGAGAAGAACACTACCGCAACGGCACCAAGCAATTCCGGTACTTCGCGGGAGTCTTCAAAGGATGGAGTTGGCACGAAGGTCAAGAACGGCGAGTCCTAGTTGGAGATATACCTAGGCCTTTGAGGGATTCATTTTTCTTTGTAATGACGGCTTTGCTTTTTTGGTCTGGACTGGACATTACGTGATCAGAGCTTTTGCGACATTTTGTTTTTTCCTAATACTGTCTAATGATATTTCCTTGAATAATATCAAGCAATGATTCACGAAGGACGAACGGAATCTTTGGAAGCAAGGTCTTGAGTAAATTGTTTTAATTCGTTTCTTTTTTTTCGCTGCTCAACACATTGGCAACACCCAAGCGATATTTGGCTAGGCCCTTTCCACAAAACTCTTGTATGAAGCTCCGCCAGATGCTCATGAAAAACGCCGGCTAGAGGGGGGAGCCGCCGAGGCTCCAGACCAAAGACGTTGAAGTCGTCATTCCTGGCAACGGATTGCGCCATCGATACCAAGACGGCTCACGGGATTAAGTAATCTCTAGTTCACTCGTCAATGCCGAGCCCAGGATTGGCTGGAGAACATGGCTGATTGTAGCCGCAAAGCTTGTACCCACAAGTGCGTAGATCCGCGGCCTTTAACCGCAGAAGCACCGGTACTACTCGTAAATGTCGAAGCGTTTTTTAAGGACTGCCATTGCACACCATCGAAATTTGGCATTTTTGCCTGAATCTCCAATACTCGAGTGTATGATACGAGATTAGTGAGAAAAATCCGCGGCCCCCCACCCCCCATCCTGCACCAAAAATTGCCATTTTCACCTCATAAAATCACCGCCAGTTGCTTTGCAAAAAAAATGTTAAAATTCCTCAGGGTCTTTAGACTCATCTAGATATTGTCATTTATATATGACAAGTTCTGTTAGTTAATCCTCACGGTGCAATACTAGAAATAATGATGGGTGTCAAAAGGTATGATACCTCTGATTTTGTATGAGAGTCCCATACAAAAGGTACATTGCAACCGCATCCAATGACAACCCCAAGCTCTTAACCCTTGTGAGAGAGTGGGAAAATTCTCATAATTTTTACCTAGAAAGTTTGAACAATTACTTACATTATATTATCTTGGTTTTATTAAGTCTACACAGTTTTGGAATGGGTTATGAGTGTCTGGAATCAGCCATTTTTGGTGTAAAACTGGCACCAATTTTGTCGCCAAAATCGTACAAGTAGTGTTTCCCTGCATACCGAGCCCCCGGAATAGCGAGCACTCGCCATTTATTGCCTGCCCTTCATTGGGTTGGGTGGTTCTAAGGCATAGCTTAAAGAATTTTACAAGCCGGTGCTCGTTCTGCCGGGTACTCTCTATGTAGGGAAACACTGCAGCCGTCCTTTTTAAAAAATAAAAAACTTCAACACCAGGAGCACAGAGCGGGCGGAGAGTTTTCTAGTATATAGCTCCTTCTCGTTGACAGGGAACACCGGTAAGTTAGATGTTATGTATCAGTCAGATCATCCTTCAAACCAAACATCAGGTATGAGGGGCGCCATCGGGATTCTCGACCCATAATCCACCTCCCAGATCTAATGCACCAAGTTTATGCTCAGGAAAAACAAAAAACAGAAGGAGTGATCCCAAGCGGCCTGTCGGTCCGGCCCCGGGCACGGCTAGACTGGCTTTCCCCGTACACCTCCGGGAACAGATACTAGAACATAAAAACCCTCTGATCCGCTTTGAAAATCCCTAGAGGTTCTGATCTCTATATCCAATTGGTGCTTATGAGGTTTTGGTCCTTTTAATAGATCCCTTGGACAAAATTCCCAGTAGTGAATCTGTCGTAGTCTTCTTATTTCAGGGTGTGTATCCGAACTATATGCTTCTGGGCCCATCCCCAGAAAGGACTCATCCTCTCCGTTCTTCACATAGCTTAGTAGAGAGGTGTCAAACAAGAAAGCACAAGAGTCCTCATTTTCACACACACCCCACGATGTTCATATTGATAGGAAGACTATACTGGCAGTAGTAGTGCAATTTTAGCTGATATAACAGCTGCAACACGATAGACATGACGTGATATCATAAAGTACGCCCACCGGTCAGTGCTCCCAGTCGCTCCCGTCCTTTATGGTCCTCATCCCGTCTTGGAGGGACAGGACAACTGGGAGCACTTCTACAAATCCATGAACCAAAGCTAGCATATCAGATCTCTTGATAAGACATATTGCTAGAATATTTCCACCAACAGGCCCTTACCCATCATTGCGTTTATGAATAGGTTATGGGAATTACTACGCACCTTATAAAAATCAACCTTACTCCCAAGATCGGCCGATCGGTATATCTCAAGTGTCCAAACACTTGAATCTCAGCCGTCCATCTATGCAAAAAAAGAAAAGAAAGAAAAAAGCAGCAAATTCGAGACATTGACTTCAACAGCCCCTACTCGGTTCAACTTTCTTGAAAAATATCTATTTTAAGACCATCAGGCGATGCTCTACATTCATACACATTGGGCGAAACTCATTGCACTGGGTAGATTATTGCACTTTACGTATATCAATATTCAAATGTGACAATATGCTTCAAAATTTAGTTTTGGACTTATATCCAGCGTATTCATTGCTTCATTTCTACGCTAGATATTGCATCAGGTTATGATCTAGGCTGGGTTATCGGAATAGACGCGCTTTACTCGAGCACAAGCTGAGCTCGGCACCATATTATAAAGCTAATAGCCTATTCACAGCTTATGATACCCCCCCCCCCCACCCACCCAAAGCATTCCTTCCAGCTTTCAAGTCTGGCATCACGATTGCAGACTTGTTCCTTTAAAACTACACCCCCTTTTTATGCCTAAGCCACAGCTGTTTCTTCCAAAAAATTAGTACTGTTTAGAACTTGTACTCCTCCTCTTACAAGCCATAGAAGGGCAAATGCCCCTATTGCTCGCCATGCGCCGGCTCATATAAGCCTTAGGCCCACTTTTGTAAGGTTAACCGTGTTTGGCAGCACATTGTTTGAAAGGCAGAGTTTGGGAACCTTATGAACTACGGTTTAAAAGCAGTGTGGTTTAGTGTTCAAGAGAGCTTTGAAAACAGACTGGTGACTGGTAAATATGGGGGTTTGCCCTCTAATAAACTCGATTTACTACTCTATCATAATAATGTTATTTACTCCACTTCTGTTTAGGGTTGAGCCCAAGTAGCCACCCACACATGTGTAGTGTCTACCTTATAAAAAAGCTCCTTCTCTCATTTGGCAAACCATACCTTACAAACTACGGCTTGGCACACCTTACAAAACACAGTTTGGGAAACCTTACAAAATTTTGGGGAGCCAAACAGGGCCTTAGCCTGGCAATTAGATTTTGGCAGTATTCATAAGGTATCACTCGCTTTTGAAGTCAAGGCAGATGTTGGAAACGGGTGTTTAATGGCGTCACTCGGAAGGCCGCTGTGGCATACGCACGCACTATCCAAAGGGCGCGCAAACTATGAAAATGTTTCACCCCCCTTGTTTTGCCTTCCTTCCTTGTCCTCTCTCGCTTTTTTACACCTTTTTTCCTATACACAACTTTCCTCAAGTCTTCCCTTTCCTTTCATCAAGTCATCATAATCAAGCGGTCCACCCCACTGCGTAAGATCCTCGCCGTAAATCATTGTCTCCGCAGCCATTATTTCCAGCAGGAACAGCACCGTATCTTAGTTGAGAAGAAGGACACTAGCACAAAGACTTGTAATTTCATTTCCTTAGCCACTACAGTGCGGGATACGGCCCCACCATGGGACTGGCAGTAGTCGAGAGACCATCGGTGCCGAGAAGGCGTTCCATCCATAAAAGGGGTGCAAACCCGGATGAAGCGAAGCATAATATGTGCCGCTATCGGCGTTGTCGATAATGGACTAGACAATTAAGCTTGAAGAAAGATCTATTTCGGTCATCGGGCCCAGAATCCTGGACCCGAAGAAGGGGCGGATCAAGGAGCCCGGGCAGCTCACCACGGTTCAAAGAGATTCTTCGCCAACTAAGGGGAGGAAACGAACAGCATGGACAGAAGGGAAGGAGAAAGGGGTAATGGGGGAGGGAGAAACGATTGGATGGGGAAATTAGCAAGGTCGTGAAGAAAACAAGTAAAAGTTAGAAGTAGTGCGCTAGGCGGAACGAAATATGAAGAGGTATGATAGCAAGCATAACGGCTGAGCCAGTGAGGGAGAGGTTAGCTACGACTTTGAAAGGAGGCATCATAAGAAGAGTAATGATCGTGTGGAACGAATTACGGGTCGTAGTGACGTGGCGCGCTATTCCAACCTGGGGTTCAGGGCACTTTAGACCCGACCGGTGCGCGCGCCGGCCAATAAGTGAGTGATTATCCATGCAAAGATTCAGCCAACGGAGTCGGACATACACACTTCTTTGGTATTAGGTATGACGTCTGGAGTTCGCTATTCTACTTATGAGACCACGAATTGATATATTGTTCCGTTCTATTCTAGCGCTTTTTATTCTGGGCACGACCTCTACAATCAAATAGCATCACACTAACCTCAATTAGCATTTAGCACGAGACAGGCTAACTCCTAACTTTAGCTCAGGCCAGTGCCCCGAACCACACAATCTCGATTTTCTGCCAGCCTGGCTTGCTCGAGGAGGGTGAGAAATTTGCTCGAGCCCTAGTAGATGTATGGTATAAACGCGGGCGCCTATCGTATCGGAGATATTGGCATCTAGCAAGCAACCAGCAGAGGTTGTAAAAATTACCGTACCAGGGTAAGTAAGTCAACACTGTCGCACCTGGAGCATAGGGGGAGCGTTTGGACAAGTGTTCGGCCGCAACCCAACCCAGGGACAAAGGATGAGAGAGCGAGCAAGGGCTGAAACGAATCCGAATGGGGCGCCGAGGGAGGAGAGAGAGGGAAACACAATATACGATCAGAAAACCTGGTAGCAGAACTGGGGAAAATAGAAACCCCTGAGCTTCAGCAGAGTCGATAAACAGTAAAAACCCACACCCGATGCGAGTGATTATACATGACACCACGAAAGCTTGACCGGATAGAGCCGAGCCTGCGAACCGCAAGTTTGTTGGAGCCCAATAATCGTCCAGGCCGAGCTCTCTCGACCTGGCTTGTCTCGGACCGGCTTGTGCCAAACCCTCCTCTTAATAACAACCAGGCGGCGCAGTACTCACCCGAAATAGAGGTGCGTGAATACCAACACCGGTGAACGGCTGGAGGAAAGCTTCGTTCTCGTTCCCAATGGCGAAGCCAACTCCATACAATTTCGAGCCAAGAAAGTTAGAAAACCACCTCGTAGAATGATAGTGGGGGCAGGAGGGCGGCAATACCCCAAAGGCCACCGCCTCCATGCTCCGCGCGAATGGAAGGGAAGCAAGTATTTCGACCCACCAACCGCGGGTTCCCTGCATATGTTAAGGTTTATTGACTGGACAACAAACATCGACCGGGAAGTCGCGGGGGCCATCAGTAGGACCGCGCGAAACACCACATGAAGACATTCAGCCGCCAGTAAGTCATCTACAAGTACATGTGATGAGCCATATCAGCCTGAACACGCTATGTATACCCGAATGATCAAGGTAAGGATGGCCTGTTTTTGGATGGCAGAAATAACAAGCTCCGGAGCCTCTCCTGGTCTTGAGTGTTGGCTACGAGGTCTGGCGGGTGGTTGAGATAACTGCATTCCCGGCAAGTAGTTATCTCTTAAAAAGCAAGCAAGTGCTCATTTCTTGAACCTGTCTTAGGCTAGAGCTGTTCAACTTACTGTTCCGCGCGAGTACCTAGGGAGCGAGCGAGCGCAGGTGAGTCAGTATCCCAGGATGCGAACCCGGCTTCCACTAGCTAAAAATCACAACCACGGTCGAACACCGCCTCGCAGGGGAGGCGATTTCAGCTCTTGCTGGCCAAAGCTTAATAAGTATCACTCCGAAGAAAGGCCAATCTTAACTTTTCAAATGCGGAAAAAAGTCAGGCAAACCCTCTCCCCTCCTGCTACAGTGGCTCCACGATATACTGCTCCCTAGGTGGCCGAAGTGGCCTACGAGCCAATCACACCCCCTTCGCCTCTCTTACACCCGGCCCCTGGTATAGTATTGGGCAGTACCCGAGTGCAACTCGTAGTTTTGAGTTCTATCCTACGCGGCAAATCCCATCGATCGCGGTCTGTCAAGCCAAAGGATAGATAAATGCAGGGCTAAAATTTTCATGTTCAGGTTTTGGGTCTTTATCAGTACCCTATCAGATAAAGGATCATAGGCTGGGCAACAAGACAGACGAAGCGCACCCAATGGTATTATGCATATGAGCTTCGAGGAAAGGGTGGGGCTCTTCATCGCTCCTCATCCCGCCATAGGCGAGCCCTACGCTGTTTGGACTGGATTATTCGTCTTGTTCCGCCTTTGCCCCCACCCCGCTCCTATTTCCTATTTCCTATTTCCTTTTTTTATTACCTTCGTCCTTGATTTTGTCCTTTGGCTTTGTTTTTTGTCTTGTTTCTGTTTTTCGCACTTGGATTGAGGTGAGGGGTCGGTGAGGAGGAATTTGATATAATACAAGTATTATTATACCGGTGAGCCTGTTTGGCGCAGCTCGCATAAGTGAATTTGCGTGGGATGGAGCAATCAGGACTATGGCACTCGGATATCTCCTCCGAGATGAGTTTGCGATGCAACTCAGTGGCAGGACACGTGACGTATTATGGTGAATTGGGAAAGCGATGCTCCTGTTGCTGCAGTGGTGTTAGGATCATCAAATTGGCCATCGGGCTCCGATGTGCTGTCTGGCCCAGCACCATCTGTTGGCCAAAGTTCATCGAAACCCTCAGGCACTGTACCGTACTAGTGTAATAACTGGTTGCTTGAGCCGAAGTCCCACCGGCCTAGTACCGCTCGTCGGATTTCCAGAGAAACAATCTCCTCCGGAAATTTTGATAATTTTCCGACGCAGCTAGAAAAGTGATGAAGTAGGTGGCACCCCTTAGTCTCTTTTAAGGAAACGTTTTGTCGCTGTACTAGTACGCTGTGCTCGAGTAGACGTAGGACCGCAGTTGAGTACGGTACAAGTACTTGTCTAAGTGGCCCGGATCTTTGGTAACGAGACAGGCCTTGCCGAATGTTGTATCATACCCGCACAACCCCCCGAAGACTGGCACGGTATGATACTTGTACCGTACAAGTACCGTCTCGATGTCCTGTGGCGGGATCCTGAACTTTGAACTGCGAGGAAATAGTCAAACCTACCAGTATCACTACCCACCACCGCAGTAACTATTATCATGGACTTTAGCATCTGCTGTCCCGCACTCGGTACGATCACAAGAAATTTGCCCTAGTTTTCCGGCCCCCTGATGGGAAAAATATTCGCAGCCCATGGATCGCAGTCTCCATTGGGACACGAAAAAAACTGGCCGGGTGACGAACACGGGTATTTGGTGGGCAAAAAAGTGGATACGTTAGGGTAACAAAAAATTGTTTGCCACTGATCCCTGTACGTCACCCGCCCAGTTTACGTTGTGCTCCCCAATCGAGACAGTATTTCCCTACATGGATTAGCTCGGACCCCGGGTGCCCTCCTGGGGCTCCAGTCCTGTGAGTTGGTTTCTTTTTTGGGGCTGAAGTTTGATGCTCTGCAAGGAGTATTACCTGGACGACTGATTGGTTTTCCTGAGAGGCATGTGTGGGGAAGCGAAGTTGGCAGGGTTTCGCCCGAGTGAGTTTCCCGTTATGGCTCGACAATGCAGTGATCTCGCTAGGGTGAGACCTATTAGTTGTACAAGTATCAATCCGTGGGATATTCAAGCACAGGTATTATCTCATTTCGAATTCTCCAGATCCCGACATGTTATTCCCTGCTCTTGCAACCGGAGCCCCGAAAGATGTACGAGTACATTCCGATCTCGAGGTGACCCCGGCCTGAATGTGATACCCTCCAACCACTGTTGTATCATGACGAGGGCACTTATCACACAGCAATGCTCTAGTTAGCTACGGGCACGTACTTGTGCTTGGATAGTAGTCTAACGGAAGACATTATGATGCAGCGTGGTAAGGAGTTGGATGGTTCATCCAGCACCAACCTTCTTGGTGGAGACTTGGTATTGGGTGGGATGACGCCGAAGACATCTTGTTATTGGCACGGTACTGGGAGTTGGTGATCTTAATCTATACTAAAGGAGAGTTAGGTATCCGGCCTCTTGCCATTGTGTGTAGGATAGCTGCTCAGCACAGGAGAAACGGTGTTTAGGATGTCGCCGCTCACACCCGACCGTACGAACACTCAAACCACGAAGTCGAGACTCACGAGGATGGATTGTGGGCGCCGGATCGTCCTTAATTTCAGTCTCAGCTCTTGGTGTCTCACGCCGGATCGGTGGTCGAGTGTTGTGGCAGCTTGTAAGCGAATCATAAAGATTTACACAATAGAGAGCAGTGTGAATGAGACAGCGTTACGCTGCTGCGCGTACTCAAGGTCCGTTGCATAATATCTGATAAGTGAACACTCGCTTAATTTGCAACCCTTCTCAAGGATATGGGAACTAAAGTTGACATTTGCATCAGTAATCATGTCCCCTGATCCCTGTACTTCAGAAAAAGGAGTTTAGATGGGTTTAGTATTCCCTCCACAGGAGTACCGTATAATCCGGCGAAAGTCGGATTCGCGCTAGTGACGATTTTCTTAAATCTGCCCAATCACTATGGCCTATATGTTTAAACTGTGGCAAACTGTGACAAACTGTGGCAAGTTGGAGTTCTTCGTGTCCTCCCGTTGGCTCGGTTGCCTGAGTTTAACTTTAATTCGCTTTAGTTCCAATCCGACTTTTGCCGGATTATACGGTATGATATGATGGCAGACCGCCGCAACGGTAAAAACCCTTGGGCTCCACTTATCAGATTATCAGCAGAGATCAACCCGCCAGCCCACAATAGGTTTAGCCTGGTAGGTCAACAGGATTGCGAACATTTGTTGACGAGATCCGACATGCCCCATTTGGCCGATCCTATACCCCGCCAAGAAAGTGCTTTCCCTTCTCAGGAGCATTTGTCCCCAAATCCTAAGATTGCAGGGCTGGCGGGGATCGTGGATATCGAATGGGGTCCCTATCAAATGTTTTTACGGGAGGAAGAAAAGGAGGACGGAGATTTCCCGATTGTTCCTGCGCCTGCTATTCGTGCTACGAATAGCCAGATCCTGGATCCGGAAAGGTTGAGCCGCCAATCTCCAGCCCGTCGATCATCATTGCTTTTCCCACAAGAATGACTCGTGATTGGTTGCTCCTCGAAAAGGAGGTGCATATGAGGGGGCAACCACTATGAAAATAAATAAAAAAAGAGTACCGGTATTCTTCTCTAGTTGTATTTGGGGATTGGAATACCTGTGATAATAGTCCACCGCAGAAGTTGGGATAATTGGGTCTAGCGCTAGGGGGTTGAGATGCTTCTTACTAAGGTCTGTTGTTTTACGGGGGTACTTTAGAGGAATGTGTGGTGAACACGGCGGCGCATGTAGCGCTGCTGTCGCGGAGACAAGCGGTTGCAACCTTTAAGTCGGTTCGCGCAATGGGCAAAAGGATCGACATATGACAATCGACATCCAACAATGAGGGGAAAAGGCAGTCGTGGGTAACGCTACCGTTTGGAGATATTCGAGTAGAGTACAGGGGCGGCGAGACACAACTCATGACGAAAGAGTACCCGGAAACAGGTATTAAGGAAATAATAATATTGTGTTGGTAAAATATCTGTGCATACTTGAGCGCCCATACAAAGTGTACCCCCTGTTTCCGGGTACCGGTACTTTCCTAGGAGGAGTATTAAGTGTCCTACTAATCTGCGTATCGGCTAGAAGGGTATCGCACAAGCGGTAACGTTTGGAGGCTTTTAACCAGGGCGATGGTTCCGGTACGAGGTTGACAAGCTGCGTAACCTGCTGTCTTCGGCCGGGAGGGCTGGCACATCACAGGTATGTTCCCGGTATTCAATGGGAACTGATAGGCACCGGTCAAGGGGGCCAGGAGCAGTTATAGTAAAGGGAGCCTTCAATGAGTTGTGTCACACTGGCACTTCTCTTGATGCTTGGTACTATCCGGTACTCCAAGTTGTGAAACTCAACTGAGAACCATTTTTATAAGCCCTTTTAACCCAGGAACTTACTCAGAGTTGGGGATCTAGACTAAAGGGTTAATAAATAAATAAAAATAGCTGCTCGACTAAGTATAATATAAATAGTGTCAGTTAAGGCTTATTCTTCGGTTAGTTAGAGATAACTGTGGGTTGTTTTAAATACATTACTCATGTAGAGAATTTGGGGGGATAGATGGAACGGGAGCTTGAATAAATATGGGGGGAAATAAATAAGAAATTCAACTTAACGAAACTGACCGCAAGAATAGTATGGAAGTCTGTGCCAACCGGTTTTGCAGAAGCTGTGATTAGCAACAGTCTTCCTGACTGATGACAAGTTGTAATTGATGATGGCTGTAGTTCTACTCCACATGGGTTTTATCTAATAATATTACTTGTACAAGTATCTGTGTTTGATTAGGTGTGGATGAGGTATGCTGGACAGGGGAGGGCTGCACTGACGCACGCACCACCATGGTCTCAATACTTTCCTCGCCCAATAGTACCTCTCCCTTTATTTTGTCTTAGCGGAGGGCTGAAGACCAGTTTTTTTTTTCTCCCTCCGTTTGCCCCCCCAATTCAAAGTGGGGAACTCTGGGCGTCTTAGTGTGAGGGCCAATTATTCCTGTTTCCATGGTAAGGTATCGGTAAAGGCTGAGGTTGGGTGAGGATGTGATATCGGCTGGTGGGTGATTTTATTTGATCAAATATCGGGGAGTGCATTTTTTTCCCCATCAGGTGTTTGTTGCTTTTTCCAAGCCATTGCGGAGCTAAATATTTTTTTGCCAACCGCTGTTGGAGGCTTGGGGGCTTGCATGGCACAGGACGGGAGCCCGGGTGCTAATGGAGTTTTGGACTTGTATCTGGCAACAGGGATCTGAAAATACGGCCATGGTTACATAACCACCCAACCAGCGAGGAGGGAGGAGGAGGAGGAGAAAAAACCTGTCTCATTTTCAGATGCTTTATGCCTGATACAAGTACAATGCCTACGGTACTCGAATACTGTACTTGGTTGGAGCAGGAGGTTGCCGGCAGCAGGAATGGTAGTGCTATTTTCTTATTTTTTTTCTTTCCCCAGGGCATTTTGCCTGCTGTATGCAGAAAGAGCAGATGATTGCAGGGTATTTATTCCCACGATGCCGAGGTGGGATCGAAAAGAAAAAAAACTGAGCTGACTTCAGGTGGAGGGCCCGTATTGAGTGGACGGCGAGCTGCTCTATGCAGTCGGTTAAACTTGAACTAACTTGCTTGGGAGAGAAAAGAAATAAATATTCCGACTTGGTTTTGTCACACAGAATCCCTTTTCGGAATGAGTGGGACCCTTACAATGCGATAGCGGTTCAAAAGATTCAATTTCGCAGCTCTTTATCTTAGCGTTACTTTTTCTCTTCCTGGATTCATTGCTTTCTTTTTTTTTTTTAGCAACAAACCAATAGCATCGATCTTGTCTGCCGTGCTCGTGCCCGTCCCCTCACTATGGTGAATTTTAATGGAAGATGGTAGAAAAGCGCTGTCCTCCCCTTCGAATTTGAATCTCCTTCCCTTTTCCATCCCTCTTAACTGCACGCGCAGCTTGTCCTTACTAATCTGGTGCTGGAGAGCATGTCAAACCATTTGGCGTTGCATGCTCAATAAAACCACACTGAATATATAAGTCCTCGGCGTCCTTTTGAAGCGAGCGGGCTTTGGAGACGAGTACGAGGTGGTTAGGGTGGCGGCAGGGTCAACTTTTCAACCACAACCACATCAACCACCGCATCAGCAAAATATCGCACAGCTGCTGCCATCTCTGTGGAAAGTTTGTTGACTTGAAGATTGTTCTTCGATTCCCAGTTTGTGGGTCGAACTTTCTCTCAGTTAGCTAAGGAGGATTACAAGGCAAGCGATACACAACAGCCATGTTTGCCGGTGAATACAACCCCCCTCTTGCTCCGCAGAGGTTTGCTCCCGGATACATAGTTCTCTCGTACTTCGTCTCCCTTCTTGGCTCTCTTTCGACTCTTGAACTTCTCCAAAGAAGAACCTCTCAGAGGGGTTTATACAATTGGTAAGTCAACCCTTGCATGTCCCGTTTTTTAATTTTATTGATCGGCTGGTCACGAGTCCCAATCGCTCCTGAACAAACCTCACATCAAAGCCTGGCTGCTAACTTTAAAATAGGTATCTTCTTCTGGGGTCATCGGTGACAATGGGCGGTGTGGCTATTTGGTCTATGCACTTTGTTGGGAACCGTGCAATCGTGCTTTATCCTAAAGCTGTTGGAATGGAGCAACTCCAACTTGCCTACAGCTCGACATTTACGGCTCTATCGTTCTTTGTTCCGATTCTTGTGCTATTCCTCGCATACCTCTTGATAGGCACTAATGAAGATGTGGGCTACCTTCGGCTCGGGTTTGGTGGAACGTTTGCTGGTTTAAGCATTTGTGGGATGCATTACCTTGTGGGTGGCCCCTATCACTGATTCTCACTCGTCTGTCTGACTTTTTTATTTTTAATCTAGGGGCAATCTGGTATAGAAAATTATCGGTCACACTACGATGCCAGCTATGTAATCGGCTCAATTTTCATTGCTGTGTCCTCGACGATAGCAGCCCTGGCGATGTTTTTCATTTTGCGAAGGGATTTTACGAATAACTGGTACAAGAGAGTTTTCTGCGCTATGATTCTCAGCGGTGGTGTTAGTGGCATGCACTGGTGTGCGAGTGTTGGGACGCGGTACCAATTAAGAGGGGGTTCTGGACGCAATCGTGATACTAGGAACGCGACTGTCATTATTACAATTGTCTTGGTTAGTATTCTATGTCCTATGTATGTATTCTATCGGGGGACGGGAGCTTACCACGTTATCAGTCGGTCTTTGTATGTTTCCTTCTATTGGTATTTGCTATCGTAGCAAGCAGGGCAAGGAAGATGGAGGGTATCCGCGCACAGAAGGTCGTTCTAGCGTCAGCAACGTTTGATCACGATGGGAGATTGATGGTATTACCGGATGGAACGCTGCCAATTAAGGAGGTTACAGACAGTTTTCAGGAGAAGGTATTCGGCCCTGAAGATACATATTGAATATCATTTTACTAATTCTTACCGCGCAATTTAGTCATTTGAGGAAGCTCTTGGCAAATCACATCCAGTATTCCACTGGATGTATCAAACCACTCGAAATTGGAAATCCTTGTCTGGCCTGATAGAGGGCATGAGACAGCATCTTCGACACTACAATCTCAACCGCCGTTCCGCAGATTTCGTCGAAGACTATTCATTTGTGTTCCGTGAGATGTTTTGTATTGCTGCCCAGGATTTAGCCGATGGAACTCATAGGAGCTTGGAAGACATGGGTGTTCTCTATGACGAGATAATCACTACCGGGGTTAGTGTGAACAATATGATTCCTGGAAAAAACTCGGACTATACGGACGTCGAGGCAGGACACGGAAAAGGAAAAATTTTATTTCTGTTAAAGAAAGTAACCAAGGCCGAAGCTGCGAATCTAACAGATACGGGTTACCGGTTCACGGAAACCAACAATGTTATTGATATCATCAGCAGGTCAACTCAGGTCCCCAAGGAAACCCTGATACCTCACCTCAACTCGATGAGAACATACAACTCAGCGGAGCGTATGCTCCAACCAGGAGTTCATGTTGGATGCTTCGCAGTTCGTGCGAATGTCAACGGCGGCTTCGAGATCCTAGTGCGCGCTGACCAACTAGACTCTCTCCCAACTGTCCAGATGCCAATGTTGGCGCTCGAAGCTAGGCATATTAACTTTTTGAGGGAAAACGAGGGTGTGACTGTGAAGCGTCTCATTGATGATATGGATGCTCCAGACGGTGGTTCAACTTCTCTTCAGGCGCTTAATGATCCTCCGTTTGTAGTTTCGCTCAAGGCGGCGCTCAAGGGCTTGATCAGCGATATCAAGGACCCATTTTTTGCCGACTCTGTTCTCCTTCCACAACCTATTGCAGTCCCTTGCCAAATTACCCCCGAAAACGATTCGGGTGTTGCGGTCATAATGGTTTTCAAAACGCTGATGCCTGTTCATGCACGTGCAATCAACGAAAGTCCGAAGATGGATTTCGTTCCTTTCCGCTTTTTTTCACTGCAGCAAAGATGTTTCCCATACACAGACGATCATGATGTTCAGACCCGGAACACACATCGGGAGTTCTCTGGGAAGGCGGCGGTGGTTGTGCAAAGGCCTATTAGCACACTATCGAAGAGGGGACTTAGGGATGCTCTGAGGCCTTGGCCGAATGGTGGACATCGTTTCTTGACGCCAGTCTCTAGTCGCCCCTCAACGTCTTCGGAGAAGAAGCTTGTCACCAGCGAACTTAGCCCCAGTATAAGTCTAAATCCGTTCACCACTGGAGGGATTATGGTTTCTCAATCAGTTTCGGTGGAACATGCTGAAGCCAAGAGCGATGTGGAGATGCAGGTCATGGGACCTAGTTCAGCTATCACAGTCAAGGATAACGATCAAGAGATGCCCATTTGGGTTGACGTCCTCTTCAAGGGGGTGGTGAGCACCTCTCCGGGGCCATACTAAGCCACATATGCTACGTTGAAGTTGACTACGTAGTTGTACGGGAGGCTGTTTGCACTTTCTTGTTTTTTTACGATAGCGCTTTCGGAGATATAATTTCTAACCACTTTGCTACTCGGTTTGCTATACTCTTCTTGTAACCATTTTCTATTCTCTCCTAAAATTTCTTTTACTATATCTATTTTACGAGGACGGAGCTGTGTGTGGGATTGGATCTGGCGTTTTTTCCGGGCTGCTTTGCATTTTTCCCCATCTTGGGACACCTTTTTGTAATTACGCTACATTTCTTCTAACATTTACCCCATAACCCCTCGATGTCTACCCGTCTGGCCGGGGTGAGCTAATGGCCGCGCACAACTCTTTTCCTTTTGCTATTTCTTTCCTTTCTTGACCACTCTATATTAGCCTAATATCACTTCACAGCAGGGAAGACCGCGCAGTTCGCATTTGCGTCGGGGGGTATTTATTCCTATAGAGGCATGATTCCATCATGTCGAAGGAAATAAACAAACTAATTATTCCCAAAATTTGATCATACTTATGAATTAAGTCAGTGGCTTCAGTGATGTGAATGCATCCACCAAGCTGAGGCGTTTTACGGAATTTGTCGAGGTGGCCGCCGATGAGCTAGACCACCTCATATTATGGATTAATTAATAGTTCTATTGTGACATTGTGTATCCAATTTCGCACGTCTGGTGACTCACTTGGTGATGGGGTATCTTTTGGCTCCTCCGTTGGTCACTTTGTTAGCAGGATGCTCCAGGGGGCAAAATAAACCTTGAGCTGTTCTGCTGGTGAAGTGAACAGGTAACAGTATGATACATACGGTTCAGGAGCGCAGTGGCCCACTATACCGGTATATCTCCATTCAGCGCCTGCCGCGGTCCTACCAATGTGTGGGCCCGGCCCAATCAAGCCCCGCCCGCCCGCCCACTGAGCCCGCAGGCCAGGTCGTAAGTTAGTCGGGAGTAGCCCTCACTCTCTGCCCGTATGGCTTAAATCCTGATATATGGAGTGTAACATTATTATGAAAAACGGGTTCAACCGCTGGATTCGATTATATAATATATAAGCCAGTGTTGGCTACTTGTTATTTCCTAGGTTAGTTAGCTGCTGCTGGCGCTTAGGCTCGCCGGAGGGGGATAGCAAAGTTGCTATTGCAGTAGCCCTCGCATTCTGAAATGGAGGCGGAGGTGAAGGTGAGAAAAAGTCTATGGGAGGTGCTGGTTTTTCTTGGTAAGTAAGGGGTTGGTCGGTGGAAGGGTGTACGAAGGTACAGCGCCTAAGTTTTGAATATTTTACTAGCAGGGGATGTTCGACTAACAGGGATGAGGAGGTGAATTGGGTAACCACTATGCCCAATTCGCTGTCCTT
>Ga0307513_10000645_pt1 | contig 50120 bp, 50 predicted proteins | sample 15_EM_MG_FD_202174 | JGI IMG/M metagenome (GOLD analysis project Ga0307513, IMG submission 202174) | Populus trichocarpa ectomycorrhiza microbial communities from riparian zone in the Pacific Northwest, United States - 15_EM | ecosystem: Host-associated > Plants > Roots > Unclassified | place... | reverse complement strand
GCGGTCTACCTGCTCAATCACAGGCCCCGCAGGTGCCTGGGTTACCGCACGCCACATGAGGTCTTCCACGGCCTGAAAACCCGACCTCTTACACTGCCTTTTGTTGCGCTTTGTACTTGAATCCGCCTGCCATTTTGGCCACCAGCCCTTGTCTCTCGGGCGTAGCCAGCTATCAAATAGAGAGCATCAGAAACTGCTGCCGGCTCAAGCCAGTGCTATCAGGTCGGTCACGCCGACGTCCACACCCGCCTGCGCGAGCAGCGTGGTCGCCTGGCCGCGGTGGTGGGTCTGGTGATTGAAAAAATGCGTCAAGGCCTGCCAGGCCGGGTGTTCACGCTGAACGCCCTTGGTGTTGCCGTAGTGCATGGTGAGCTGCGGGTAATCCGCGGGCATGTTGGCAGTCCACTGCTCGATGGAGATATCGAGTTGCAGCCGTTTGGTCTTCAGCCCGGCCCAGTCTTCGTACAGCACCATGTCCAGCGTGTAGGCCTCCGGCATGTCCAGTACTTCAGCGCCCAGCGAAGTAAAACGGATGCCGTTGTCGATACCACACTGCGCAAAGCGCCTGAGCCAGACCTGGTCGGCCAGAACCAGATGGCCGAGCGTGCGATGGATCGAGCCGAAGAAAGCACCACGGTCGCGCTTGCGCTCCTCATCCGTCAGGGTTTCACAGGCGCCATACAGCCGTTCATTTATCCAGCGGTTGTACTGGGCCAGAAATCGGTAGTTATCGGAAAATGAACCCGTCATAAGTGCTCCTGAATTGATAGCCTCTCGCGCTCGCCACGATTTGGCCAGCCCCAAATTTCACTTGAAAATAACGGCGTCACGCATTTACCGTGAATTACGGCATACAGCCTGCGATGATTGCCCGAAGGCCCGCAGAAAAGCCCGCCACATGCGCTCACAGTCGGCAAACCCGGTTTCATCCGCTATTGTGTCCATGGAAAGCCTGCCCTGCTCCATCAGCAGGCGCGCACTTTCCACACGCAGATTTTCGACCATCTTGACAGGCGACTTGCCCGTCTCCGCACGAAAGGCACGGCTGAATTTCCTGGGAAGCAACGACTTCCCTGCAGAGGTGAAAGAGGCCGTCGGGCTGGATCTCAACAATGCTTTTCCGGCGAGATGGGCAGGGTTTGAAATCGCCGACCGGCTAGCCTGACGGGCATTGCACAAGCGCATGACCTGGTGGAGCATCCCGCGCGGCGCGGGCGGGTCGTCCTGACCCTCTGACTTGTTCATGCCGATGCCGCCACCGCCTAGATGGCGGAAAAAGCGCACGCCGATCGACTCTCCCGGATCGCTGCAGCCAGCGCAGCAACGCCGACGGCGATCTGCTCGACGCTGGGGGTCACGAACGACAGCCGCAAGGAGCGTGGATCCGCCTTGTCAGCGTAGAACGCAACGCCGGGAACAAAAGCCACATGGCGTTCCACCGCTTTGGGCAGCAGGTCGTTCGCGTTCATGCCTTCGGGCAAACGCACCCACAAAAACATGCCGCCGCCGGGGTGATTCCAGCTCACGTCCTCGGGCATGTCGCGTTGCAGCGCGGCCAGCATTGCGTCGCACTGCGACTTGTACAGCGCGCGTATCGTGGGCACATGGCGCTCCAGGAATCCGTCCTTCATCACTTCGGCCACCATGCGCTGGTTGAAACCCGGGGTGTGCAGGTCAGCCGCCTGCTTGGCCTGCAGCAGCTTGGGGTACAGCGCCTTGGGCGCGACCAGAAAGCCGAGCCGCAGACCCGGCGCCAGCACTTTCGAGAACGAGCCCAGGTAGAGGCAGCCGTCCGGGTTGCGGGCGGTCAGCGGAGGCGGCGGCGGCGCGTCAAACCACAGGTCACCGTAGGGGTTGTCTTCGACGATAGGCAGGCCCAGCTCAGCGGCACGGAGCGACAACGCAGCGCGGCGCGCCTCGGTCATCGTGCGGCCGGTCGGGTTCTGGAAATTGGGCAGCACGTAGAAAAAACGCGCGCCACTTGCCTTGCTTGCAAGGTCGGCGATGTCCACGCCTTCCTCATCACTGGCCACACTGAGGATGTCCGGCTCCATCGGCGTGAAGGCCTGCAGCGCGCCCAGGTAAGTGGGCGTTTCCACCAGCATCGGGCTTGCCTTGTCGATCAGCACTTTCGCCAGCAAGTCCAGACCCTGCTGCGAGCCGGTGGTGATCAGCACTTGCGCCGGGTCCACCGACCACGGAAGGCCTGCCGCAACCATCTCGCGCAGCGGACCATACCCCTCACTGGCCGCGTATTGCAGGGCGGCATGGCCGTCGTCGCGCAATACCCTGGCACAGGCTTCTGAAAAAGCGGCGACAGGAAAAGTTTTGGGCGAGGGCAGGCCGCCTGCAAAACTGATGATGCCGGGTTGCTCCGTGACCTTGAGGATTTCGCGGATCACCGAGGGGCTCATTTTTGCCGCGCGTGCGGCCAGGCTCCAGTTCATAGGGCGTTACTTCTTCAGGTAGGACTCGTAGGGCAGGTCGTTGGGGTTGGCGATCAGCGCCTTCAACCCCGCACTCATTGCCAGGTTGACGTTCTGGCCCTTGGGCGGGATGGGCTGCAGGAACCAGCGCGCGTAGAGCTTGTCCAACGCGCCGGACTTCATCTGGGCGCGGATCTCATCGTCCACCGCTTTCTTGAACTCGGGATCATCCTTGCGGAACATCACCGCAATCGGCTCCACGGAGAGCACCTCGCCGGCAATCCTGAAATCCTCGGGCCGACGGGCGCCGGAAATCAAGCCAGCCAGCAGGTTGTCGTCCAGCACAAAGGCCTCGGCCCGGCCCGACTCCAGCAGGAGGAAGGATTCAGTGTGGTCCTTGCCGTACACCTCCTTGAAGTCAATGTTGGCGCCCCGCTCATGACGGCGCAAAAGCTGCACGGCCGTGGTGCCGGTCGAAGCTGCGACAAAACGGCCATTGAGCTGCTGGATGGAGGTGATGTTGGACTGTGCGCGCACGGCCATGCGCACTTCAGTGACGAAGGTTGTCAAACCGAACCCCACCTGCGCCTGGCGCGCCAGGTTATTGGTAGTGGCTGCGCATTCCAGGTCCACCGTGCCATTGGTCACGAGCGGAATGCGGTTCTGGGAGGTAACCGCCATGTAGTCGATGGTGATCGGCATCTTCAGCTTGGTGCGCAGGCTCTCGACGATGCGCTCGCACAACTCGACGTGGTAACCCACGTATTTGCCGCCGCCTATGTCGTAGGCCATCGGTGGCGAGTTCTCGCGCACGCCCAGGACGATCTTGCCGGTGTCGCGAATTTTCTTGAGTGTGGGGACGTCCTGGGCCAAGGTGGCTGTGCAGGCAGCCGCCAGCACCCAAACGACCAGCACCGTTTGCCAGGCCGGTTGATACCGGGTGCCCAAGGGGCTTGTTGTGTCGCTGTTTGTTTTGTTCATGCTCATGTCTCCGTGGGGTGGGTGAGGGAAAGGGATCGCGCCATGAGTTCTGCCAGATGCATCGCCTGGCGGTCGGTGCTCTGATGGATCTGTTCGCGGCAGCTGTAGCCGTCGCTCAGGATGATGGTGTCCGGCGCGCTCGCGCGAACAGCCGGCAGCAGGGCCAGCTCGCCAACCTGCTGCGACAGCGCGTAATGGTCTTTGTGAAAACCAAAGCCACCGGCCATGCCGCAGCAGCCGCTGTCGATGAGCTCGGCATCCATGCCCATGGCTTGAAGCAAACGCATCGTGGCGTTCATGCCGAAGATTGATTTCTGGTGGCAATGCCCGTGCACCATCACCTTTCCTCCCAGCTGAGGCCAGCTCAGCTCTTGCGCGGCCAGAAAGTCCGGCAACAAAAAGGTATTGCCTGAGAGCTGGCTCGCCAGTGGATGCTGCGGAAACAGCTTGAGCAGCTCATCCTTGAACACCGAGAGGCAGCCGGGCTCCAGCCCCACCAGCGGCACCCCGGCTTCGATCTCGGGGGCCAGCACATCCAATATCTCGGCCAACTGCTTTTTAGCCTGGTCCAGCAGACCGAAGTCGTACAGGGGGCGGCCGCAGCACAGGCGCTTGGCCGGTAAAACCACGTCAAAGCCCGCGTATTCCAGCACCTTCACCGCGGCGTCTGCGATGCCTGGATGCATGTGGTTGGAAAAGGTATCGACCCACAGCAGCACTTTGGGGCGTGGCGGGCCATCGTTACCCTTGGCCTTGCCGCGCCTGGATAAAAACCGCTGGCGGAAAGTTCTGCTTGCGAAGCGCGGCAGGTCGCGCGCTGACGCAATCCCAACCACGTACTTGGCCAGTGCAGCAACACCCGGCAGGCATTGACCGGCGTTGAGCAGCGGTGCCAGGCGCGAGGCCCACGGCGCCCACATGCCGATACGGCCCATGCTGATGGCTTGCACCGGCCGCCTGACGTGTTCATGGTAGTGCGACAAAAATTCAGCTTTGTAAGAGGCCATGTCCACATGCGTGGGGCATTCACTGCGGCAGCCTTTGCAGGCCAGGCAGGTGTCCAGCGCCTTCTTGACCGCTTCGTTGCGCCAGCCGTCGTCGATGACTTCGCCTTGCAGCATCTCCCACAACAGGTGCGCGCGGCCGCGCGTCGAACAGGTCTCCTCGCGCGTGGCGCGGTAGCTCGGGCACATGGTGCTGCCCGTGAGGGAGCGGCAGCGCCCCATGCCGATGCAGCGCTCCACCTGCCGCTGCATACCGTCCCCCTCGGGGGTGGCGAACTGCAGGCGGGTATGCAGCTGAACCACCTTGTACAGCGGGCCGGTGCGAAGGTTTTCGTCGGCCCGATAGGCATGCACTACTTTGCCGGGGTTCATGTGGCTGGACGGATCCCAGATGGCTTTGAACTCGGCCATGGCCTGCATCAGCTCTGGCCCGTACATAATGGGCAGGAACTCCGCCTTGGCCTGGCCGTCGCCATGCTCGCCCGACAGGGAGCCACCGTACCGCACCACCAGTTCCGCAGCCTCGGCCAGGAAGCGGCGCCAAACGGTTATGCCTTGCGCGCTGCGTACATCAAAGGTGATGCGGGCATGTACACACCCGTCGCCGAAATGGCCATACAGCGACGTCTTGTAGCCAAAGCGATCAACCATGGCCTGAAACTCGCGCAGGTAGGCGCCCAGCTGATGGGGATCGACCGCCGCATCTTCCCAGCCGACCAAGGGGTCAGGCATGCCGGGCTCAATGGACAAGGCAGTCGCCGAAGCGCCGGTTTCGCGAATGAGCCAGATGCGTTGCTGGGTCGCCTTGTCGGGCACCAGCAAAGTAGACACCGGTACGGCGCCGGTGCGCTGGCGAAAGTGCGCGGCCGCCAGTTCAGCACGGCTGAGCGCCTGGTCGGTTGTGTCGGCACCAAACTCCAGCACCACCCAGGCGTGGCCGGGTGGAAGCAAGGCAATTTCCTCGGCGCGCAGGCCGCGCTGGTGCAGGCCGTCAATGATGCTCTGGTCCAGTCCCTCAATGGCGATGGGCTCAAAGCGCGAGTACTCGGAAACGGCATCTGCGGCCAGGAAAATATCGGGAAACCCGAGCACCAGCAACACCCGTTCCGCCGGGCTGTGCACCAGGCGCAGCCGGGCTTGCAGCGTAACAGCGCAGGTGCCTTCGGTGCCGACCAGCGCCCGCGCCACGTTGAAGCCGTTCTCCGGCAGCAACTGGTCCAGGTTGTAGCCGGAAACGCGGCGTTTGATGTCGGGGAAACGCAAACGGATCTGCTCGGCGTAGCGGTCACGCAAGCTCTTGAGCTGTGCGTAAATTTCGCCTTTCCGGTCTCCTGCCTCAATGATTTTTTCCAACTCCGCGTCCGTCGTGGGCCCGACCCAGAAGCGCGTGCCGTCGTAGGTCAGCACCTCCAGCGCTTCCACGTTTTCGGCCGTCTTGCCCGCCATCACGGAATGCGCGCCGCAGGAGTTGTTGCCCACCATGCCGGCAATGGTGCAGCGGCTGTGGGTGGCGGGGTCGGGGCCAAAAGTCAGGCCATGCACCTCGGCCGCGTCACGCAGGCTGTCGCACACCACGCCGGGCTCGGTCACGGCGCTGCGGCCAACCGGATCGATGGCGACAATCGCGTTGCAATAACGCGTGAAGTCCAGCACCACAGCCACGTTGACGCATTGACCGTTTTGGGAGGTGCCACCGCCGCGCGGCAGGATCGGCGCGCCATACGCATGGCAAATCGCCACAGCGGCCTCGGCGTCGGCCAGGTTGCGCGGCACCACCACGCCGATGGGCACTTGGCGGTAATTCGACGCGTCTGAGGCATAAGCGGCACGGTGTCCGTCGTCAAAACGCACGGCATCGCCCAGTCGGTCGCGCAAGGCTTGCTCCAGTGCGGCACGGTCGATGTGAGCCGCTCGATCGGCATAGGGCAAGGACGGCCGGCCGATAGAACTCATGCCGCCGCCGTCATCTTGAAGATTTGCTGGGCATTGCCGGCATCAAAACTCAGGTCGGTGGCCCAGATGCCGCGGTCTTTGTCAAAGTAAGGATGGCGCGTGATGAATTCATAAAACGAACCGGGAACTGTGCGCGTCACCAGAGAGCCATCGCCGGCAAGAAATTGCCGCTCCACCATCTCGGCGCGAAAGGCGGTTTGCATTACGCGGCCGGTGCGCGAGACCTCGACTTTTTCCTTGATGCTGCGGCCAAGCTTGTGCTGGCGCTGTGTCAGCTCGGCCACATCGGCCACACGGTCGGTGGCATGGTTGAAGGTGTTGCCCTCGGTGGCAATCCAGGCCATTTCATCGGATTCGGCCAAAAGAATTCCATAGTCGCGAAGCGCGGGTGTGGCGTGCTGGCGCACAAAGCATGAGACCAGCACACCCAGCAAGGCGCTGGCGTCGCCGAGTGCCAGGGTGCCGTCGCGCTCGAGCTCCCACAGCATGCTTTGCGCCTGCGGCGTCAACGGGTCAACCGACGTAATGACAACACGCGTGGTGGCCTCCTGAAACTCCCTGGAAAATTGCTCGGGGTGCAATTCGCTGATGAAGAACTGCGCCACATCATCCGGCGCGTCCAGGTGGTAGTAGGACCGGCCTGTCATCTTCAGCCGCGTCAAGGGGTATTCCTTGTTGAATACAAAGCCAAGGGGTCGCAGCATGCGGGTGAACGCAGCTTCCCCCGCTGGCAGGGCGCCGTTGTGCTGCCAGCGCACCGTGCGGATGGCGCCGTGGTCAAAAGCGACTTGTTCTCCGTTGCGCACAACGTCTGCCAAGTAGGCCCTGGCCTCGGCGACCTGGCTCGTCAGCTTGTCAAACAGCAGCATGGTCATCGCCTGGCTCAACTCGAGCCGCGTGACCTGCCCGACCCGGCAACGCGACAGGGCTGGTGGCACTTTCAGAAGGCCAAGCAGCCTCTCCCCGGCGACTTGGTCCAGGGCGTTCGATAGTAATTTTTTGAGGTTGGGGTTAGACATGAAGCGCTGAATTCCACTTGAATACAAAAGATGCGTGATTATTCTTGGGGAATTTCAGCCTAACAAGCAATGATTTTTCTCTACATGATGAGTTTTTGGCATCATGTAGGCCATGAGCCAGAAAATTCCCAGCCTCAACGCCTTGCGCGCCTTCGAGGCGGCCGCGCGGCACCAGAACTTTCGCCGCGCCGCGGCCGACCTGGCCTTGACCGAAAGCGCCATCTCGCGCCAGATCGCCCTGCTGGAAGACCGCTTGGGCGTGATGCTGTTTCGCCGAAGCAAGCGCCGCGTGAGCCTGACCCAGGCCGGGACGCTCTACGCACGGCAGGTGGGCGATGTTTTGGCCACCCTGGAGCGCAACACCCTCGATGTGATGGCGCACGAAGGCGTGGGCGGGGTGATCGAGCTGGCCAGCCTGCCCACGCTCGCCGGCGAGTGGCTGATTCCGCGCTTGCCGGACTTCCTGCGCGAACATCCGCAAATCGTGGTGAACATCAGCACGCGCTCGGAGCTGTTTCTTTTCGAGGGGACGAAGTTTGACGCAGCCATCCATTGCGGTGCGTCCAATTGGCCCAATGCACAAACCGACCTGATGTTTGGCGAGGAGTCCATCCCTGTTTGTCACCCCAGCCTGCTGACAGATCGCCGCCCCTTGACACCGCAGCAACTCGCGACTTTCCCCTTGCTGCATCTGGCCACTCGCCGCACCGATTGGCAGCAATGGTTTGACTGCGAAAACGGCGAACCGGTCAATGCGATGCGTGGCCCGAGCTTCGAGCAACACACCTTGCTGATTAGCGCCGCCCTGGCGAAGTTGGGTATCGCACTGCTGCCGCAATTTTTGGCCCAAAAATACCTGGACAGCGGACTGTTGGTGAGCCCCTGTGAACGCCGATTGCAAACCACCCGGGCTTACTACTTTGTCTACCCGGATTCCCGCCCCATGGGGCATCCACTAATGTTGTTTCGAAACTGGGTGCTGGCCCAGGCTCAGTCATTCTCAAGTGCATCTACCGACGTGTCGGTCAAGTGATTTTCAGAAGCAGTTCTGCCCTTGGACTTGAACGCGCCCTTATTTCATAGGATGATGTAGCTATCAAATTAAGAGCGATCGTGGATCTCAGATGTTCGCCCTGCTGTCGCATAGTTCTCCACCCCCGAGAGGATTGCGCATGTTTAGAACTGTGCTGGCCTCAAACCAGCGCAATCAGATCGGTCACACCGATGCCCACCCCCAGCCTGCGTCAGCAAGGTGCCCGCCTGCGCCCGATGATGGGTCTGATGGTTGAAAAAGTACTTCATGCCTGCCAGGCCGGATGCGCGCGCTCCACACCTTTGCTGTTGCTGTAGCGCATGGTGCCTGCGGGCAATCGTCGGGCATCTCGGCGACCTAGGCGTCAATACCCGTGTCGAACTGCTCGCGCTTGTCGCGCAGCACCTGCCAGTCTATGACCCCCACCGTGTCCAGACGGCAGCCCCCGGGCAGGTTCAGCACCGTCGCGTTCAGGCTGGCCAGCGTTACCCAGTTGTCCAAACCTCACTGCGCAAAACGCCACGGCCAGATCTGGGCGCCAACGATCAGGTGGTTCAGCGTGTTGTGGATGGAGCCGAAAAGAGCCCCGTGCCCACGTTTGCGCTCTTCATCATGCATTGACCCACAGGCCCCGTGTAGGCGCTGGTTGATCCACCAATTGTATTTCGCCAGGAAACGGTAGTTGCTGTTGAAATCATCCAAGCCGCCTATTGTCGAAATTTTTCCGGCCGGCAGCAGTGCCCGGCACGGCATCCCTGAACAGAGGCAGCAGTCCGGCGACTTTTGCTGCAGCCCGTGCTTGGCCAATATCCTGCGCAAGATACTGTTAAACGTCCATGCGCAACAATCACAGGTCGACGGCCGACCCGGCACTGGCTATTTTTTCTGCTCCCCGCACCCGGTGTTCCTCACTGCATGGTGCCAGAAGCAAGAGCATGGATTGGCGAATGGCGGCCAGGTCGGGCGGCGCGGGAAGCGCCTCCCCATCTACGCACCGCGCCGGTTGATACGGGTTGCAGTTTGACACCAGCCACCGGCAGACTCGTGAGATCATTTCCATGGCTGCATTTTCCTGGTCCGGCATCACATCACAATGCGCCGAATCCCCCTCCACCCGGCGTGTGTATTTCAAAAATATCACCGGGCTGCATCTCGGCCTGCCCGATATGGCCAAGTGTTTCGACCTGGCCTTGCGCCCGGATCACAATGTTTTGGCCGACCTGCCCGGCCTGTCCGCCGGCCATGCCGAAGGCGCCATGTTTTCGCCCGTTCGACAGGATGCTGGCCGTCATGGCTTCCAGGAAGCGCACGCGCCGCACACCGCCGTTGCCTCCCTTCCAGTGGCCTGCGCCGCCGGAGCCCTGGCGGATCTCATAGCTTTCCAGTCGCACCGGAAAACGGAATTCCAGCACCTCCGGGTCGGTCAGCCGTGAATTGGTCATGTGAGCCTGCACGACGGACGTGCCGTCAAAACCCGACACCACATTGCCCGCATCATCAAGCTTGCCGCCCGCACCCGAGCCACCCGAAATGGTTTCGTAGTACTGATGGCGTGCGTTGCCGAAGGTGAAGTTGTTCATCGTGCACTGGCTGGCCGCCATCACACCCAGCGCGCCATACAGTGCGTTGGTGATGCATGTCGAAGTTTCCACATTGCCCGCCACCACCGAGGCCGGCGGGTTCGGGTTCAGCATGGAAGCTGCCGGGATGATGACCTTCAGCGGCTTCAGGCAACCGGCGTTGAGCGGAATGTCGTCGTCCACCAGCGTGCGGAACACATACAGCACCGCCGCCATGCACACCGCCGTGGGAGCATTGAAGTTGTTGGTCTGCTGGGATGAAGTACCGGTGAAGTCGATTTCTGCACTGCGGTTTTTCGTGTCCACCCGGATCGCCACCTGGATCTGCGCGCCGTTGTCCAGCGGCAGCGTGAAAGCGCCGTCTTTCAGCCGGGTGATCACGCGGCGCACCGACTCTTCGGCGTTGTCCTGCACGTGGCGCATATAGGCCAGCACCACTTCCAGGCTGAAAGTGCCGACCATCTTGCGCAGCTCCTGCACGCCTTTTTCATTGGCGGCAATCTGCGCCTTGAGGTCGGCCATGTTCTGCTGCGGGTTGCGTGAGGGGTATTGGCCGCTCTTGAGCAAAGCCACCATCTCGGCCTCGCGCAACACGCCGCGCTCCACCAGCTTGACGTTGTTGATCTGAACGCCCTCTTCCTCGATGCGCGTCGAAAACGGCGGCATGGAGCCCGGCGTGGTGCCGCCGATGTCGGCGTGGTGCCCGCGCGAACCCACGTAAAACGTCGGCGTATCGGCACTGCCCAGGTACACCGGCGTGATCACCGTGATGTCGGGCAGGTGGGTACCGCCATGGTAGGGATCATTCAGCACATACACATCGCCCGGCTGCATCCTGCCCGCGTTTTCGCGGATGACGGTCTTGATGCTTTCGCCCATGGAACCCAGGTGCACCGGCATGTGCGGCGCGTTGGCAATCAGGTTGCCCTCGGTGTCGAACAGCGCGCAGCTGAAATCCAGCCGCTCCTTGATGTTGACCGAATAGGCAGTGTTCTGCAGTTGCAGGCCCATCTGCTCGGCAATATTCATGAAGAGATTGTTGAACACTTCCAGCAGCACCGGGTCCACCGTTGTGCCCGCTGCAAACTTGACAGCGCGCTCCGCGCGACGGTCCAGCACCAGGTGGTCCAGCGCCGTGAGCGCCGCCTCCCAGCCGGGTTCGACCACCGTGGTGGCGTTTTTCTCGGCAATGATGGCCGGGCCGGAAATAATGTCACCCGGCTGCAGGTCTTCACGCACCACCAGCGCCGCGTCATGCCACTGGCCGCCGGAGTACATGCGCACGGTTTCGCGTCGCGGCACTTCGCGTGGCTCATGCGTGGCATGGCGCGGCTCGGCAGGCGCGTCGCCCGCCACCACAGCCTCCACCGACACGGCTTCCACCACGAGGCCCTTGCCTTGCATCAGGAAGGCAAAACGCTGGCGGTAAGCCGCTTCGAATCCGGACTCGATCTCGTCCAGCGTGCCAAAGGGCACGATGAGCGCAGAGTCACTGCCTTCATAACGCACATGCACGCGGTGATGGGTGGTGATGCTGCCGGTGCTGACCTGCTGGCGCTGCAACTCGGCCTCCGCCGTAGCAGCGAGCTCATTGATCTTGTCGGCAATTTCCGGAAGTACGGCAGCTGCAAGTTTGAGCTCCACCGCCTGTTCACGAATCACGTTCTGGTCGGCTAGGCCCATGCCGTAGGCGCTCAGCACGCCAGCCAGCGGGTGCACGAACACCTTGGTCATGCCCAGCGCATCGGCCACCAGGCAGGCATGTTGCCCGCCCGCACCGCCGAAGCACTGCAAGGTGTAGCGCGTCACGTCATAACCGCGCGCAACGGAGATCTTCTTGATGGCATTGGCCATCTGCTGAACGGCGATATTGATGAAGCCCTCGGCCACCACCTCGGCACTGCGCCCGGTCTGTCCGGCCAGTTCGTTGAACTGGGCTTCCACCGCCTCATAGCTCAGTGGTTCATCGGCATTGGGGCCGAATACTTTCGGAAAGTAGCGCGGCTGCACCTTGCCGACCATCACGTTGGCATCGGTCACCGCCAACCGGCCACCACGCCGATAGCTGGCGGGGCCTGGGTTGGCCCCGGCACTCTGCGGCCCCACCCGGAAACGTTCGCCGTCAAACTTGAGGATGGAGCCGCCGCCCGCCGCCACGGTGTGGATGCTCATCATGGGCGCACGCATGCGCACCCCAGCGACCTGGGTCTCGAATTCGCGCTCAAACTCTCCGGCGTAATGCGACACGTCTGTCGACGTGCCCCCCATATCAAAACCGATGACCTTGGCGTGGCCGGCAATGGCCGCGGTGCGGGCCATGCCCACAATGCCGCCGGCCGGGCCGCTCAAAATTGCATCCTTGCCCTGGAACACATGCGCGTCGGTCAGGCCACCTGAAGACTGCATGAAAAACAGCTTGACGCCCGGCATTTCACTGGCCACCTGCTCCACATAGCGGCGCAGGATAGGAGACAGGTAGGCATCCACCACAGTGGTATCGCCGCGGCTGACAAACTTCATCATCGGGCTGGTTTCATGCGAGGTGCTGATTTGCGTGAAACCCACTTCCGCTGCAATGCGTTTGGCGGCTTTCTCATGGCCGGTAAACCGGTAACCATGCATAAAAACAATCGCAAGGCTTCGAAGCCCTTTTTGGTACTGCGCAAGAAGCTCCTTTTTTAATAGCGCTTCATCGAGCACCTGAAGCACTTCACCCTGCGCGCCGATGCGTTCTTGGGCTTCAATCACCGCGCTGTACAACAGCTCCGGCAGCACGATGTGGCGGTCAAACAGCCGGGGCCGGTTCTGGTAAGCAATGCGCAGGGCATCCCGAAAGCCGCGTGTGGTGACCAGCAGTGTCGGCTCACCCTTGCGCTCGAGCAGTGCATTGGTGGCCACAGTCGTGCCCATCTTCACGCAGTCCACCACGTCGGCACAGATGGGCTCGCCCGCTTTCAGGCCCAGCAGATGGCGGATGCCGGCGACCGCTGCATCGCGGTATTGCTCCGGGTTTTCCGACAGCAGCTTGTGGGTCACGAGCGAACCGTCGGGCTTTTTGGCGACGATGTCGGTGAACGTGCCGCCGCGGTCTATCCAGAATTGCCAACGGTCGCCGCCCGGTTTGGATGTGATGTCTTGCATGGTTTTTTTGATTTCAGAGTTAACGTGTTTCTGGTGATCTCTACGATCTTGATAATTTTGTGTGTCGTCAGGCCCGGCGCGACACCGCACTGCCGGACACTGCGGGCCGGGACCTTCCGGCCGGCAAACCGACTGTCTGCGCCCTGCCAATGTACCCAAGTACCGGCGCCAGGTGGTTGATATCCGGCGCGCCGTGCAAGGCAGTCACGGCCGGGCACCAGGGATACGGAAGACCGGTGACCCAGTCCATGACCTCGTCTGCCTGCAGGGGCGGCAGGGTCTGCATGGTCTCGATGGTGATAGAAAGGCTTTCTGCCAGACAAGACGGCGGCGAAAAACACCAATCGTAGCGACCGCACCCAACCCGCGCGGCGCGGCTGTCTTTTTCCGTCATGGCCACCAGCCAGTCACAGCAAACACCTGCGCGCCGGCCTCCGGCGGCGAGGCCGGGCAAAAGGTGTAGACATTCTCGTAGGACTGGCCAAAACGGCGCACCAGCACCTCGCCGATGGTTTCCCGTCCGCGGGACACCGGCGGAAACGAAATCGCGCCGGTATGGACAGCCATCTGCAGCATGGCGTCGTCCGTGAAGGCTTGCGCCAGCAGATGGGGCCGGTTGCCGTCCTTGGCATGAAGATAGGCAGCGATCGATTCGGAAGGTGTTTTCATACGAATGAAAGGAACGGCTGCTATACGATGAAGCAAGAGTGGCCACAGATTCAAACCACACGGCCGCATTATTGAACTCGTCTTTCAAATGAAACTGAAGTTTTTTTGGAATTTTCGTTATTGCGGAAGGTAGTACGGCACAAAAATGTCATTGGCCTCATTGCCCACAGATCGTATCCATTCGCGTGAAAATTTTTCACCCATGCGCTTGATCTCATGCTCCAGCTCGGGCGATATGCGCTCTATCTTCACGCCGTTGGCACGCAGTTCCTCCGTAGTGCTGGTGGCCATTACCTGGCTGGCCTGCCAGCCGCGGACTTCTGCCTCGCCTGCCGCCTTGAGCACGGCGGCCCGCGCTTCAGGCTTCAGCGCATCGAAGGCCTTGCTGTTCACAAACACCGCATTTTTCGGAAACCATGCATTGATCTCGTAGTAATACTTGATGGATCCCCACACCTTGTTTTCCGCGCCGGTCAGCGCCGAAGTAATCATGTTGTCCATGCGGCCTTCGGCGAGCGCCTTGCCCACATCCATCATTGCAATGTCCACGGGCTTGGCGCCCAGCATCTCGGCGATGCGGGTGGTGGTCTGGTTGTAGGTACGCATCTGCGTGCCCCGAAAATCGGCCAGGCCCTTCATCGGCTTGTTCGAATGCAGGCCCTGAGGCGGCCACGGCACGGCGTACAGCAACTTGAGGCCGCGTTGGGTAAAGTGTTTTTCGATACCCGGGCGCTGCAGCTTCCAGAGGCGTTGGGCGTCCTTGTAAGAACCCACCACGAAGGGGATCGAGTCCGCGCCGGCCAGCGGAATATCCTTGACCATGGTGGTCATGAGGGTCTCGCCCGCTTCGACTTTCCCCTGCTGCACCGCCAGGTTGATGTCGTTCAGCTTGACCAGCGTGTTGTTGGGGTGCAGCTGGATCACCAGCTTTCCCGCAGTGCCCTGCTCCACATCCCGTGCAAACTGCTGGATGTTTTGCGTTTGAAAAGACTCCGCACGATAACCCGTCGCCAATTTCCAACTTGTCACCGTCTGGGCCAGGCAAAGCTGCCCCTGCGCGGCTGCCAGGGCAGCCACGAACCATATGCTTTTCATGATGAGTCCTCAGCGGTGGCGTGGAGGGTAAGCGCTTGCGGTGGCCACCGCACTGCCAAGCGCCCTGAGCCCGGTCGTCATTTGGCTTTTCCCATCACCGCATCAGGGAAAACCGTAACGATCTCCGGGAAAACCGTGATCAGCCCAATGCAAACCACCAGGCAAAAGAAGAAAGGAATGGCTGCTTTGGCGATCAGGTTGCTGTCTTTACCGGTCATGTTCTGCAGCACAAACAGGTTGAAACCCACAGGCGGCGTCACCTCCGCAATTTCAACCAGCAGGATCACAAAGATGCCGAACCAGACCAGGTCAAACCCGGCCTTCTGAACCATGGGCATGACCACAGCTGCAGTCAGCACAATCATGCTGATGCCGTCCAATGCCGTGCCCAGCACCAGGTAAACCATCACCAGGCAGGCAATCAGCGCGTAAGGCGACAGGTTCATGGAACCGACCCACTCCGCCAGTTCGCGGGGAATGCCGGTAAAAGCCATGGTTTTGGTCAGGAACGCCGCACCGGCCAGGATGAACATGATCATGCAGCTGGTGCGGGCAGAGCCCGACAGACTTTCCCTGAAGTTGTTCCAAGTCAGGGACCGGCTCCATGCAGCCAGCCCCAAAGCACCGACCACCCCATAGGCCGCGCACTCCGTGGCGGTAGCCCAGCCCGCCACCAACGACCAGCAGATAAACACAATCAGCAGCGCACAGGGAATCAGGTTTTTGGAGAGGCGCAGTTTTTCGCGCAGCGATGTTGCGGGCTCCGCGGGCGGCATCAACGCCTTGTTGCGCAGGGCCCACCAGGCGATGTAAGCGGAGAACAACCCCATCAGCAGCAAGCCCGGCAGAAACCCCGCCAGAAAGATGCGGATGATGGAGGCATCCGCTGCCACGGCGTACACCACCATGGTGATGGACGGCGGAATCAGGATGCCCAGCGTGCCCGCAGTAGCCAAAGAGCCAATCGCAATACTCTCGTTGTAGCCGCGCTTTTTCAGCTCCGGCAGAGAGACTTTGGCAATCGTTGCGCAAGTCGCAGCGGACGAACCGGAAACCGATCCAAAAATGCCGCAGCCCAGAATGGTGGTGTGAAACAGCCGCCCCGGCACACGGTTGAGCCATGGAGCCAGACCGGTAAACATTTCTTCACTGAGCTTGGTGCGAAACAGGATTTCGCCCATCCAGATAAAAAGCGGCAAAGCGGCCAGCTCCCAACTGGCATTGCTTTCCCAGAAAGCCGAGAACAGGTTAAGCCCAGGCTGGCTGGTCGTAAAAAAGGCCTGCCCCACCCAGCCGCAAATGGCCAGTGTCATGGCAATCCAGACGCCGCCTGAAAGCATCAGCAGCATCAGGACCAGCAGGATGGCGCCAACAGTCAAGATATCCATGTTGTGGCCTCTTAAAGGTCTGAAGAAAAGTCACCTTTGGCGTGGCGCTCCTGCACCAGCCGCACAAAGGTGGGAATACCGCCACGGGCCACGATCACAAACTCATCAACCACGGCAACCAGGAACAAAATCGAACCGAGCGCAAAACTCATCTGCGGAATCCAGATGGGGATGGCCCACAAGCCCTGAGCCAGCTCGTTGAACTGCCAGCTTTCATAGGTGAACCGGCAAGCCCACCAGGCGAGGTAACCCGTCGCCACCACGGCTACCCCCAGGCTGACCAGTTCCATCGTCCGCCGCCTGGCGGCAGACATCTGTTCCAGCACCAGGGTGACGCGCACAAAGTCTCCGTGCTTGAAGGCGTGCGCCATCGTCAGAAAAGCCGCCGCAGCACACAGCCACGACACCACGTCATTGATGGCGCCGGTGGGAAAGCCCAACTGGCGCCCCAGCGTTTGCACCACCATCAGCACGCAGATCAGGGCAATGCTGGCAGCTCCCACCGCCCCCGCCCACACATAAGTACGGTCCAGCCAGCGCCGCAGGGTGGGTACCGCGGCTTCGGGGACATGGTCAATGGTGAGGGTAGAAGACATGGCGGGCTGCTTTCTTTTCTTGCTTCTTCGGTTGTGCTGGTGTTCGAATCAGGAATTACTTCTTATTGAAGGCGTCAATGACGGTCTTGCCATCGTCGCCGGCGAGCTTGACCCAGTCGGCAGTCATGCGTTCACCGATAACGGAAAGCTCTTTCTTCAGGCCTTCTGCACTGGCGTCGATCTTCATGCCCTTGGCGGCGAGCTCCTTCATGTATTCGCCGTCTTTTTGCTCGCTCAGCTTCCAGCCCCGCTGCTCAGCCGCTGCTGCCTGCTGTAGCACGGCTTCCTGGCTTTGTTTATCAAGCGCCTCAAACAGCTTGAAATTCACAACCACCGCGCTACGGGGTAGCCATGCTGCGACGGCATAAAAGTTTTTCACGCTTTCATAGAGCTTGCTGTCAACGCCGCTGGCGCTCGATGTCAAGAAGTTGTCGACACCACCGGTAGCCAGTGCTGCCGGCAATTCGGCCAGCTGGATCGTCACGGGCTGTGCCCCGACTGAAGTCGCAATAAAAGAGGTCGCCGGGTTGTAGGCGCGCATCTTGGTGCCCTTGAGGTCTTTCAGAGAGGCCACAGGTTTGACCGAATACAGGGACTGCGGTGGCCATGGCACGGCATAGAGCAGCTTCATTCCCTGTGCCGCCAGCGTCTTGACCAGCAGGGACCGTGAAGCAGTGTCCAGGCGCCGCGAGTCGGCGTAGCTGGTGGCCAGGAAAGGAATGGAGTCCACGCCAAACACCGGAGCCTCGTTGGAAGCGCTCGAGAGGAGGAACTCGCCCATGGGAACCTGGGCGGACTGAACAGCGCGCTTGATTTCGTTGGCCTTGAAGAGCGATGCATTGGGGTGCACGTTGATCTTCATTTTTCCGCCGGTGGCCTTGTCAACACCTTCGGCAAACTGCATCAGGTTCTGAACCTGAAAGCTGTTGGCGGCGTAGCCCGATGGCAGGTCCCATTTGGTTTGGGCCCAAGTGGTACCGAAAGTGGCGCTGACAGCCAGGGAAACGAGTAGTTTTTTCATCGTAATCTCCAGTAAAAGATGACCTTAGAAAGTGGCCAAGTGGTGGTTCAATAAATCGGTGATCAGCATCGCGCCCGGCGCGTGGGTAATGCAGAACTCGGGGCGCGCCTGCGCAATGACAGCCTGGGGGGTGACACCGCAAGCCCAGAACACAGGAATTTCGTCAGGTTGCAGATCAACGGCATCGCCATAGTCAGGCTTGCCCAAGTCAACAATGCCTATTTGTGCCGGATCACCCATGTGTACCGGGGCTCCATGCACATTGGGGAAACGCGAGGTAATTTGCACCGCGCGTATTGCGTCGGCTGCCTTGAAGGGCCGCATCGATACCACCATCGGGCCCTTGAAAGGACCTGCGGCGTCGGTAGCCATACTGGTGCGGTACATGGGCGCATTCCTGCCCTGGTCTATGTGGCGAATGCGCAGGCCAGCCTGCATCAGGGCTTCTTCAAACGAAAAAGAGCATCCAATAACAAAGGTCACCAGGTCTTTGCGCCAGAGCGCACTGACGTCCGTGGGCTCGTCGACCAGTTCGCCGTGGCGCCACACGCGGTAGCGCGGCAGATCGGTGCAAATGTCGATGTCTTCACCCAGCGAAGGCAGCCTGGCCTGGCCTGGCTCACTCACCGCCAGCAGCGGACATGGCTTGGGATTACGCTGGCAATAGCGTAAAAAGTCGCCGGCCAGCGCCTCGGGCAGGACCACCACGTTGCCCTGTACATAACCGCCCGCCAGGCCGCTGGTGTGGGTGGTCCACTCGCCGCGGCGGATGCGCGCGCGCGCTTGCTGCGGCCCCACATGGGCGGCGTTGACTGTAGAAAAATTAAATGAATTCACTGCGGCTCCATCCCGTTCTCAAAAGATGAAACCGATTGTGAATAGCGTTGCATTTACAAGCAAACGCAAAATTTTTTGCTCAAGTCATCACTTTTTTTGATGCCCTGTCAGAGACAAATCACAGGTAAACCCCAGTAAAAAACCATCAGATTTACATAAAAGCCAGGGCCGACTTGAGCACGCTGTCCACCAGGCCCGTGGCCGGGTCACTGCGATAGCTGGCATAAATCAGCAGCGGCGGCAACTGCACATTGCACTTGAGCACGCGCAGGCCCTGCACATCCACCAACCGCTCGGCGGCAGCCAGGGGCAGCGTTGCCACGCCAAAACCACCCTGCACCAGCTGGGCCATGGCGGAAATGCTGGAGATGGTATGGATGCGCTTGTTCTCTACCTTGGCTTGGCGAAGCGCGTCGAGCAGGGTCACATGCGGCTGCGAGCCGCGCTGAAAGGTCAACAGCTCGCCTTTGGCCAACTCGGTTAATGTGTAGGCACGTTTTCGGTGCATGAGGGCCTGGCCGACAAAACACATGGGCATGGACTGCAAGGCTTTAGTACGCACGCCCTCGCCACCCGAGGGCAGGGCGGCAAACACAATGTCCTGCGCGCCTCGCTGCACCTGGTCCATCAACACAGGCGTGGTTTCCACCGTGAGCTCCAGCTCCAGGCCTGGCTGTTCAAGGCGCAGTTTTTCTATCCACGGAATCAACCAGGAATGCAGCACCGACTCAATGGCTCCAATGCGCAGCGACGCCGCCATAGCCAGACCCGAGCCCATCTCAGCCTTGACCTCGCGCTGCAGCTCAAGCAATTTCTGCGCATAACTTACAAAGCGCGTGCCCGCTGCCGTCAGGCGGAATTGCTTGTCGCGGCGGTCGAGCAGCAACACGCCCAGCTCTTCTTCAAGCGCAGCGACGCGGGCCGACATGGCTGACTGCGTGAGATAAAGCCTTTCCGCCGCCCGCGAAATACTTTTGAGAGAGGCCACCCAGTAAAAGGCTTCAACAAAACGCAGGTTCATGGCGGAATTCGACATCAGGGGAACGGACCGGAACAGTGGTGCGCCGGTTTTCGGGGTATGTCCGGGGAAACTGGCGCGGGATTTGCGTCTATCCTATCCGTACTTAGCAATCAATTGTCCTGGAGCCATCATGAAATTCAAGCTTGCAATGTTTGCCACCCTGCTCAGCCTGGGCACCGCCGGGTTGGCCCAAACCAGGTGGGATCTGCCGGTTGCTTACCCGGCGACCAACTTTCACACGGAAAACATCACGCAATTCGCCAAAGACGTCGACGCAGCCACAGGCGGCAAGCTCAAGATCACGGTGCATGCCAATGCTTCGCTCTTCAAGGCACCCGAGATCAAGCGCGCCGTGCAAAGCGGCCAGGCACAGGCCGGCGAGATCCTGCTGGCCAACTTTGCCAATGAGAATCCGATCTACGCGCTTGACGGTGTCCCCTTCCTTGCCACGAGCTATCCGCAGGCGCGCAACCTGTACGATGCCTCCAGGCCTGCACTGGAAAAACTGCTGGCTGCCCAGGGTATCAAGCTGCTGTTCTCGGTGCCCTGGGCGCCCCAGGGTATTTACAGCAAACGTGAAATCAATTCCGTGGGTGATCTGCGCGGCATCAAGTGGCGTGCCTACAGCCCCGCCACTGCAAAAATTGCGGAGCTGATTGGCGCGCAACCTGTGCAGATCCAGCAAGCCGAGTTGAGCGCCGCACTGGCCACCGGAGTCATTGAAAGCTACATGAGTTCGGGCTCCACAGGGTATGACACCAAGACCTACGAGCACATCAAGAACTTCTACGACACCCAGGCATGGATCCCCAAAAATGCCGTCCTGGTCAACCTGAAAAGTTTTGCCGCGCTTGACGCTGCCACCCAGGCAGCGCTGCTGAAAACCGCCGCCGAGGCAGAAACCAGGGGCTGGAAAGTGGCCCAGGAAAAAAACGTGGAATACAAGCGCCTGCTGACGGAACGCGGCATGAAAATCCACAAGCCGTCCGACAAACTCAATACCGACATGCGCCAGGTGGGCGCCATCATGCAGGCCGACTGGCTCAAGGCCGCCGGTCCTGAAGGCGTCGCCATCGTTGACGCCTACAAAGCGAAGAAGTAAGCGTGCGTCGCGCTCTGGAGCGTGTGCTCGATGCGGCAGGCGCGCTGGGCGCCTTCTGCGTTTTCCTGATCTTTGTGCTGATGATCGTCGCCGGCGTGGGGCGCCAGGTCAACCTGATCGTCAGCGGCGTCAATGACATCGTGTCGTGGCTCTGCGCCGCAGCCGCTTTTTTTGCCATGGCCCATGCTTTCCGCCATGGCGATTTCGTGCGCGTCACGCTGGTGCTCGACAAGGTACCTCCAAAGTTGCGCCGCATCATGGATGTCACCTGCCTCGTGATCGCGGCCATCTGCGTGAGCTATCTCACGTATTCGGCCACTGCTTTTACCTACGAGAGCTACGAGTTCAAGGAAATGGCAACCGGCCTGGTGGTGATTCCGATCTGGATCCCGCAATCGACCTTTGTGATCGGCTGCTGGCTGCTCCTCGCGGCCATGATCGACGAACTGGTGACCGTGGTGCAAGGCGGCAAACCAAGCTACCAGCGTTCGGTGGAAGAGCGTCACGCCAAGGGCGACTTCTCTTCAGACATCTAACAAGAAGAACAAAAAGCCAATGGATATTCTGCTCATGGGCGGCATGCTGCTCGTCATCATGCTGGTGCTGCTTGCAGGCGGCGTGTGGATCGCCATGACACTCGCCATCGTCGGGTGGGTCGGCCAGGCATTTTTCACCAACACCCTCCCCGGTAAAAACCTGTTTTCGGCCTTCTGGGAAAGCAACGCGAGCTGGGAACTGGCAGCGCTGCCGCTCTTCATATGGATGGGTGAAATCCTGTTTCGCACCAAGCTCAGCGAAGAGATGTTCGAAGGATTGCGTCCCTGGCTGAACCGGATACCCGGGCGGCTGATGCATACGACCATCATTGGCTGCGGCGTATTTGGCTCGGTCTCGGGATCATCCGCGGCAACCTGTGCCACGATTGCCAAGGTCGCCCTGCCCGAGCTCAAGCGCCGCGGCTACAACGAAAACCTGGCCATTGGTTCGCTGGCTTCTGCCGGTACGCTCGGCATCCTGATCCCCCCGTCCATCACCATGGTGGTGTATGCGGTGGCTGCCGACGCTTCCATCATCCGCATCTTCCTCGCCGGATTTCTGCCTGGGCTTCTTTTGATGCTGCTGTTTTCAGGCTACATCGGCTGGTGGAGCCTGCGCCATCCGGACCAGGTACCGCCGCCCGACGCACCCACCAGCTTCCGGGAGAAAATTCGCCTCTCGGGCAACCTGATTCCCTGTGGCTTGCTGATTGTCTTCATCGTCTGGGTGCTGGTCGCGGGCTGGGCGACGGCCACCGAATGTGCCGCCTTCGGGGTGCTGGGCGCGCTGAGCATCGCAGCCTGGGGACGAAGCCTGACCTGGAGCAACTTCACCGAAGGCCTGATGGGCGCCACCCGCACCAGCTGCATGATCATGTTCATCCTGGCAGGCGCGGCATTTCTGACCAAGACCATGGCATTTACCGGCATTCCACGCGAACTGGCCGAGTGGGTGGACGCCATGCATCTTTCCCCCTATGCGCTGATTGGTTCGCTGGTTCTCATTTACCTGGTTCTGGGCACGGCACTGGATGGCATCAGCATGATCGTGCTGACGGCGGCGGTTGTCATGCCCATGGTGCAGAAGGCAGGGTTCGACCTGATCTGGTTCGGCATTTTTATCGTGCTGCTGGTTGAAATTGCCGAAGTCACGCCGCCCGTTGGCTTCAATTTGTTCGTGCTGCAAAACATGACCGGCAAAGACAGCAATGTGATCGCCCGCGCCGCAATTCCGTTTTTTGTCTGCATGGTGATCTGCATTGGATTGATCACGCTGTTCCCCCAAATCGTCACCATCCTGCCCGATCTGGTCATGGGAAAAGAAAAGTAAGGAGGCTGCCTGCATGTTGTGGTCTGTTCTAGCCATTTGCGTAGGTGCTTCGGTCGGCGCCCTGGCGCGCTGGGGCCTGGCCCTCTGGCTGACGCCCGGCGGGATCCTTCCCTGGGGCACGCTGGCCGCCAACCTGATAGGTGGCTACCTCATCGGCGTCTGCATTGCTGCCTTCCAGTCCTTGCCGCAGCTGGACCCGGTCTGGCGCCTGATGCTGGTGACCGGCGTCCTCGGCGGACTCACGACCTTCTCCTCATTCTCCGCAGAAGTGGTGGTGTTCCTGATGGAGGAACGCTACGGCCTGGCGTTGGGTACCGCCGCGCTGCATGTTTTGGGTTCGCTGCTCATGACCGTGCTGGGCATCAAAAGCGCTCTGTTTTTAATAGCTATCCGCGTCCAATGAATAAGGGCTTAGACCCTTTTTTGTCATGCATTTCAGGTGACAGCACGGTCATGCCGCGATACTTTCCTCTTCAACAGCCTGCGTGGGCTCACGCTTCATGGCCGGAACCGGCACGGGCACCGAGAGCACCTCCTGGCGCTCTGGCGGCGCCCGCCGGGCGGCTTTTTCCCGGTTAATCCGCTGCATGGCCACCACATCGATGATCAGCGCCACGTTCCCGTCGCCCAGAATCGTCGCCGCCGAAATGCCGGGCACCTTCCGGTAGTTGGTTTCGAGATTCTTGACGACCACCTGGTGCTGGCCCACCAGCTGGTCCACCAGCAATGCGAAACGTGTTCCCTCGGACTGGACGATCACCGCAATGCCTTGCGTGAGGTTCTCCACCGCACCGACCACACCGAACAGTTTGTGCAGCTCGACCAGTGCCAGGTATTCACCGCGAACATGCAGGACATGTTCATGGCTGGTGATGGAATGGATGTCGGCGCGCTGCGGCTGAAGCGATTCGATGACGTAGTTCAGGGGCAGGATGTAAACTTCTTCGCCCACCTTGACCGACATGCCATTGAGGATGGCCAGCGTCAGCGGCAGCACGATGCGGATGGTTGTGCCCCGGCCCTGCACGGAAGCGATCTCCACATGGCCACCCAGGTCCTGGATATTACGTTTCACCACATCCATGCCCACACCCCGGCCGGAAACGTCGGTGACCTCTTCCGCCGTGGAAAATCCTGCCGCGAAAATCAGCTGCCAGACCTCGTCATCCGTGATGGTCTCGCTGATCGCCATGCCCTGCTGGATCGCCTTGGCCAGGATTTTTTCACGGACCAGCCCGCCGCCGTCATCCTTGACCTCGATCACGATGCTGCCGCCCTGATGCTGGGCTGAAAGCGTCAACCTGCCTACCGGGTCCTTGCCCGCGAGGACGCGCCGCTCGGGTCCTTCGATGCCATGGTCCAGGCTGTTGCGCACGAGGTGCGTGATGGGATCGATGATGCGCTCAATCAATCCCTTGTCCAGCTCGGTCTCCTTTCCGACCGTGATGAGCTGCACCTGTTTGCCCAGCTTGGCCGAAAGGTCGCGTATCAGGCGCGGAAAACGGCTGAAAACATAGTCCATCGGCATCATCCGGATCGACATCACGGACTCCTGCAAATCACGTGCATTGCGCTCCAGGTGGCCCATGCCGCTGAGCAGGCGCTCGTGCAGCACCGGGTCCAGCAGGGACGCAGTTTGCGTGAGCATGGACTGGGTGATCACCAGTTCACCGACGAGGTTGATGATCTGGTCCACCTTCTCGACATCCACCCTGATCGAGCCCGACTCCTTGGCACCGGACGAAGCGGCAACCGCGGCAGCAGCAGGTGGCGCGGCCGATGCGCCTGCCGGCGCTGTAACCGGCATTTCAGCTGAAAGGAGCGCTTCGGGCTGCGTGGCCACAACGGTTGCCTCTGCCGCGGCCGCCGGAGCGCCAGCCGTTTCACTGGTGATTTCAATCTGGTCTGCCTCAATGATGAAACAGCACACCGAAACAATGTCGTTGGCATCGCAGGTAGTGTCCAGCCAAAGGGTCAGGCTGTCTTCCGTTTGGGTCTGGGCTGTGACCTGACCCAGGTTGCCCATCTCTTCAGCCAGCAGCTTTCGATCGCTCTCGTCGACTTTGAGAAAACGTACTTTCAGCGAGGCGTTGGCGGATGGAGCGGGGGCCAGTCCGGATGCCGCAACAGGTTTCGGGACGGGCACGGGCACGGTTGCAGCACCGACAGGCGCGGCACCCGTGCTGCCACCGGCCTCAAGCGCCAGTTGCCGCAGGACCCCGCAGATCCGCGCAACCATTTCGGGATCAGGCTCCCCACCGGTGCGGTACGCACCCATTTGTTTTTGCAGCACGTCCTTGGTCTCCAGAAAGGCATCCATCATTTTTGTGGTCAGTTTCAGGTCGCCATGGCGTGCCCTGTCGAGCAGGTTTTCCAGCAGGTGCGTGGTATCGGTCAGGGCCAGAAAACCAAAGGTGGCGGCGCCGCCCTTGATGGAGTGCGCCGCACGAAAGATGGCGTTGAGGTGCTCGCTGTCGGGCGCCTCGAGGTCAAGCCCCAGGAGCAGCAGCTCCATTTCTGCCAGCAGCTCGTCGGCTTCTTCAAAAAAGGCCTGGTAAAACTGGGTAATGTCCATCTCGTGTCATCTCTGGTTGAGTTTCCTGTTGCCGCTCTGCTGGCAGAGGCAACGGCTTGGTCAATATCATCCTGGAAGCTTCTTCTGCGCCCTTGCTGCACAGCCTTGAGCGCGTACCAGCGCGCGGCATGAGCCCTTATTCCGGTCCCATCTGCAGCAGGCTGCCCACCACATCCAGCAGTGTTTCCGGCCTGACCGGTTTGCACAGCCATCCATTGGCGCCGGCTTTCCTTGCGTCCGATTTCCCGGCTTCGCTGCTGATGGTGCTGAGCACCACAACCGGCACATGGGCATAGTCGGCAAGCAGTCGCAACTGGCGCGTCAATTCACCGCCATCCATCGGGATCATGGTCCAGTCCGTCAGGACCAGATCAACTTGCGTCCTGCCAAGGTGCGCCAGGGCCGCCTCGCCCCCCTCGGCCAGCAGCACGCCATAACCCGCTTCTTCAAGCATTGCCGAGATCATCTGCCGCATCACCGCGGAATCGTCTACTACCAGGATGATTCTGTTTTTCGTCATGTCCTGCTTCCGGCTTGGCCCGGTGAAGGGCTGGCTGCGGCTCGACGGCCGTCACTGTGCTGCGCTGCACCCTGCTTGCTGCCGGCATCGGCCGCGCTGGACGCACTCACGGGGTTGGCGGCGTTGGCCCTTTCAATCTCCGCTTGCGCACGGTGATTGAGGACAACAACACTGATGCGGCGGTTGATGGGTGCAAACGGGTCGTCCTGGTTCAGGTGCATGCTCGAGGCAACGCCCATCACCCGCAGGACTTTTTTTTCCTGCATGCCGCCCGCAATCAGTTCGCGACGCGACGCGTTCGCCCGGTCGGAGGACAGCTCCCAGTTGCTGTAGGACTTGTCGCCCTGCACGTATTGGGTTGCATCGGTGTGCCCGGACAGGGTGATCTTGTTGGGTTGCGCATTGAGCACCGGCCCAATCTCGCGCAGGATGGTACGCATGTAGGACACCACAATCGCGCTGGAGCGATCGAACATGGGCCGGTTGCTGCTGTCGACGATCTGGATTCGCAGCCCTTCCGGCGTGATGTCTATCAGCAGCTGCGGCCGGAATTGCTTGAGGACCGGGCTGGACTCGATCATGTTGTCGAGCTTCTTCTTCAGCTCGTCCAGCCGGCTGACGTCATCGGCGTCGCTCTCGCTTTCACTACCGGCCTGACTCGTCTCACCTGCCGCATGGACAGGGTCGGGACCGCCGCCGGGAATCACGCTGCTGCTCAGGCTGCTCGCGGGTCCACCAGCCAGTGCCACCTTGAGAGGCGTCTTGAAGTGCTCGGCAATCCCTGCCAACTGCTTCGGGGACGAATTGGAAAGAAGCCACATGACCAGGAAAAAAGCCATCATCGCGGTCATGAAGTCGGCATAAGCGATCTTCCAGCTTCCGCCGTGATGACCCGCTGCCTTCACGGGACGCTTGATGATGATGTGGCGTGCAGCTTCAGTCATGGCATGGCAGGCTGGCCTGGCTCAGCGATTCTTGACTTCGCGGACATGCCCGTCGAGCTCGGTAAAGGAAGGCCGTTCGGTCGAGCGCAGGATCTTCCGGCCGAACTCCACCGCCAGTTGCGGTGCATAGCCATTCATGCTTGCCAACAGGGTCACCTTGATGCACTGGTAAACCTTCAAGGAGTCTGCCACCTTGTGCTCGATCAGGGAGGCCAGCGGCGACACAAAACCATAGGACAACAGGATGCCCAAAAATGTTCCAACCATGGCGTGGGCAATCAGCTCGCCCATGACGGATGGCGGCAAGTCCGCGGATGCCAGCGCGTGCACCACCCCCATGACGGCAGCAACAATGCCCAGGGCCGGCAAGGCATCACCCACCTTGGCCAGCGCATGGGCCGGTGCCTCGGCTTCGTGTTTATAGGTGTCGAGTTCATGCTCCATGAGCTGGTCGATTTCGAAGGGATCGGTATTGCCGCTGACAATCAGGCGCAGGTAGTCGGTCAGGAATTCGATCAGGGGCGCGTCAGCCAGAAGCATGGGATAAGGCGCAAAAATGGCACTGGTCTGCGGATCGTCGACATCCGACTCCAGTGCCAGCATGCCGTCCTTGCGGCCCTTGGACAACAGCACGTAAAGCAGGGCAAGAATCTCCATGTAGAGTTCCTTGTCATGCTTCTTCGAACTGCGGAAAAGTTTGGGGATAGCCTTCAGCGTGGCGCCTATGGTGTGCCCGTCATTACCGACAATGAATGCGCCTATGGCGGCGCCACCTATCATCAGCAGCTCAAGCGGCTGGTAGAGTGCGCCGAAATGCCCGCCCATCAGCGCATAGCCGCCGAATACGGACGCCAGCACAACCACATAGCCAACAATTACCAGCACAGCGCCCTCCTCTTTTTAGAAATCTAGGTAACAAAAAAACAGCCGCGCCCGCACAGCCTCAGGCCCGCGATGCACTCATCACATCGGCCAGCCACTGCGAGGACGAGCTTGCGCTGCTGCCCGCAATGGCCACGGGGACGGCGTGCGGCATGTCGGGCCGGCTCTTGCGCGTCTTGCCGGCGCGCGATGGCGGCCGGCACAGGACACACACGTAGCTGCCCTGCGGGTCATGTGCATGCGCGACGAACAAACCCGTGCAGCGGGTGCAGGTGCTCAGTTGCAGCATGTCGCTGTCGAAGAAGCGCACAAGCGTCCATGCACGCGTGAAGTCCAGCACGGGCTCGCTGCCCTGCTGCTGCACCTGCTCCAGGTACAGCTGGTAACTCTTGATGAGCGCCGCGATCCGCGTACAGCCTCCATGGGTCACCATGAAGCGGTAAATGTTGTAGAACATGGACGAATGGATGTTGGACATCCAGGTCATGAACCAGTCGGTCGAAAACGGCAGCAGTCCCTTGGGCGGGGATACGCCCTTGATCTCCTTGTACAGCTTGATCAGCCGATCCCGGCTCAGGCTGGTTTCCGCCTCAAGGAATTGCAGACGGGCACCCAGCTTGATCAGGTCGATGGCCAGATGGATCTCCCCAGCTTCCCGGATAACACTTTTAGCAGCCATGGCGGTCCAGACGACGGAACAGACGGGGTGCGGTGTGACGCTGGCTGCCGGGCATCACCGGGCCGCCTCGACATGTTGTCCGGAAAGAAGAATGGCGGTGTGAGCCTGCTGCAGGGACAGGTTTTTCCCGTCGTGGGTCAATGCCGAAAGGATCGGGTGATCGTCAAAGCGGAAACGGCACAACAGCAGTGTGGAAGAAGCCAGCTTCACGATTTGCGATAAGGACAGGTTGCCCAGCAGGTCAGCCAGTTCCTTGCTCATTCCCAGGCGAAACATCGCCGTCGGGGCATCCTCTTTCACCAGCCGCTGTGCAAGCAGCAGGTAAGTCAGATTCAAATCACCAATTTCATTGCTATTACCATTTTCAGACACAGTGCACTCCTAAAATTCTCAAAAATCTGCCTCTGTGGACATCCCATTGCGGGCCTGTCCTACAAACATCGGGGTGTCAGACCTACAAATTCACCCGTCCCCTTGGCTCATTTTTATCACATTTGACACATATTTCTACATTTACCAATGCAATTAAAGGAGAAATTTGCTGCAAAACCACCAATTAAAACGAATTAAGTAATTTAAATGATAAAAATCAATCAGTTTGAATATCAAGTTGTGAATTTGAAGCCGATTGGGCTTCCAGTTGATGCAGCCAGGTCAGTACTTCAGCTACGGCGACATACAAGGCAGGGGGAATTCTCGCGTCCAGATCAACCTGCATGAGAAGGTTGACAAGATCCGGCGAAGCGTGAACGTACAGGCCGCTTTCTTTTGCGCACCGGACAATGGATTCAGCGACGGACCCGTATCCCTTGGCCACGACGGTGGGCGCGTTGTCCGCGCCCCCATGGGACAGTGCCACCGCGGCTGGCCGATGTAGCCGCAAGTCCAAGCCTGCATTCCCGTCGAGGTGCTCATGTACCATCAGCATCCTCCGGCCCGGCCTCAGAGGCCGGCTCTACCGCGAGCGGCCCAATCTGCATGCCCGTCAGTTCAAGCCCCATACTGCTCAGGCGGTCCGGCAATTCACCGCTGGAGTCATGCAGCAGGGCAACCGTGGAGCCTTCCCGCGCAGCAAGGTCTACCCGGACCGCCGTCCCGGCAAGGCGCAAATGCACCTCCACCGCACCCAGTGCCGGCAAAGACAGCGACAGGCGCGTGCTCCAGCTGCCCTGAGGCGCCTGTTCACCGGTCGTGGTCTCATCGCGCTCTTCGCGTATTTCCCATTCCAGCGGTGTGCCTGTCCACGCCTCGCCAACCCAGCGAAACACGGGCACAGCCAGCAATTCGAGCTGCTGGCGGACCAGCGCCATCAGGTCCGGATGAACACCGTGGGGGTGAGAAGCGGGAATATTGTTGCGCGGCGCATCCGCGGCTTGCGTTTCAGACTTCCCGGGCGGGAACGCTTCTGCATCCCTCTCAACCTTCAATGCATGATCCTCGCCGGATGCCACCCGATCCCGGGCTGCAGCACCGTCCCACGCTCGCGGGACGGATGCCGGAGCCACGCCCGCCGCATCCTCAGGGAGAGATGCGCCCGGCACAGAAGGCGCTGATGGCCCGGCCCGAAGCACACCGCTGGACGTCCGGTCCTGCACGGGGGCGTGCACACCAGCGCCCGGCATTTCCCTCCATGCTCTCCCCGCAGCTTCCAGTTGCGCCTGCGGTTCCTGGACCAGCTGCGAAAAAGTGCGGGTACCCGCTACATACTGCTGCAGATGCGATTCGTAAAACAGCCCCGAGCTTGCGACCGTACGGGCCAACGCTGCCGTCATGGATTGCGCTACAGGCGGCGAATGGGGCCACAGCGGCTGGTGGCCCTGGATTTTAGGCAAAGTGGCGGAAGAAGGCTCCAGGATGGCACTCACTGTACGGGCTGCAACGCTCAAGGTGACGGTTTCACCCGGACGCCCGGAGCGCAAAGCACCGTGTTCGCCCGCACCATGGGCAAGACCCACACCAAGCTGCTGATCCAGCGCCGCACGTGACGGCAAGCGAACATCGTTGACGACTTTTTCGACACGGGTCGCGGCACCCGGACCGGCAATCTCGGCCTGTGATTTTAACGGCACCAGGTCCGGACGCTGGGCCAGCCGCGTGGCCAGAAGCGTATCAACCAGAGGCGTAAGACCGCTCATAAATTGGCATCGTCCGTGGGGCCGTAGGCATGATGAAGGTTTTGCTGCGATTCCAGGCTTCTGAGCACGGCGCCCAGCCGCGCCAACTGGGGCAGGACCATGCCATGAATGCCATCCTGGTTGGCCTTGATCCGCACCAGTAACTGGAGCTTTCGCGCCGACTGGGCCTCACTGAGTTCTTCCAGCGGCTCGATCAGCTTCAACCGGTCCACGGTATCGCTGTATTGCATTTCGAGCGCCGGCAGCCCTCCCCACTGACCCGTGCGCGCCAGCAGCAGCATGCGCTCGGTGAGCGGTGCAATCTGCTCATAGCAGTGCATGACTTCGCTTTGCGAGCCCATCTCAGGCGCCTGTCGAAACACGGCCTGCCGCGGACACACTGGAGTCCTCCGGCACGGGATGCGGTTTCTGGGGGTCGATCTCGCGCCATGCCGAACTGATGCTGTCCAGCAAACGATCCGCCTCGTCCAGCAGGGCCGGGTCATTGCGCAGGTTGGCGTAGAGCAGGCGCTGGCTGACATAGTCGTAAAGCGCGGAGAGATTCGCAACCAGCTCGGCACCAGCCATGCCGCCAAGCTCGGCATCAAGGCTGGCCTTCAGCCCGTTGTCGACGATATTGATCGCCTTGGAGATGGCATTGCCCTTGGCGCCGATGTCATGGTTGGCCATATGGTGGCGCGCCATGGTGATGGCGGTTTTGGCGCCGTCGAACAGCATGGTGATCAACTGGTGAGGCGAAGCACTCATTGCGCCGCTTTCCCTGCCGACGGTGGCATAGGCACTGGCGCCGGAGTTGTAGGCATGAGGGGGGGTGTACACGGGATGTCTCCTTTTATTTGCTGGCGTTCATGGCATCGAACTGTGCCGTCAGGTAGCTCGTGGTCGAATTCATTCGGGCCATCAGCATGTCCAGCTGGGTGAACTGCGCGCGGTAACGCGCCACTTTGGCCTCCACGCTGACCTCGGTAGCGGCGTAGCGTGTATCCAGCGATTTCAGGGTGGCGTTGACGCCCGCCTTGGCGTTGCTGATCGCGCCGCTGCTCCCGATAAACGCATCAACGAGGGCCGCCACCTGGGTGCCGTAGCCTGTAACACCGCCAGTGCCGGCGAACAGCGCCACCACCGCTTCCCGGTCGTCTGCCAGCGCCGTCTTCAGCTTGGCAGCATCGAAGGCGATCGTGCCATCCTTCTGAAAAGTCACGCCCACCTGCGACAGCACCTTGAGACCTCCCGCCTGCGGCGTGTTGAGCGCTGCCCGGATTCCGCTTTGAACGGTACGCAAGGTGGAGTCGCCAACCAGAGCAGCACCCGCCTTCTTTTCCTGGTCATACTTGGTGAGCTGCGCAGCCGTGGATTGCAAGGCGTTGTACGCGTTGACAAACGCGTTGATCGCCGTTTCCACCGAAGCACCATCGCGGCTGACTGCCAGGGTGCTGACGCCGGCCTTGGCCAGTGTCATGGTCACCCCCTGCACCGCATCCTGCACGGTGTTGGTGCTGGACGTCACGGCAATGCCATTGACTTTCAGTGCGGCATTGGCCGCGGCGGTGGTCTGCTGCAGGCTTTGTGCCGCCGAGGAATCGTGGGACAACAGGCCCTGCAGGCCCGCGTCGCCGGTCACGGCAATGCGCAGGCTGGACATCTCGCCCGTCGGGGTGTTCAATACCAGCCGGTAAGGGGAAGCCCCGCCATCGTTGATGATGCTGGCCGTCACGCCGAGCGTGGTATTTTTATTGATGGCATCGCGCAGGCCCTCGAGCGAGTTGTTGCTGCTGTCAATCACGATGACCTGTGCAGTACGGCTGGCATCGGGTGAAAAGGCTGCGCCGCTGTAGTGGCCGGTCACGGAGTCCAGGGTTCCCCCTGAAATCTTGCCGAAATCAATCGTCACCGAACCCATACCGATCGCGGCCTTGGCGTCTGCCACGCCCGTTGTTGCCAGCGACTGCGCTTGTGCCAGTTGTGTCACGTCAATCGCGTAATTGCCGACCGCGGCGGTCGCCGAACCGGTGGCCGAAAGCACGTCGGTCGCACTCGAAACCACCTTGGTGCCCTGGAACAGGCTGGCGTCAGCCAGTTTCTTCGCCGCGGCCTGAAAAGTGCTCAGGGCATTCTGCAAGGTGCCGTAGGCCGACAGCTTGGCGGTATAGCTGACCTGCTGCTTCTGCAGCGCCACCAGCGGCTGGCTTTCCGCCGCTGCGAGCTTGTCAAGCAAGCCGCTCAGATCGAGGTTGGACCCCACTCCCAAGCTTGAAATCAAGGACATGCTGAAACTCCTGGACTCTTTAAACCTTCACCGACCTGAAAGCGCCGGCCTCCTGGCCTGGCGCAACCGTCGTCACCCACGGGCTGCTCCAGCGCGCGGGCGCGGGTGCCTGGGTCTGGTCCGTCAATTGCGCCTTGCGGCAAACCTCCTGATGCACCAGGAGGTCGTGCAATTTTCCCAGTGCTCTGGAGAGTTGCATCACTTCTTCAGAGGGCATTTGGCGGATCAGTTTGCCGGTTTCCACGTCCACCACCCGGGCGATCATCGTGTCGGTCTCCCTGTCAAACTCGAATTGCACGCCGACAGACGCCAGCTTCAGGGTCTGGTTGATCTCGGCCAGCGTGGCGTTCTCCCAGGTGGGCTGGGCTTCGACCCGTGCAGCATCGCCGCGGGCAGCAGCGGCCGGGCGCATCGGTTCCGTCTCCCGGGGAAGCCGCGCCGCAGGTGTCATGGCCGCAGGAACGGCGGGCACCAGGGGCGGCGCAGGCTCGTGGCGCGGACTGCCCGACAGGATGCTGATGGGAATCGTCATGACTTGCTCTCTCCTGGTGAATCGCTAGGCACTCACGCCTGAAGTCAAGCGGGACTGCCTAACGCAGGCGGACAGGCCGCCTGGCTGGAACGTAATGCACAGATGCAAGGGCGTGCGCCGCAGCGCCCGCCCTTTCGCCCGATTAACGCAGCAGGGACAAGACGCCTTGCGTTGTCTGGTTGGCCTGGGCCAGCACGGAGGTACCGGCTTGCTGCAGGATCTGGGCGCGGCTCATATTGGACACTTCGGTCGCGTAGTCTGCATCTTCAATGCGTGAGCGTGAAGAGGTCAGGTTGTTGATGGTGGTTCCCAGGTTGGAGATCACCGAATCAAAACGGTTTTGCACCGCACCCAGCGTACCGCGCAGGTCATCCACCGTCTTCAACGCAGCGTCAATGGCGGCGAGCGGGTTGGCGGTAGCAGTCAGGCCAGCGGCAGCGTCCGCGTCGTAAGCAGCTGTCTGGACAGCCAGGCCAGCGGCAGTGGTGACAGTGAAGTTGGTGACCACGCCGGTGGATGCAGTCACAGTGGCGCCGTTGCTGACCTTGTACAGATTGCCGGCCTTGTCGGAGATGGCGTAGTTGGCGTAGGTTTCCGTCGCCGCCGTGTAAGCGCCATAACCGTGCAGCGTCAGATCTGCAGTGGTGGTGCCGGCAGACATGTTGGTCACGGTCACTGCAGAAAGATCGACTGCTGCAGTCGTGGTGACGCCAGAAGTGGTGGAGGAGAAGCTGGCGATCGGTGCCGACAGGCCCGACACGCTGAAGCCCGTCAGTCCCAGCTTGCCCGCATCAATCTGCTTCAGGGCGATCGAGATGCTTTCACCATCATTAGCACCCACCTGGATAGCCAGGCTTTGGTCGGCGGCCAGCACCTTGACACCGTTGAAGTCGGTCTGCGACGAGGTGCGGTTGATTTCGGACAGGCGCTGGGTAATTTCAGCCTGGATGGAAGCCTTGTCGGCGGCGGAATTGCTGCCGTTGGCCGATTGCACAGCCAGTTCACGGATGCGCTGCAGGTTGTTGTTGACTTCGGACAGGGCGCCCTCTGTCGTCTGTGCCAGCGAGATGCCGTCATTGGCATTGCGCTGGGCCTGGGTCAGGCCCTTGATGTTGGCGGTGAAGCGGTTGGCGATGGCCTGCCCGGCAGCGTCGTCCTTGGCGCTGTTGATGCGCATGCCGGACGACAGACGCTCGATCGCACTGTTCAGCGCGCCTTGCGATTTGTTGAGGTTATTCTGCGTGAGCAGGGAAAGCGAATTGGTGTTGATGACTTGGCCCATGAGGAACTCCTGAATTTCAAAGTTTGTGTACTCCGGCTTCTTGCCGTCACGCTGGCCTTGCTTGCCTGGACACTGTGCAAGCCACCGTTATTCAGGTTATCGGCCGGAGCTTGAAAAAACTTTAGGGTTTCGGCAAAAAAACTTTGACTTTCTGGATATCCTGCCCATGCGCAGCATCGAATCCGGCTGCCTCAGGCCGGCATGTTCATGATTTCCTGGTAGGCAGCCACCACCCGGTTGCGCACCTGCAGGCCCATCTGGAAGCCGATATTGGCCTTCTGCATGTCGACCATCACGTCGTTCAGCGCCACGCCCGGTTTGCCGAGTTCAAACGCCTCAGCCTGGCTGTAGGCTTGCTGTTGCGAGTCGCTGATGCGGTCCAGCGACTTCTTCAACTCGCCGGCAAAGCCGCCGCCGGCAGCCCCGCTGCCCGACAGGGCACCACTGCGTTCGCCCGCCTGGGTGGCCTGGTTGATGGCCCGCATTTGCTGCAGCACTGATTCAATCGACGATATCGCCATGGTGTTTTCCCTGGACAGCACACGTGCCCGTTCTTCATTGAGAGTTCCAAGCGTAGCAGCCGGTCCGCCTGCGCATCGTGCCAAAAGATGGCAAAACCCCCGGCTATTCGGCCGATCGAACGCCAGCATGCGCTCTGACAATTGCTCACGAGGCCGGAACATCCTGGCCACACGTGGCAGGCCAATACCTTCTCTTAACACTGTCGTATGTCATCAGCCGTTTCAGTTCTTTCTGCCCATTACCGGCCCTGCATGCCTTCGAACAGCTGGCGTGCCCCGGCGGTAAGCGGGTGAGCACATGAGTCCAGCCACCAACGCCGCAACCGGCGCTGCAGCGGCAGCGCCCAAAGCCTGGCCCTTGCTGGACCAGTTGCGCGCCAACCCGCGCTTGCCCATGGCCATCGGGGTATCTGCCGCCGTAGCGGTCATTGCCGCGTTGTGGCTCTGGAACCGTGCACCCGATTACGGCGTTCTCTACAGCAATCTGTCGGACCGTGACGGCGGTGCCATCATTGCCTCGCTGCAGCAGATGAACATTCCCTACAAGTTCACCGACGGCGGCGCCGCCCTGCTGGTGGCCGCCAACAAGGTGCCGGAGGCGCGCTTGCGGCTGGCCTCCCAGGGCCTGCCCAAAGGCGGCACAGTCGGCTTCGAACTGATGGACAACCAGAAGTTCGGAACCAGCCAGTTTGCAGAACAGGTCAACTACCAGCGCGCCCTGGAAGGCGAACTGGCACGGTCCATCAATTCCATATCTGCCGTGGAGTCGGCACGCGTTCACCTCGCGCTGCCCAAGCCTTCCCTGTTTGTGCGCGACCAGAAAAAACCCAGTGCCTCGGTGGTCCTGTCCCTGCATCGCGGACGCAGCATTGATGAAGGCCAGGTCAGCGCCATCGTGCACCTCATTTCCAGCAGCGTGCCCGAGCTCTCGGCAAAAAGCATCACCGTGGTGGACCAGGCCGGAAATCTGCTGTCTGCGGCCAACGCAGGCACACGCGGCCTGGACGTCAGCCAGCTCAAATATGCGCAAGAGATCGAGCAGGCCTACATCCGCCGCATTGAAGCCATTCTGCAACCCATCGTCGGCACCGCGAATGTCCATGCGCAAGTGGCGGCAGAGATCGATTTCTCGACCGTCGAGAACACCGATGAAAAGTATCGTCCGAACCAGGACGCAGGCAGCGCAGCCATCCGCAGCCAGCAATCCAGCGAGTCCAGCCAGCAGGGCGCCGTCATGCCCGGCGGCGTCCCGGGTGCGCTCACCAACCAGCCACCTGCCAACCCCGTTGCACCCATCGTTAACGACTTACCGGGGCAGAAGAAACCCGAGCCACAGGCTCCGGGCCAGCTCAAGATGAGCACGGAAATGAGCAGCGTCGGGAGTGCGCCCCGCAGCACAGCCTCCGGCAACGGACGAAAAGACGTGACCACCAACTATGAGCTGGATCGCTCGATCCGCCATGTGCAGCAGGGTGCGGGCGGCATCAAGCGCCTGTCGGTGGCAGTGGTGGTCAACTACCGCGGCAGCCTGAACCAGGGTAAACGGACGGCACAGGCACTGTCGGCCACCGAGCTGGAACAGATACAAAACCTGGTCAAGGAAGCGATGGGGTACAGCCGCGAACGCGGCGACACGCTCAACGTGGTCAACAGCCCTTTTGCAAGCGAAACCAAAGATATGCCCGAACTGCCTGTATGGCGCGAGCCGGACAACATCGAGATGGCAAAGATGGCAGGCAAGTACCTGCTGCTGGGAATGCTTGCCCTGTACCTGTGGTTTGCCGTGCTACGGCCTCTGCTGCGCAACTACCTGCAACCGGCACGTGTGCTGCCGGGAAGTGCAGCAGCCGACAGCACCGCAGCCGAAAGCGCTGATCCCGAAGTGCAGGCACAGGACCGGCAAAACCAGCGTCACCTGGACAACATCCAGTATGCGCGGGAAGCTGCCACCAGGGACCCCCGGATGGTCGCCATGCTGATCAGACACTGGATGGAGAAAAAAGATGGATGAAGGCACGAGAAAAAGCGCCATCCTGTTGATGTCGCTTGGCGAGGAAGGAGCCGGCAGCGTGCTCCAGCACCTGTCACAGGCCCAGGTCGAGGCCATGGGTGAAGCCATGGCCGGCCTGTCACAAGTCAAGCGCGATGAAGTCAGCCAGGTGCTGGAAGAGTTCCACATCGAGACCGAGCAGTACTCGGCCCTCCACCTGGACTCTGGCAGCTACCTGCGCACGGTACTGAACAAGGCCCTGGGCAACGACCGGGCTGCGAACCTGCTCGAAACCATTCTGGAGTCGAGCGACTCGGCCAGTGGCATCGGGCGCCTGAACCAGCTGGAAGCTACCGAAGTCGTGGAACTCATTCGGGACGAGCATCCGCAGATCATTGCGACGCTGCTGGTCCACCTGGACCGCCACAAGGCGGCCGACGTGCTGGAGCAGCTTCCCGACCGGGTCCGCCACGATGCCGTGATGCGTGTTGCAACCTTCGGCGGCGTGCAGCCGACCGCCCTCAAGGAGCTGACCGAAGTGCTCAACGACATGCTGTCAGGCGAAGGTGGAAAACGCAGCAGGCTGGGCGGGATACGGGTGGCTGCTGAAATCGTCAACATGATGGGCAGCGCCCAGGAAGAAGGCGTGATCAAGCATGTCCGCGAGCACGACGAATTGCTGGCGCAGAAGATGATCGACGAGATGTTCCTGTTCGAAAATCTGCTCGGTCTCGAGGACCGCAGTGTCCAGCTGCTGCTCAAGGAAATCGAATCCGAATCGCTCATCATTGCACTGAAGGGTGCGCCGAAGGAGCTGCTTGAAAAATTCCTGAAGAACATGTCGCAGCGTGCAGCGGAAACACTTCGGGAAGACATGGAAATGCGGGGCCCGGTACGGGTATCCCAGGTCGAGACCGAACAGAAGGCCATCCTGGCCATCGTGCGCCGCCTTGCGGATGCCGGCGAAATTGTGCTGGGCGGCCAAGGCGACGACTCTTATGTATAGCCCGGCTTCCATGTCACGCCCGCCCGACGCCGAGCGGCATTCGCCAGGACAGCGCTCCGAGCCGCAGGTCATGGACCCCAAGGACCGGATTGCCGCCTGGAAACGCTGGGAGATGACCTCTTTCGCGCAGGTGCAGCCTGCCCTGCCTCCTCAGGCAGAGCTTGCCTCCGAACCCATCCCGGAGCCGCCCGAAGCGGCCACGCAGGTCGACGAAGCCGATCTGGACCGCCTTCGGCTGGAGGCCCAGATGGCCGGAGAAAAAACCGGCTATGAACAGGGTTACGCGCAGGGGCAGGCCGAAGGGCATGCGGCCGCAATGGCGGCCGTTCATGAACAGGCCCGGCAGTTGCGCGCCCTCGCCCTGTCTTTGCCCCCCGCGCTGCGCGCCGCGGAAAGCGGCGTGGCCAACGATCTGCTCGCGCTGGCCATGGACCTGGCCCGACAGGTGCTGGGCCAGGCCTTGACGGTGAATCCGCAAGCCATGCTGGCCGTGGTGCATGAACTGCTTCAGGCCGAGCCGGCGCTGGTCGGCTCACCCCAGCTCTTCCTGCATCCGGACGACGCCCAGCTCGTCAGTGAACATCTGTCGGAGGAGTTGCAGGCCATCGGCTGGCGCACCCGCCCCGATGCCAGCATCCCGCGCGGCGGCTGCCGCGCCATGGCGAGCAGCGGCGAACGCGATGCGACCCTTGAAACCCGCTGGGAACGGGTGGCAGCAGCGCTGGCACGGAACAACCCCGCCCCTTGCGGCACGGCTCATGACTGAACTCACCGAAGCCACCGCAGGCAACCCGCACCTCCAGGCCTGGAAAGCTGCGCTGGGCGATGCCCGCGCAGCTGTCGGGAAAACCGATCCGGTACGCACCTACGGCCGGCTGACACGCGCCGTGGGGCTGGTACTCGAGGCAGTCGGGCTGCGCCTGCCGGTGGGCAGTGACTGCCTGATCGAGTTGCCCCCGGGCTATCCCCAGAAAACTGCCGAGGCAGAGGTAGTCGGCTTCGCCGGGGAACGCATCCTGCTGATGCCCTTGAGCGCCGTCGACGGCCTGCTGCCCGGCGCGCGCGTTTATGCGCTGGACTCACCCGCGGGGCAAGGCGGTGGCATGGGGGCCAGAACCAAGCGCCTGCCGGTGGGCGAAGGCATGCTGGGCCGCGTGGTTGATGCCGCAGGGCGTCCGCTGGACGGACTGGGGCCACTTGAATTTTCGCGGGAAGTGCCGCTGAGCGCGAAGCCTGTCAATCCCCTGATGCGCGCCCCCATTAACCAGGTGCTGGATGTCGGCGTGCGTGCCATCAACGCCATGCTGACAGTAGGACGCGGCCAGCGCATGGGGCTTTTTGCCGGGTCCGGTGTCGGCAAGAGTGTCCTGCTCGGAATGATGGCCCGCTATACCAGCGCCGACGTGATCGTGGTCGGCCTGATCGGCGAGCGCGGCCGGGAAGTCAAGGACTTCATCGAAAACACGCTGGGCGAAGAAGGCATGGCCCGTGCCGTCCTGGTGGCCGCGCCGGCCGACACCTCACCTTTGCTGCGGCTGCAGGGCGCCGCCTATGCCACCTGCCTGGCCGAGTATTTCCGTGACCAGGGAAAGAATGTCCTGCTGATCATGGACTCGCTGACCCGCTATGCCATGGCCCAGCGGGAAATTGCGCTGGCTGTGGGCGAACCTCCCGCCACCAAGGGTTACCCGCCATCGGTCTTTGCCAAACTGCCGGCCCTGGTGGAACGCGCCGGCAACGGCGCGCGCGACGCCGCCGGCCAGGGTGGTTCCATCACTGCGTTCTACACGGTACTGACAGAAGGCGACGACCAGCAGGACCCCATTGCCGATGCAGCGCGCGCCATTCTTGACGGCCACGTCGTGCTGTCGCGCAGCCTGGCTGAATCGGGCCACTACCCGGCCATCGACATCGAGGCCTCCATCAGCCGCGCGATGACGGCACTGATAGAACCGGCCCAGTTTGAAGCCGTGCGCAGCGCCAAGCAGATGCTGTCGCGTTACCAGCGCAATCGCGACCTCATCAGCGTCGGCGCCTACGCCCCCGGCCATGACGCGCAACTGGACCGGGCCATTGAGCTTTACCCCCGGATCGAAGCCTTCCTGCAGCAAACCATGCATGAACGCACCGACTACGCCGCATCCGTAAGCCAACTGCACGGCCTGTTCCAGGCCGGTTAACCGCCTCATTCACCTACCGGAGAACACACATGCCCCACAAGCTGCCGCTGGCAACCCTGATTGAACTGGCGCAAAGCAGGACGGACGAAGCCACCCGCCGGCTCGGCCAGTTGCAGAACGCCCATACCAGTGCTGCCGAGAAGCTGGAAATGCTGCTGCAATACCGCCAGGAATATCTTGACCAGATGAATCTGCAAATGCGCGATGGCCTGCCATCGGCCCATCTACGCAACTTCCAGAATTTCATCGGCACGCTCGACAAAGCCATCGAACAGCAACGCGCGCTGACGCTGCAGGCCGATACCCGCCTGGCGCACGGACGCACCGACTGGCAATTCAGCAAACGCCGCCTCAGCTCCTTCGATACCCTGGCTGACCGCGTTCGCCAGCAGGACGTGCTGGCGATGAACAAACGGGACCAGCGGGACAGCGATGAACGCTCCGCCCGGCAGTTCTATCTGCGTTCCGCCACCCTGGCCGATTAGCCTTAACGGAAAACTCCATGTCCTTGAATCTTCCCTCTCTCAGCGCACCCGTATCGAGTGGCCAGCTACCCACCAGCGCCACGGCACGCAACGGTGATCCGGAGAAAAACAGTCCGGACAGTTTTGGAGAAGTCCTCGCGCGTGCGGCCAGGCCGGGCGGCGAGACAGCAACAAAACCCGCCGACAAAACTGCAGCCAGCTCGTCAGCACGGCGACCGGTCAGCGGCGCAAAGACCGAAGCGGAGGAAGCGGCTGAACTGGTCAACGTCCTGGGCCCCGGCTTTATTCCACTGGAAGGCAGGCTCACGCCGCTTGCACTTCCCGGCGGCGCCGCCGCTGCCGCCCAAATCGATTCCCGCTTGGAAACTGCCACAGAGCCGCTGGCCCCGCTGCAGGCAAGTCTTGCCCTGCTCGCCGACGGCACCATGGCGCTGGCCGAAGCCGGCGCCGAGGCGGCCCCACCGGCAGCACCTGCGCTGGCTCTCGCCGCCGCAAACCCGAAAGAACGCGGCCTGGGCAGTCCCCTGAATGCCCGTCCAGTTGTCAATAGCCAGGACACCCCAACGGCTGCCGCACCCGCTGGCGAAGAAACTGCCGTGCCGGGGATTGCACAGGACAAAGCGCTCTCCGATCACACCCTCTCTGCGGCTCCTGACAGCCTGACCGCCGGAACGGGTGAGGAGTCCGGAACCGGAGCCGCCGCGCCGGCGCCGGCGAACGACGCAGCCAACCAGGCTTCATACACGTCCCTGTCCAGCATGGAGGCCCTGGCCCCGGCAACAGGGGCTGGTCTGCCCTCCCCGGCCTCCGGCATGGAAACCGACACCATCACGGCGCTGCCCATGATGAGTCCCGCCGCGCAGGGGCCAGCAACTATTGCAAGCTCCTCCCTCCCGCACGCCGTAATCACGCCCACCCTGCCGCAGGAAATAGGCAGCAGCGAATGGGGCAATGCGCTTGGCCAGCAGCTGGTCCAGATGGGCCGGGCCGGCAATGAAGTCGCAGAACTCCAGCTCAATCCGCCAGGGCTCGGGCCCCTGAAGGTCACCTTGAGCATGAACGACCACCAGGTCCAGGCCATGTTTGTGTCCGCCCACTCATCCGTCCGCGCAGCGGTAGAAACCGCATTGCCGCAACTGCGTGCCGCGCTGGCCGACAGCGGCATCAGTCTGGGCGACACCTCTGTCGGTGCCGAAAGCCGTCCGCAGGCGGAGATGAACCAGGGTCAAGGCGAACAGCAATCCGGCCAGCGCAGCTACCCACATGCCGACATCAGCCCCCTCCCAGCCATTGCGGAGCGGCCGGTCATCGAGCCGCGCAGACCAGGCCGCGGCATCACGGTCGACACCTACGCCTGACCGGGCCTTCCGCCGGAGGACATCACCCGCCGCAAATGCCGGAGCTGAAGCGTTTTCCACCTGCTTATCCAGCGATGCTTTCCGGACCTTCTGCCCAACAATCAATCTTCAAACTTACGCAGCAAAGCCATGGCTACAACAACGGTTCCGGTGCCCCCACCACCTCCTCCCGCCCCGAGCAGAAAGCTCCGCCTTGTGCTCCTGATTTTGCTGGCGCTGCTCGTCACCTCGGGCGCGGCGGGAGCGGCCTACTACTATTACTACCTGCGCGGCAGCCAGGACGCCATGGCGAAGGCTGCAGTCAAACCGCCGCAAGACCCCATTTTTGTTGCGCTCGAACCGTTCACGGTCAACCTGCAACCCAACGGCCGAAACCGTTTTTTGCATGTCGCCGTGACCCTGAAGGTCAGCGACGCCAAATCCCAGAGCCAGCTGGTTCAATACATGCCCGAAGTGCGCAGCCGGGTTCTCACGACCCTGTCCAACCGGGCGTCCGATTCGCTGGTGACAACGGAAGAAAAAAGCCTGCTGGCAGCCGAAATCCTGGCGATTCTGAACCGGCCCTTCGCGGCCAACCTGCCTTCCGCCGGAATTTCCAGCGCGATGTTCACCACTTTCATGCTGCAGTAAGTTTGCCCAATGAGATCCGTCAATGGCCTATGAACAGCAACTGTCCCAGGACGAGGTAGATGCGCTGCTGCAGGGCGTCAGCGGCGACTCCGATGTGTCCAGCGCACCACCGCCAGCCCTTGGGGGACTGCCGGTTTACAACCTCGGCACAGACGAGCATGTCGTGCGCAGCCGCATGCATACGCTGGAAGTCATCAACGAGCGGTTTGCGCGACACCTGCGCAGTTCGCTGCTGACTTTCATGCGCCGCAGTGCGGACATCTCGGTCGGGACCGTGCAGATCCAGAAGTACGGTGAGTTCATCCGCCATCTGCCGGTGCCGGCCAACATCAACCTGATGCAGATGAAACCCCTGCGCGGCACAGCATTGTTCGTGTTCGATCCCAAACTGGTGTTCCTGGTGGTGGACAACCTGTTCGGCAGCGACGGCCGCTATCACGTTCGCGTCGAGGGCCGGGACTTTACGCAGACGGAGCAGCGCATCATCAAACGCCTGCTGAATCTCACACTGGACAGCTATGGCCAGGCCTGGCACCCGGTTTACCCGCTCGATTTCGAATATGTGCGCGCAGAGATGCATGCCCGGCTGGCCAATATCGTGTCCCCCAACGAGGTGGTCATCAACACGACCTTCCACATCGAGTTCGGCCCGATCGGCGGCGCCCTGAACGTCTGCATTCCCTATTCCATGATCGAACCGATCAGGGACTTGCTGTCCAACCCCCTGCAGGGCGAAGTCGAAGTCGACAAGCGCTGGGTCAAGCAGCTGTCGCAGCAGATCCAGAGCGCCGACGTGGAACTCACAGCCCACTTTCTGAGCTTTCAATCCACCATCGGCCAGTTGCTCAAGCTCCAGGTCGGCGACGTGCTGCCGGTCGAAATTCCGGAAACGATTGTGGCCCAGGTCAATGGGGTTCCCGTCATGGAATGCAGCTACGGCACGTCCAACAACCACTATGCCCTGCGGGTACAGAAGATGATCAATCACCAAGACAGAGATTCAGGCAAGGAACGCGATCATGAGTGAAGGCAACAAGGACGATCCGGTGGCAGACATGGCTGACGATTGGGGCAGCGCACTTGCCGAACAGGCGCAGGCCGCTGCGCCCGCCGCCTCTCCGGCAGCGGCTCCCACGCAGGCCGGCGAGCGGGTTTTTCAACCGCTGCAGGGCGACACCCGGACAGGCATCGCCCAGGGGGACATCGACAGAATTTTGGATGTCCCAGTTCAGCTGACAGCCGAACTGGGCCGCACCCGCATCACGCTGAAAAACCTCCTGCAACTGTCGCAGGGCTCTGTCGTCGAACTCGACGGCCTGGCAGGCGGGCCCATGGACGTCTTCATCAATGGTTACCTGATTGCGCAGGGCGAAGTGGTGGTGGTGAACGAAAAATACGGCATTCGCCTGACGGACATCATCACGCCATCCGAGCGTATCCAGAAATTGAACCGATGACCCGGTGTCAGTTTCCCAGACTGGTGGCCTCGCTGCTCGCCTGCATCAGCCTGGCGGCAGGCGCCGTGCTTCCCACGGTGCCCGCCGCAACGTCGGAACCGGTCCGCTCATTCGGCATGGCCGGGCTGCTGCAGGCCGCCTTTGGGCTGGCCACCGTACTGGCGCTGATTTTCCTGTGCGGCTGGGCGGCCCGCCGTCTCGGCCTGCGCCAGTCCGGCAGCGGACGCCTGCTCAAGGTGGTGTCGAGCACCATGGTCGGCCAGCGCGAGCGCGTGGTGGTGGTGGAGATTGGCGGTTCATGGCTGGTGCTCGGTGTCGCTGCAGGCCAGGTCCGTGCACTGCACACCATGCCGGCGGAAAGCCAGCCCGAGATTCAGGCCGCACCAGCAATGAGCGGCATGACACCCGCCGCCGCCTTCTCGCAGAAATTGCTGGAGTCCCTCGGCAAACTGAATCATCTGAAAAAGCGGGACTGATGAACCTCATTTCCCGCTGCCTGCGCAGCCGCCCGGCCTTTTCGCTGCCGTTCACGCTCTTCACACTTCTCCTGCTGGCATTGGCTGCATGGCCGGTTACGGCCCTCGCCCAGGGCCTGCCGGGCATCGTCAGCACACGTGGGCCCGGCGGCAGCCAGACCTGGTCGCTCAGCGTGCAGACACTGGTGCTGCTGACCTCGCTGTCTTTCCTGCCGGCGCTGTTGCTGTCCATGACCAGCTTTACCCGCATCCTGATTGTCCTTGGCCTGCTGCGCACGGCCATCGGCACCCAGTCCTCGCCACCGAACCAGATCCTCGTGGGCCTTTCCCTTTTCCTTACCTTCTTTGTCATGTCGCCGGTTTTCGACAAGGTCCACAGCGAAGCCTACAAGCCGTTTTCGGAAAACAAGATCAGCGCCGAACAGGCACTGGAACGCGGCATTCAGCCCTTCAAGCAATTCATGCTCAAGCAGACCCGTGAAGCCGACCTGGCGCTGTTTGCAAGACTCGCCAATATTGAAAAAATGGAGGGGCCGGAACAGGTGCCCCTGCGAATCCTGCTGCCGGCCTTTGTAATCAGCGAGCTGAAAACCGCTTTCCAGATCGGCTTCACCATCTTCATCCCCTTCCTGATCATCGACCTGGTGGTGGCCAGCGTGCTGATGTCGATGGGCATGATGATGGTACCGCCGGCGACCATTTCGCTGCCCTTCAAGCTGATGCTTTTTGTCCTGGTGGACGGCTGGCAATTGCTGATAGGTGCGCTCGCGCAGAGTTTTTACACCTGAGTTGCCCGGTGCAAAAATCAAACGCAAAGGATCAGCAGAAATGACACCCGAATCGGTCATGGCCATGGGTTATGAAGCCATGAAGCTTTCCATGCTGCTGGGGGCGCCGTTGCTGCTGGTGGCACTGGTCACCGGCCTGCTCATCAGCCTGTTCCAGGCGGCTACGCAGATCAACGAGATGACGCTGTCCTTCATTCCCAAGCTGCTGGCCGTGTTCGCCACCCTGGTGGTGGCCGGTCCCTGGATGCTCGGCCTGGTGCTGGACTACATGCGCACCCTGTTCTCCTCGATTCCGCAGCTGGTGGGCTGATGCCGCCGGTTTTCTCCGTCACCTCGGAGCAGCTGGGCGTCTGGATGGTGGCCTTTCTGTGGCCGTTTGTCCGCATGCTGGCGCTCATCAGCACCGCACCTGTTTTCAGTGAAAGTGCCGTACCACGCTCTGCCAAGGTGGGCCTGGCCGTCCTTCTGGCCATCGCGATCGCACCCACCCTCGGCCCCCTGCCCGCGGTTCCGCTGGTTTCTGCGGCCGGTTTCTGGATCCTGGTGCAGCAAATCCTCATTGGTGCAGCCATCGGGTTCTCGATGCGCATGGTCTTTGCCATTGTCCAGGCCGCAGGCGAATATGCCGGCCTGCAGATGGGCCTGTCTTTTGCGTCTTTTTTCGACCCCACCAGCGGCGGCAGCACCATGGTCCTGGCGCGCCTGCTGAACGTGATGGCTGTGCTGATTTTCCTGGCCATCGACGGCCACCTGATGCTGATCATGACGCTGGCCGAAAGTTTCCGCACGCTACCGATTGCGGACGCACCGCTGGCCGCAGGCGGCTGGTTCCTGCTGGTGTCGGCCGGTGGCCAGGTCATCTCGGGCGGACTCATGCTGGCCCTGCCGCTCATCGCCGCCCTGCTGACCCTCAACCTGGCCATGGGCATCCTGAACCGCGTGTCACCCCAGTTCAGCATTTTTGCCGTGGGGTTTCCCATCACACTGCTGGCGGGCATGGGCATGCTGCAGCTGTTGATGCAATACATCGCCCCCTTCATGGAGCCGCGTTTCGCGGCCGGATTTGCGGGCATCCTGGAATTCCTGAACGGTTTGAGGCCATAGCCCTTATTCCACCTACATAGTTAGCTATCAAATACGTAGCACATGCCGGCCATATGGCTGGCATGTGCTACAGGTAATTGAACAGCGAAATCTGCTGGATGCGGACAAAGGTCTGCTGGCTCGCCTGCAGCGCTGTCTGGCGCTGGTAGAACTCCGCAATCGCCGTGGCGTAGTCGAGGTCCTGCAAATCGGACAGGTAACTCTTGTCCGTGAGCGTCCGGCTGTCGCCGGTGACTTTCAGCGCGTCCAGTTCATTGAGGCGTGAGCCGACCGATGAACGCACCGTCAGGACATTGTCATGCGCATTGGTAATCTTGCGATTGGCCGTGCTCAGGGCATTGAGTACCTTGGCCTTGCCCTCCGGTCCCGCGGCGTCGATCTTCGTGTTGAGTGCCTTGATCACATCGCCGATGGCCGCAAAGACATCTGTTCCCGCGTTTTTGGCCGTGGCCACACTGAAGGTGTCCCCGGCGGCCGGCGTACCGGTGATGGTGATTTTCAAACCGCCAAAGCTGATGGGACTGCCCGAGGTGTAGGCCGCCGCCAGGGTCACGGGTGGTGTCGTGTTCATGTCCACTTGGTACGTTGTGGGTGTGGGAAAACTGATCACGAAATCTTTTCCGTAGTTCGGGTCGGCCACGTCGACAGTCGACGTCGCACTGAACACCCCGCTGCCGGCGTTGCCCGCGGGAGATGCGGTGATGTAGCCGGCACCGCCCTGGACCGTCTGGAAAATGCTGCGGCCGTCGTCCGTTCCGGCCATCTGGCGCGAAACGTCAACCTGCATGAGGCGTTTGCCCTGGTCACCCGCATACTGGATGCTGCCGTCGGCCTGCCGCACAAAGGGGGCACTGCCGCTCTTGAACCCGGCAAACAGGAATTGGCCGTTGCCATCGTCGGTATTGGCCAGGCCCTGCAGCTGGTCCAGGTTGCTTTGCAGCGCGGTGGCGATGGAGGCACGGTCGGCATCGGTCAGGGTGCCATTGCCCGCCTGCACCAGCGAACCCTTGATGTTCTGCAGGACGGTGGTCACGCTTTGCAGGGTGTTTTCTTCCATGGACAGCGTCTGGGTGGCCTGGCTTCGCGTGGCCGCATACTGGGCGCCCAGTGCAATCGACTGGGACACGGCCAGCGCGCGGGTTGCGCCCAGCGGGTCGTCCGACGGCGTCAGGATCTTGCTCATCGCCCCGAGCTGCTGCTGCACACGCAGCAGGCTGCTTTGCTGCGAGCCCATGGCGGCCTGGCTTTGCTCATAAAAGGTCTGGGTACTGATGCGCATCATGAACTCCGGAGGTTAAATAGTGCCTGTCAAGCGATGCCGAGCACGGCGTCGAACATGGTGGATGCGGTCTGGATCACTTTGGCATTGGCCTGGTACATCTGCTGGAACATCAGCAGGTTGGCGGTTTCCTCGTCCTGGTTGACACCTGACACCGATTGCTGGACAGCACGGATCTGCGTGGTCAGGCTGGTTTGGGCGGTATGGGCAATCTGGACCTGCCGCGCCTTGTTGCCCACCGCGCTGACCAGTTGCCCGTAAGCGTCATTGAAAGTCGTTGTCCCGTTGCCCATGGTTTTCTTGTTCTGCAATGCGCCCAGCAACAAGGCATTGCTGCCATCGGAGACACCCCCGGTGTTTTTCCCGATGGTGAAGGTGTCGCCATTCGAAGGAGCACCGCTGATGCTCACGGTGATGCCATCGAAGCTCAGCGATGCGCCGGCGGTGTAAAGCACCGTGCTGCCATCCGGGAATCCCGAGAGTTCATTGGTGGCGCTGTTATAGGTCAGGGTCACCGTGGCGCCCAGGGGGGTTGCCGGATAACCTGCATCCACCGAGCCTGCAGTGATTTTCCCGCTGCCCTGGTTGGAGGCCGTGTTGCCCGTGATGATGGGTGAAGCTGCCGCCACCTTGGCCGGATCGGTGACGGTCACGGCAAGGTCGCGCGCACCGGTGCGGGTGGGCTGGATCAGGAAGGAGTCGCCGGCGGCAGCGGCCCCCGCAAACGCGAGCGTCACGCCGTCGAAGGTATTGGGAGGCACGGAAGCTGCCAGATCCGCGGCACTGAAAATCTTGTTGTCCGACAGCCGGGTCACCGAGATTGTCAAGTCGGCCTTGACGTTCAGCCGGTAATCGCTGGTGGTCAACTGGCCGCTGTCGGAGAACGACGCCGTCAGATCGAGGCCGCCGGTGTTTTTGCTATTCGATATCACACCGGGAACCGCCTGCGAGAAGAAATCTTCACCCAGCGCCCCATTGAGGTCGACGCCCAGCCTCTGCTGGGCATTGAAGGCATCAGACAGGGCAATGGCCATGCGCCCCAGCGAGTTCTGGGTCGTCGCCAGCGTTTCATTGCGGAACTGCAGCAAGCCGCCGAGCGAACCGCCGGAGATCACGCCCTCCTGCAACTCGATGGCATTGCCGGCGGCATTGACCACTGCCAGCGTGGTGCGGCCCGGATCGCTCGCGGAGCTGACCGCTGCCAGCCGGGTCGCCCTGTCGCCCAGCACCAGCGTCTGCCCATTGCCGATGAAGACGTTGTACTGGCCGCCATCCTGCACGACCAGCTTGGTGCCCACCAGCTTGCCCAGCTCGTTGACCAGCTGGTCGCGCTGGTCCAACAGGTCATTGGGTGCCTGGCCGCCCGTGCCGTTGCTGAGCATGGCCACCTGTTTGTTGAGGCTGGCGATCTGTTCTGCATAGGCGTTGATCTGTTCGACATGCCCGGCCACCTGGTCGTTGACACTGGCATTCAGGCTGGACAGGTAACTGTCCATGGTCCGTAACTGATTGGCCAGCGCCTGGCTGGAGCTGATCAATTGCTGCCGGGCCGACGGATCTGCCGGCGTGTTCGCGAGCGCCTGCACGTGGGTAAACAGGGTCTGAAGCTGCGGTGCCAGCCCGGCTTTCTGGTTGGCAAGCAGGTTGTCGATCTGGCTGATTTGTGTGTAATAGGTGCTCAGGGCCTGGTTTGATGACTGGGCCTGGTTGAGCTGGGATGCGAGGTACTGGTCGTAACTGCGGGAGATGTCCACCACCTTCGTGCCATTGCCGAAGAAGCCGACGCCGGCGCTGTAGGACCCGCCGGCGGAGGCCACCTGTGCCGACTGGCGGCTGTAGCCAGGTGTGTTGACATTGGCCGTGTTGTGGCCGGTGGTCACCAGGGCCGCCTGCGCGGCATTCAGGCCGCTGAGCCCGGTATAAAACATGTTGTTTGACATAAAACCTGGTTTTCCTCTAGAGCAACAACCTGTGCGAGGCTATCTTTGGTGACAGCCCCTTCATGCTTAACGGCAGTCCCAAGAAAAACTTGAGCACCTGTGCGCCATGCGCCTGCTACCGCCTCAAAACTCTTCCCACTCACCCGCCGCACCCGCTGCAGCCAGCTGCCGCGGCTGTGCCACTGCCGCTGCCGCTGCCGCTGCCGCTGCCACTGCCACTGCCTGCTTGCGCGGCGCCGCAATCGCCTGCCTGGCCTTGGGCGGCTGTGCAGGCTGCCTGGCTGGTGCCGTGCGCTGGGGCGGCGCCACGTAATGCACCGCCTGGCTGTTGTTATCCAGCCGGAACACACTGACCACCT
>Ga0307513_10000644_pt1 | contig 50128 bp, 34 predicted proteins | sample 15_EM_MG_FD_202174 | JGI IMG/M metagenome (GOLD analysis project Ga0307513, IMG submission 202174) | Populus trichocarpa ectomycorrhiza microbial communities from riparian zone in the Pacific Northwest, United States - 15_EM | ecosystem: Host-associated > Plants > Roots > Unclassified | place... | reverse complement strand
CCGCATTATTTGGTTTAACTGGAAATCGCGCTAGAGCAGCCAAATAAAGTGTGGCTCAATAGGCGAGTCAGAGTAAACCCCTATAGGAAGTTCTTTCCCTCGAAAAAGTAAAAACTTTGGTCGAAACAGCGCCTTATGGCGAATGATCATCGTAATCTAACCCAAGTGGACAACTTTCTTGCAAATCACGCTCGCGTATTGTGGTAAGTTTCATTCGGCTGCTCTAGCGCCATTTCCAGTTAAACCAAATAATGCGGTTGTTATTGAAAGAGTGGTTACTTTCGCTGACGTGAGACTGACATTTGGTTCATTTTTTGGTGTTGGGAGGGGTTGTCGATTCAAGGCAGAGGATTTAAGGGGTGGGTTCTTGAGTACCGTAAAAACTCAAATAGAAGAGAAATGTGCTAGGACGTTGGAGTTGCCTCTCCTAGTAAGGCGCCTCGTATATTCCTTTTGTTATGTCTCAACGGGGGGCTGAGTTTGCGGTGTTTTCCCCTCGCGTAGCTGAGAAGGGAAATTCCAACGTCCTAGCACATTTCTCTTCTATTTGAGTTTTTACGGTATGGTACCGGTACCGGTACTGTACCAACACCGCGTCTCCCCATCCAATGATGACGTAATATCGCCACCCACTTCTCATTCCATCGTGATTTCAACAGCGGGAAGTACACATCCAGCTGAATCTCGCAGTCCCTCCTTTGCGACAGGCCGGGGAACGGCCCCTACAGACATGTTTGGGGGTGCCAAGGTTTTTTCAGGTACTCGAGCACCGTAGTTTTTCTATCTTAGTTCAAACCGGGACTTACGGTATAGCACCCGATATAGTTCCTAGAATAATGATCACTGGCGACTATTTTTGTGAATTACCCGAGTACCTTGTACCTGCAGCTGGAGCGAACGACAAGATCGATACTCGAGTACTCGTACAGGTCTCTCAGCTGTTCGTTCTGAGACCTCTTACTTGTATTGTGTGTGGACAAATTTAACCGAATACAAAAGATGCAAGGCAACCGAATACTCCCTAGCACCTAGCAACTCTACCCCACCTAAAGAAATTGCTCTCGCTTGACCAAAACCAAACCCTTAGATCAACCTCTCTTTAAGATACTAGGTCTCCTATTCTCCGCAGTTAAGCCAAATATTCTTTTTTATTTTTATTTTGGTTATCAGTATGGTGGGGTTTGCGGGGGGGAGTGGTGTTAGCCTAGCCGAATATTTTCCTCTTCCTTGACGTCCGGTTAATCTTGTCCACGCACAATATCACAAAGGAAATCTCATTTGGTGGTGAGACCTGCATTGTCCGGACCTTCCTGTTTCGCTCTTGCCAAGTAGTAGACCTCCACCAACTTTAGAATAATGCTTCGAGTGATGTGCAATGATGCAAATGGTGTGGGAAGGTTTGGCTTGAGAATAGACTTAGTTACTTCCAACAAATGCTTGGGAACAGGTTGGATATTACGAAGTGACAGCAGGGAACCATGGTTGCGACATAGATATCAATGTCAATCCATCGTAATTTTTAATTTGCCACAGGTGGTACTCTCTCAATAATTCCGAAGGTGGTCACGATCTGCATAGCATATTGGACCGGGAATCGATTTGTATGTGAAATTTACACAAATGCTCACTGTAGGAAGTTCGACAAAAATAAATTCTCCAAATTCAGCTCAGATGGTGTGCAATGAGGGGTATCTCCTGCCCTTCTGGGCCTCATTTTCTCATCGTTGTGCATAAATTGGGAAAGACTTCCATACTTCTACTTTTTTGGCGCATCCTACTTGATCCACTTTCCCGTCCGATCCACACCCCTGCCTAACACCTCACTTGGCAAACACAAAACAGGAAGGTCTGGAGAATGCAGGTCTCACCACTTCATGGGACCGTATGAATTTAAGGGTACTCGGGTGCCTCAATAAAAATAGGAAATAAAGATCAGTAAAGTCTTCGGGGGGGGGCACAAATGCAACGAGTCTGAGGTTCCAATTTTAATACTCTTTTGTTTCTTCCCCTAAAGTTTATTTAAAAATCCATAAATCCTGGTTTTGCTACTCTGAGTTGCACGATTTTATGGACATCCGTGTGCCGGCACTCGAGTACTCAAGTACTGCGGGTTTGACAAAAGCTGGATCCACTTCCGGAAAGTAATGTGGCGGTTGCATGGAGACCAAATTAGATTAGGGAATTTGAGTGATGGTGACTAAGTATTATTTGGTAGCCGCAAAATAATCTCGACTCGGAACAGAAGCACTTGAGCAACCCTTGCTCGAGCAATTCTCTGAGCGAGTGTTTGTGTTATCTGTACCCAAATACTCTCTCACCCGAGTACTTCTTGACCGGAAAAACTGTTTGCTTTCTAAAGGCAACCGTTTGACCTCCGAGGGGCATTCCCGAAACAAAATTTCCTGCCAGGGTCCAATACCCCCGACAGTTTAGGGGACTTTCTGGAACCCTGGACAGAATTGAACTTCCTCTGAAATTTGTCAGGGGATCAAGGGGACCTGCATGCCGAAAGGGATAGAGAACGGTTGACTATGTGGGTGGGGGGAAATGTCGCGTTCTAGTGAAACTAAAACCAAAAGCAAACACAATATCCACCAGACTGTGAAGAAAACAAACAAAACAGATAGTCCCTTAAATTTGAGAATATCCTTTCCTCGGATTTTCCCCTCAGCCTCAAGGTTGCGGGTAGACCGCTACTCTATATAATATGCACCCCCATCCTCAGATGCACCCACCCCAGATGCATCCACCCCAGCTACTCTCTTCCTTTCTTGACACCTGCCCTATCTCCTTCCGCTCATGCCATTCTCCTCATACCATTCCATTCTTTCCATTACACTCATACCGTCCCAGTCGTGGGTTATCGGGAAACTTGACAATCCTTCCTCATATCAGACAGCTTACCCGGATAACCGAGTGAGTATATATGATTGCTAAGTTGAGTTTGTTCTTTTCTGTTACGCCATTGAATAATATTTCATGGATCGGAAGTGATTTGATGAGCATACTAACGACGTATAATATCTGAATCCATACGCTTAGCGGGATATAAGAGTTTTCTCATTTCAACTTCTCCACAATCTTTTGGATTGATGTAGTGAGCATTGCCAATGAACTGCCGTTTCCAAGATGCAGCTAGGCATTGAACTCAATCGACTTAGAAAAGCTCTTTCCATGAAAAATAGTGAATTGAATTTGATGAGATTGAGCACTCTTGCAGCACGTCTGCACAATCCTGATTTTCCTGATACTAGTGTGCACTAGTTCCACACTACTGGTGCACTATCCTTCTTTGGTAGAAAATAACTGTCGGTAAACTCGCGTCGGGGGGTACGCCGGGAATGCAAATACGCAGGGGAAGTATACTTCAGTACTCATTGGGGATTCGGATACTCAGAATGATGCTAAATGGTAATTCTAGTTCCTACACACACTGTGTATGTCTCTTCCCGACCTACCTCCCGATGTGAGTTTAGTGTCCACGAGGGGGGAGAAGCTACCGTAGGTGCACCTGACTTGAATTGTGATATCCCTCCATTGCACCTATTTAGGGCAAGCCGACAGGCGAAAGACTCGAATCAATGCTTTTGCTTCCTTCTCTTCTAGAAGTTGTCAGTTTAGTTACCGCCGAACCTAGCAAGCGGACAGATTCAGAGATTCACAATATCCCCGTATTGACAGAGCAAAACTCCCAATCTGACATGGCCCCAGTAAATACATTACACAAGAAAGTCCTTTGGGGACAGTGCAGATGGGATAAGAGCCGGGGGGGGGGGGGGCTTTGGGCTCCTTTTAGCAAGGAAAGAAAGGGTAGCGCATGTTCTGAGGGCAATGTGAACTGTAAGGTAACATCGCTCTTACATTTCCCCAGAATTCTTGGATTTGCTCACCATTCGAGAAAAAGGCGAAAAAAATCTATTTTACACGCCGTGGCAGACAATGATCAAAGGCAGTGCTCTGAAGTATAATATCATAGACTTTCTAGATCATTATGTTTGTGCTTTAACACTAACTTACAACGTATAATATAAGAGACAAGATTGGGAGATTCTCGAAACGAAATTCTACCGGAATATTATATGCTATAACCCCAACCTGAGCCCGTCCTATTATTAAGCAAGGGAATGGAGAAATACAAGAAGGGTAGAAGGTGGGGGTTATCCGTTTTTTTTTTGAGCATAGTCCATAAAACGCCAGAAAAGGAAAAAGGGAAGTCAGGGAAGTGAATGTACTTTATATAACGGGTCATACTTGATGGCGGAAGCTCCGCCTATTCGCTTGCCATTTCCGGTACCGATAAATCGCCATTTCGACAAAATGATCTCATCGCCCTGGGAGGCCGGTTGGGAATCAGAGAAGAGGAAAGCAAGAAATAGCCGTAGCATGTGCCCGAAAGTTGCAAAAAGGCCACATTTCTAGGTTCGAAGTCACCAAAGGGGGGTACATTTCTAGGACTTTATACCGCCCTGGGGGCTACCACCCTTTTTGACCGCGAATAGCTTCACTACTCGATTATGCCCATTCCGAGTGGCCAGAGAGAGCGGCGTTTGGCCATCTTTGTCTGGCCTATCGCGCCTAACGTTTTCCCGTCCCAGCAATAGCCACACTGCTCCAGAATGGCCATTACAGGCAGCCCACGAGAGGGGTGTTTGGCCGCGATCGTCTGGCCAATCAGGGTTAACGTCTTCCCGCCCCAATAGTATCATCATTACCCCGAAATGGCCATTCCTGGCGGCCCACGAGAGCGGTGTCTGGCCGTGATTGTCTGGCCAATCGGGGCTAACGTCTTTCCGTGCTAACAGTAGCTTCACTATTCTACTATTCCCATTCCGGGCCGCCAGCGAGAGAGGCGTTTGGCCACCGTCTGCTGGCCTATCTGGGATAAGGTCTCTCATCCCCAATAAGAGCTTCACTACCCCTTCGCGCCCATTCTCAACAGCGGTCCAGAGTAGTGTTCGGCCCCAATTGTCAGAAAAATTGGGGTTAAGGTTTTTGCCTCTCAATAGTGTCTCTAATCTTCTGCTATTCCCGCCCCGGGCGGCTGGCCAAAGCAGTATTTGGTCTGAAGATCCTGGCCTGCCATGGATAACGTCTTTCCGTCCGGATAATAGCTTCACTACTCCAGCATGTCCATTAGCGGTGGCCCACTCGAGCAGTGTTCGGCCACGATTGTCGTACCAATTCGGGTCAACATCTGCTCTTGTCAATAGCAGCTTCATTACGCCTTCATGTCCATTCTGGGCGGCCAACCAGAGCGGTGTTTGGCCATCGTTGTTTGGCCTATCTGGCCTCACGTCTTCTCGTTTCAATAGTAGACACACTATTCCATGATGTCCACTCTTGGCTGCTAGCGAGAGGGGCGTTTGGCCATAACTGCCTGGCTTGTCGGGGATAACGTCTCGCCGTTCCAACAACAGCCTCACTACTCCTTCATGCTTATTATCGACGGCCCACAAGAGCAGTGTTCGGCCACAATCGTCAGACCAATTGGGGCTAATGTCTGCCCGTCCCAATAGTCGCTTCACCACCCCTTCGTGCCCATTCTGGACGGCCAACCAAAGTGGTGTTTGGCCGTCATTGTCGGGCCTGTCAAGTCGAAAGTCTTTCCGGTCCAACAGCAAATTGACTACTCCATTATGGCCATGCTTGGCCGCCCATGAGAGCGGTGTTTGGCCATCGTTGTCTGGCCGACCGGGCATAACGTCTTTCCGTTCCAACAGTAGGCTCACTATCCCATCGTGCCCATTCTCGGCTGCTAGCGAGAGAGGTGTTCGGCCACCACGGTCCTGCTTGTTAGGGTTGATACATTTCTTTCCTGATAGCACACACATTACTTGCGGGGTTTTCCTCCACCCACCAGCTCTGTCCTCAGGATTGTGGTCTAGCTGATCAAGAAACAGTTTTACCACCCCTTCATGACCACTCCTAGCAGCCCATGAGAATGCTGTTCTACGATATTCCGTGTCCGGCGTATCAGGTTCCATATGCCTCTGCTGCAAGAGTAGTTTTACTGCTTCTTCACGCCCATGCCTCGCAGCCCATATGAGCGGTGTCTGACCCATACTGTCTCTCTGGTTGACATCCCATCCTTTCGGCTTTATCAAATCAATTGCAATTTCGGCAATGTCGAAATACGAAATACAGTGCAGCGCAGAAAATGGCCTGAGCCAATTAAAGCGCGCCTCGACCGCTGACTTCCAAAGCAATTTAGCGGATACGTGATTACTGTACGGACTAAGGAGCAGGAGGCGGGCCAGATCTCTTGAGCGAGCCGAGGACTCCATTCGAATGTGGGTTCCCCAATATAAAGAAGAATATTCCAAGAGGCGTGTGCCGCGCGGGTCAGGATAGAATGTTGCCGAAAGGACTTTAATTTTCCGAAAATTGAGATACGTCAAGCAAGTCTCGGCTATTTTCGAGTGAGGTGTGCCAAATAAGTCGGGGCGATGGGAAAAATACTCTTTGAGCGTGGGGCGGATTAGCCTAGTAGCCGAAGACTCGTTATCCACGGTGATAAGTCCTTGGCAACAGCTCAGCACAGTCCGGATCGAAGGCACATTGTTCGGGTTAATGTCGATTGACTCCATCTCGACCGCTAGGGCCTCACATAGCTCGTCCACCTTCAAAGGCCTCTCCGAATGCGAAACCCACATCAGAGCATCTATCCCAAGTCTTGCTCTATCACCATCCTGTGCCTTTATCCTTCCCATGGTTGTATCGTACACATCCCCCAAGCGCAAGCTATTCGTCATTGTACCCAGCTTCTCTCGCCTTCGATGGAGTGTCGTTTCCTGTAGTATTGCCTTGATATTGACAGATACCAGCAGGAACCTAGACACGTATCCGTTAGCCCATAACTTTACCAATTTTTGCTTGCGCCCCTACGTCATACTTACATTTCTGAAATGGTTTCGGGAATTGTCCTCAAAATATCCAGCTCTAGGCTTTTGTCCATTGCGTCTGGTATTGTATCCTCTTTTAGCTTCGCTTGGAGGAACCGAACGATATCATCCTTTGTGGGTGTGATGGATACACCTACTACCTTTCCACCAAGATGTTTCCCGACCTCTTCCTGAATATGAAACCTTCCGGTCAGAAATACCCGAGCGGTTGAGGACTTTTCTAGAATTTGTTTCAGTGAATCAAGCACCTTTGCCCGATACTCGGCCATACATTCGTCGAGAGCATCAATGCATATGAAGGTCTGCTGGGAGGACGAGAGGTCCTGTAGCATCTCTAGAATTTCATCTAGTTCTAGCCTCCTACCTCCGATGACCTGCTCCTGGTCTCGGAAAGCCTTGAGGATCTCTGCCGGAATCTTTTTGAGTCCACTGACAAGCTGTTTTAGGAGGGAACCTAGGATTATGGTTGGGGATTGCTCTTTCTGGGCGGCGAAGTCGAAGTAGAAGCACGCAACCGCAGCATTTTGTTCCCTTGCACTATCGCCTAACGTATCTATTACCAAGGAGCTGGCATCGCGGATTCTTAGCAACACCTTCGCTTCATAGAGGATGTGCTTTCTTACCTAATGTAGGTCTTCCCGACCCCCAGATCTCCGTGGCAAAACAAGGCCGAATTATGGGATTTTCCAAGGTGAGTGCCATTATACCAATTCTTATATCTGCCTGTTCCTAAGAGCCACTCTCCCACAGGTTTGACCCGGCGGGCTCTAATATCGCCATGCCGTATCCGGGGGTCTAGTGGAGATAGCCATGCGAGAATCTCAGCCCTCTCTTCGGCATTGCACAGGTTATTCACGTTAGTCATTGTTGAATGAGATAGTATTATTGAAGGAGCTGCTGTTATTAGAGGTGTTGTTGTTCAAGAGGTTGCTATTCTCCCCAACGCGGTGTTGTGACATTTCCCTTTTTTTGCTGGTGGCTGGAGGGGGGGGGGTAGATTAGATGAGGAGGAGGGGTTCTTAAGCACGATCGGGCCAATTGATAGAGTTCCACTGAGCTAAACTAGAAAATTTCGGATTCCTATGACTCGTACCTGTGATGGCTTAGATAGGACATACTGTTATGAGTCGGGTGCGTGACTTTTGCATTTTTAGTGCCATGACGTTTGTAAAACGGGGTTGACATTGCATACCTAGTAGAGTCACCTCAAGTTAGTATCCTTGGTCCATATGAAGGCCACCACACCGTGTCTAGCTGACAGATGTAGTCTATACACTACCTTCTGTCCCCGCAGTGGACATCGACTTTCCCCAGATCGCACGAAAGCTACATCGGTGAAATCAGGGTGCCACCCTATTGACAGATTCAACATAATGGAGATGTAATACTCTCACATGACCCTGGATGCTGCTTAATAAATATTGACAAGTACATTACCTCACATCGGACACCGATCTCGTAATAGATTTAGTTCTCGTGTTGACAGAAAAAAGGATCGCCTCATGACCTGAGCCGAAACGTCGGTTGATTTCACCCGATTCCAATTTCTAGAAAAGTGTCGAGCTAGTTTTTTCAGTTTATATTTTAGCGCATTGCGGGGAAGTTTGGCCCCTAGGATTGTATCGGGCAATATGTCGCTCCGGCGGGTGTGTCGGGGACCTAGGTGTGCTAACTACAAGCACTTGTAGGGATGCTATCCCGAGTTAACCCACAGAACTCCAAATCACTGTTTTTAAAAAATAATATCCTTTTGGTTCGAGCAAATGATTAGGGAGTAAAGGGGAAGGTTTTCCTTGAGATTCCATCATGTGGCATAGATCTAGGTACGGTATTTCTTCGTACTCGGACGCAGGGTACTGGAGTACTGCACAAGTTTCTAATAGTCTACCAAGTCCCCGACATATCTGCCCAGGCGACGTGTCATCCTACGCCATTACAACTTGAAGGTGTATGGGAAATGAGCTACCGGTACCCGCAAGTCAAAAGAGCACTCTTTTGTTCAATCATCCTTTTACATGGATGGCAGAAGTGGGCTATCGTGGGAACTGTATGTACTGTACTTAAAAGAAGTTATCTGTTTCTGAGAGAATGAGTGTGCATCCTGGAAAGAGTCTCTTTTAACCCTAGTTGTTTTGTCTATCCGTTGCGAAAACAATCTGAAGGCCGTCCCTGGCAGCCCGGGGATGAGCAGTATCCCAGTAATGACCTCGGCTCCATTCCTCAAAATTTCATTGAGTGTATCGAAGCGCTAACACCAACGTCATACCAGTACTTATCTAAGCCGTCTTTCACCCCCGAGAAAAGTTAAGCCTAGCGCAACTCCCGTATGATACTGGTATGTATCCAAATGGTTCCTTATGTACCCTAAGAACTCGAATAAGCGATCCTTGTGCCAGGGCGTTGGAGTTGTTACCTCTCTTAGTAACATCTGGTGCTTTTTTTTTTGTCTCCTGGGGGGGGGGTTGGTGTGTTTTTCGCCCCTTTTCGAGAGGAGGAAATTTCGGACTATCATAGTCTACCTAGCAGAATCCAATGGTTCATTCGAGTTCTTACGGTATGAGATGTGTGGACTGTCGCAACCGGAATTCACTTTGTATTAAGGTATTTACTCCAAGAACAACCCGCTGACGAAAAAAAATGCTACGAGAGAACTGCAGAGTGCCAAGAGTTTCCCTATCAAACTATGATACTCTGAGGGTGATCATTAACATATATAACTGTGTTAGGGCATCGTGTAGCCTCGCATATCAATACAGCATCTGGAACCTCATGCTGGACAGTTCGTAGCCCGTATTGTCCATACGGGAACCCGCTTGTACCATACGTTACCGCAATTTCCACCGTGGGGTACACTACTGGAAAACCATATCCTAGGCTATAGAATCTATTTTCCCTTAGCAAAAGTAACCTAACATCGCGATGCAACGGCTCGCACATCTGTGTCAACACCCAACTCAACAAATCACCCCCGAAACCACAACCAAAAAATATTTAAAAATGGGATAAATATAATAATATTATAGTATTATTTAGCACCATGTGCGTCATGTATTTGCCCTTTGAGATTTTTTTCTTGTGTGAAAGGTATCATATGTGAGGGGTGAGGGGGCAGGGTTGCGATGCTATGTGGTGGAACCCTACTGCGTCAAATGTTCGGTTACTTTTGCTCAGGGACAATAGTTCTAGACGATGTCGTCCCAGCCAAAGAAGACTACATTCCAGACAGTGCTCAAAATTAAGTCTCTTTCGAACAAGCAGATTTTGGATTGCTGGCCCACGGGGGTAAGATGATTATTGGACAAAAAGACTGAAAGGTAAGGCTTTGGCAGCACATGAAGTGGGGTTGTGTGCAGGGGGAAGAAGTCATCGGGGGGGCGGGGGGGAGAGTCAAGCTTGGTCCACCGTGTCCCTTTCCGCAATGATTGTGTATTAGAAAACTTAGGTTGAGTTTCCTTCTTTTCCTCCTCAATACTCCGTGGGTGAACCCTCCCACCCTCTTATATCCCCATTGTGATCTAAGGGTGCTTTTTTATTTTGGCCTCGCTAACGGTGTCTATTATTTATTATTATGATGGGGCCTGTAGAAGGCACAAAAAGAAGGAAAGAAGGAACGTGCGATCGCAATAGGCTTCAAACGTTGCGGAACATGGAAAAACGGTGGACTAGTCCGCTACCCCCCTCTTGGCTAACTAAGGATAGGCCAAGGGGTGTACAGGGGTAGGGAGCGGTTAACCGTAACAAGCGGGGATATATTTTTGCTAGCTAACCTTAAATAATTGTTTTCATAACTTCTTGCACGACCTTGTATAATATACCTCCATCTAACAAACGACACCCAAAACTCCCGAAACTCAACGACCTCTAATGAAACACATTGGGTTGACAAATCCCAAATCCTAGTCATTTCCTCCAATCCAGAACCCCATGACCCCCCGTAATCCCTAGAGCCTAGCCCTGCTAGTGTGCAAATTCCCGTTTATCCAAGGACAAAGGGTATGAAAGAAACATCACGCGGGTGAAACCAAATACCCGATACCTAAATGCAGAATGAGAATGGAGATCAACAAAACCAAAACCGCTACCATATGCCCAGCGGTATAGGGTGGGAAAATAGCACGCTGCCAAGTGCCTAGCCGCCGCGCACCACAAGGCCACATGCCCTACAGTCGTATATTATCTCCTAGACACATATCCGGCTATCCGCATATCATACCCGCATATCAGCATATCCGTATGACCACATAACCGCATGCCCTATAAGCAATCCAACACGTCCGGGCATGCTCCATTCTTGGTATGATAGATGGGAGGGGATACGGAAAAATGAAGAAAGGAGCGCAATAGATAAAATTGAATCTTCTAGATCACTACATTTGTCTTTTCGTTGTACAGCACATGAAGAGAAAGAAAAAGGATTGAAAAGTCCTCTCGAAGAAATTCCACCACAATATGCTACCCCCAACGCAAGCTTGTCCTATTATTAATGGGGGGAATGGAGAAGTACAGGAATAGTGGAAGGCGGGGGTTGTCCGAAAAACTTTTCGATCCAGCCCTAGAAACGGACGAAAGCGCAAAAGGGAAATTGTAAAAAAAAGTGGAGGTACATAGCACATATATCTTAGACTTGGTGGTGAAACTCCGCCTGCCGACTTAAGATTTCCGGTAATAACGGGTAGCGGCGGCCACGAGACAATATCGGCGTCCAGGGGAATCGAGAGAGAATCAGACAGGTTAGAAACAGTTGTAAGTATCTGCCCATATCCTAAACTGAGGCCTTATCTCTAGGGCCTTGTGTCGGGCGGAGAGCGCAGGGGCTTGCCATCACCCTCTTAGATGGCATTCTCCCCCAAAGGATAGACGCTCTTGCCATACAGGTGAGACACTTGCCCGGGACACTCGAGATCACAGGTCTTCCCGTGCCAATAGTAACTCCATTATTCCATCATGCCTATTCTTGACGGCCAGCGAGAGCGGTGTCTGGCCATAATTGTCTGGCGTATTGGAGCTAACGTCTTCCCGTTCCAGCAGTAACTTCGCTATACCATCATGCCTATTCCGGACAGCCCAAGAGAGGGGGGTTCGGCCGTAATTGTCTGGCCTATCAGGGCTAACGTCGTCCCGTTCCAACAGTAGCTTCACTACCCTGTCATTCCCATTCCGGACCACCCACGAGAGCGGTGTTCGACCGTAATTGTCTGACCTATCGGGGCTAACGTCTCCTCGAGCTAACAGTAGATCTGTTATTCCATCATACCTATTTTTGGCGGTCAGCGAGAGCGGCGTCTGGCCGTCTTCCCGTCCCAACAGTAGCTTCACCGCCCCATTGTGCCCGTTCCGGGAGGCCAGCGAGAGCGGTGTTCGGCCGCTATTGTCTGGCCAATTGAGGTTAACGTCTTCCCTCTCCGACAGTAGCTTTACTACTCCATCATGGCCATTCCGGGCGGCCCATGAGAGCGGCGTTCGGCCATCATTGCCTCTCCTGTCGGGGTTGACATATTTCCTTCCAAATAGTAAACTCATTACTTGCTGTGTTTTGCCCCACCTACGGCCTATGCGCCGGATATTGACAAACGACAGACCAAGAAATAGCCTGACCACTCACTCATGCCCACTCCCAGCAGCCCATGATAGTGCTGTTCGACCGTGCTCCGCATCCGGCAGATCAGGTTGAGTGTGCTTCTGCTGCAAGAGGAGTTTTACTGTTTCCTCATGCCCATGCCTCGCAGCCCACATGAGTGGCGTCAAACCCACACTGTCTCTCTGGTTCACATCCCATCTTCTCGGCCCTATTAAATCAATTGCAACTCCGGCAATGCCGAAATATGAAATACAGTGCAGCGCAGAAAACGGCTGGAGGGAATTAAAATGTCGCTCGACGGCCGACTTCCAAAGTAGCTCTGCGGATATGTGATTACCGAACTGATCAAGAAGGTCGCGTGCAAGGGATTTTGAGAACTCCGAGAGCTCCATTCGAATGTGAGTTCCCCAGTGCAAAGATGAATATCGCAGGAAGGGTGTGCTTCGGGGGTCACTGAAGGGCCCAGCCGAAAGGTCTTTGATGGCCTGGAAATTTAGATACGTCAGACAGGTTTCCGCCATTTTCGAGTGAGCCCCGTCGAGCAAGTGTGCATGACCAGAGAGATACTTTTTGAGCGTGAAATGGATCATCCTAATCGTCGAGGATCCTTTATCGACAGTAGCAAGTCCTTGACAACAGCTTAACACTGTCCGGATCGAAGGCACATTGTTGGGGTTAATGTCCGTTGACCCTGTCTCGACCGCTAGGGCGTGGCATATCTCATCCACACTCAGCGGGCGTTCCGAATGTGAAATCCACATTAGAGCGTTCATCCCGAGTCTTGCTCTGTCGCCCCCCTGTGCCTTTATCCGTCCTATAGTTGCATCGTAGGCATCCCCCAAGCTCAGACTATCCTTCATTATAGCGAGCTTCTCTCGCCTCCGGGAAAGAGTGGTTTCCTGTAGGATCGCCTTGATATTTAGAGATACCAGAAGGAATCTAGGCACAGATCTGTCAGCTCACGACTTTACATGTTTTTGCCAGGTTCCTTTCTCCCTACTTACATTTTTGAAACCGCCTCGGGAATGCTCTTTACAATGTCCTCCTCCAGGCTCTTGTCCATCGCGTCTGGTGTTATATCCTCTTTCAGTTTTTCTCGGAGGAATCGAATGATATCACCCTTGGTAGGTACAATGGATACAGCCGCTACCCTCCTAGAAAAATGTTTCTCCACCTCATCCTGGATATGCAATCTTCCGGCCAGGAATACCCGAGCGGTTGAGGACTTGCGCATAATTTGTTCGAGTGAATCAAGCAACTTTCCCCGATACTCTGCCATGCATTCATCCAGCGCATCAATGCACATGAAGGTGGGCCGCGAGGATGAGATATCCGAGAGCATCTCCACGATTTCGCCCAAATCCAGTCCCCGGCCCCCGATGACGTTTTTCTGGTCTCGAAAAGCTTGGATGATCTTTTCCGGAATCTCCTCGAGCCCACCGACAACCTGTCTTAGGAGGGAACCTAGGATGTTCGTTGGGGATTGCTCTTTCTGGGCCGCAAAGTCGAAGTAGAAGCACGCAACCGCAGCATTTCCTCCCCTTGCCCAATCGCCTAATGTATCTATTACTAAGGAACTAGCATCACAGATACTTAGCGATACCTTCGACTCATTGAGAACACGGTTTCATACCTAATGTAGGTCTTCCCGACCCCCGGATCTCCGTGGCAAAACAAAGCTGAACCATCGGGTTCCCCACCGCCAATGCCACCGAACCAGTTCCGATATTCGTCTGTTCGTAGGAGCCAGTCTCCCACATCTGCAACTCGGCGGGCTCTAATATCATGGTGCCGTATGCGGGGTTCCAGTGGCGATAGCCATGCGAGAACCTCAGCCCCCTCGTCGGGACCACCAAAGGTATTCACATTGCACACATTATTGAATGAAATGGGACTATTGAAAGAATTGAAAGAGTTGCTATTAAAGGAGTTATTGTTATTGCGATTTTCGCCGACGCAAGATTGGGACATTTCCATTTTTTTGGTGTTTGGAAGGTTGTAGGTTTGGTGCGGAGGGTTCGGGGGATGGGTTCTTGAGCAAAGAAGAGTTTCTGAGGCTGAAAAAGCGAAGGTTATCATAATTGCTGCCTTGGTAGCGAACGCTAGGTCCAATCGGCACGCCCAGAAGACTGGATGCGGAATCGCGTCTGACGGCATGTCGCTTAGGCGGGTGTCGCGAGCCTAAGTACCGGTATGATGACAACTGCACTCATACCAACACAACCCCAAATCTATTTTTGTTTTTTTAAAAAATACCGCCGAGTAACTTACAGTAAACGCTTGGAGATTGAATCTTGTGGGATTGATGGGTATTTTTTTAGCACTCCGACGTACCGTACCGGTACCGTACTGTACTCGAGTATCCCAGCACACTATCCACCTACCCAGTCTCCAGACACACATGTCGAAGCCATGTATGACTCGAGGCGATTATATTGAGTGTGTACCGGTACCGTACTCAAGTATCCGAGTACGCGAAATGAGCCATCGACACCTGCGAGGCAAGTGGGCACTTTTTTGTTCAATCGCCCTCTGACAGGAATGGATTTCAGAAGCGTTCTATCCGGGGCACTGTACTACTGTAGTGCGGCATATATTTAGAAAGCCATATCTACAGTCCTCGTGCCAGCAAACCCGGATGCTCGCAGGATTAAAAATGGTGGCACTCTAAAGAGTGCCCAACCACACAACGTGACCCCATGGCTCAACCTAACCTTGTGCCACAACACAACAATGAGGCTCAACACGACTTCGTGGCTTCCCCGGGCAATAAAGTTGTTGGTCCACTCAAAGCTGGCGGAGCCGAATTGAAGCTGGATACTTCGCGTAGAAATTCCCACCATCGGGGTCTGGCTTCAACTTCGCCCCACGGGTATAATATTCTAGTTTACATTTAAACAAGATGAGCTCATGTTGAAGCCTTTAGATATATCGGGCGGAGTTACATTGAATATCAATGTCATGTCGAGCCACAAAGTTCCTAGGTTGAGCCAGAAAGTCACGTGCCTTTCTTTTTTTTGTTTCCTTGGGGTTTTGCTGCAAGTCAAGTTGAGCCGCCACCTTGGCACGAGTAAGTATTTAATATCATACTTGTACCAGGATAAAGCTTCAGATGGTGTGGTATGATATTTCCTGCTGCGGTACAGACGTGGCTGGTGCAAGCTGGGTATTGGCACAAATTTAAGGGCTGATTGAGTTGCTCCCACGCATTCCTGAGGTCCACAAAGCTCCCGCAATTACACCCACTAGCTAACTCGATCACCTGTCCCCTACTAGTTCTCGGACAGCGATCTCTCAATATCACTTAAACGACAATTCTAACTCCTTCAATACCAACTCTTTTAGTAACATATGGAACAACTGTACTGTTGCCGATGACCGGTCGCAAATCTCGATCTAGTTATCGCCGCTGGAGCCAGGCACCAGGACATACAAGCCCGCCGGGTTGAAGATGTAGAGGAATGGCTCCTACGGACTGAGGAATTTAGAAGTTGGGCTGTCGGAAGTAGGGGAGACGAATTTAACGATGCAGCTGTGTTTTTCTACGGAGATCTAGGGTTGGAAAGACGTATATTAGGTAACCATGACAAACCTCAAGCAATGAGAGAAAGGCGCGACCGGTGACAAGCCGCGATGTTAGCTCATTGGTGAGGGATGAGTGCGCGGCAGGATACCGAGTCAAACTCCTCAATTCGCTAAATCAGATTCTCGAAAAGTCTCCAGGTACTCGTATATTCATGACTGGGAGACCGCACATCCGACGAGATCGGAGGGTGCCTTGTTGGAAGAATCCCAGGAAGGATGATATCATTAGATAGCTTCACAGCAGGCTGCAGATATCCTGAAGAAAATTCCTCAAGATAGTTCGGAAATGTAGGCGGAAGCAACGACGCTATCAAAGCTTCCTTAAGCTATTCACTAACGGGTACATCTTTAGACTCCTACTAGTTTCATTGAATATCGATGGGATCCTACAGGAAACCACAATCTATCGCAGGAGGCAAAAACTCAGCACAATGACAGATGGTTTGGGGCTGGGGGATGCTTATGATGCAACGCTGGGTTGGATGAAGGGACAGGGTGGGGGGAAGGTGAGGCTTGGCATAGCCACTTTGATGTGGATCTCTCACACGGAGCGATCCCTGAAATATGATGAACTGTGCCACGCCGTGGCAGTCGAAATAGGGCCGCCGAGCCTCAATACCGGCTAGCCCGTTGTCAAGGACTTATCGCCGTGGGCAGGGAGGGAGGCTTTCAAGAATACCTCCGGGTTCACCCTAAGCCTCTCAGTAAGCTACAGCTCATTCGACAATGGCAGAAACTTAAGTCATCTGAATCCTTAGCGGGCCGGGGCTCTTCCGACCAGTCCCTTTTCCGATTTCAAAGACATACCGGTATCCTTTCTAGAATACTCTTCCTTACATTGGGGAGTGCATGCAAAAAGAGACCTTTAGATGTGCGAAATCGCTTGCGTAAATGCCGCCTGATGACAACAATACGGTAACCACATATCCACGAGAACCCTATTAGAAGCACAGGAATTTCGTCGCTATAATCTCGGTCTCGATGGGCTTTCCTAGTTTAGTGGTCTACACTATGCATCCTCCTTCGGGATCGTTGAAATTGTAGCTGGTTCGGTAGAAGTGGAGGGTTGTGATACCGAGCAAGAAGATTGCATAGGCAAAACACCTCTGGTATGGGCTGCTACGAATGGGTGTGAGGGAGTGGCGGAGACACTGCTCGGACGGAACGATGTCAGCGCTGATAAAATAGATAAGTGCTGCAGAACACCACTCTATGCTGCCCGGAATGGACACGAGGGGATGGTGAAAATACCACTCAGACGGGACGACATTGGCCCAGACAAACCAGATATATACAACCAAACACCACTCTTTTATGCTGCTAGGAGTGGGCACGAGGGAATGGTGAAAAAGTAGTGCTTGGACGGGGCGACCTCTGACGAGCCGGACAAGCGCGGCCGAACGCCACTCGCTTGCGCTGCTTATCATGCCAAAGAAGGAGTAGTGAAGGTGCTACTCGCACGGGGCCAGTGTTGCAAGGAAGGCTTATGATAATCGAACCCGGGGGGTTAGAAGGGGGGGGTTTTGAATCGGGGCTTCTGAAAATGGGGATTGAAGGGGGGGGTTCTTTAACGTCTTAGTAAGCAAAAATAGCAGGAACCTTTATGTGAATTTCTACCTTCAACCTAGCTCTGTGAGTAATTATTGCTAAGAAGCCGGGGAAGTGGAGTGCCGGTGCTAGTTCATTCGCTTTTTCTGCTACATTATGCTTCCTTTTCCTATCATTTCATTTGTTTCTTTGCTTCCAATTACCTTCAAATATCATTGTTTACCGATTTGTTAGAAGGGGTTCTATCTTATAACCCCCCGGTTCGAAAAAGCGCGTTCCTAGTCCATCGTTGCAACATTGCACGGGACGACGTCGGTCCCCACAAACCCGACAAGTAAGGCCGAACTCCATTCCGGTGGGTTATTGGGAGTGGCGATGCAAAAGTGATAACGTTACTACCCCCAGCACGACCTGAGGTCGTGGAGGCATCGCCCCGCCCCGACCGCCCCCGAACAGAAATAAGCTATGTGCCGTTTCTGCAACACCCGTAGCAACTCCGTAAACATCTGTACCACCGCCATTGCCTCCCTCCTCTCATCGCCACTCAGTTCAAATGCCGCCTTGTAGTAATCGCCTTCTCTCCCTCTCCTCCGGAGTAAGCTTACCACAGCAACTCAGCTTAAATATATTTTTTGTGGTCGAAGGAAATAATACGCCATATCTGCCATATACCCGCCCAACCCCCTCCCTCCCTACGAGTTTCCCTAAGCATTTGAGTCAAGATTTGCCAGCTTCCGTTTTGAGTCCGGAAGTTGGCGTTGGTGGGAGGCCGTATTGAGATCAACCAGTGTGGCTTAAAATTTCCATCAATATTTACTCTTGTTTTCTAGTTTTATATCCTTTTTGTGCATTTGTGGTTACCTTTTTCTACAAATTCCCCCTCCACCTCCCTCTTCTTTAGAGTATAGACACGAGGCTCGCTTGGACACGGAGAAAATATATATAATGCGAGAGTATGACATTTATGACACTGTGAGAAGTGACCCAAAAGCTAGCAGTTAACTAAGGTAGCGATTGGTTTCCGCTACGGACACTATTTAACGACAATCGCAGTATATGCCCCGGCCCTCCAGACGGAGCTTGAAGTTGAGGTTGTCAGGATGCCCACACTTCTCAGCCTTGCAAATAATATAGTAAGGAATATCCAACTGGGGAACTGACCCCCATTCTGCTAGTGCCGGTATCCTGCCTAACTTGTCAAGGGTGATCGAATCTCCTACCGCGCTATACGGAGGTACAACGCCTAAGTTTTGTATGTTCCACAAGCGAGGTTTGCTGCCCCTGCCTCCTGTGCAACATACAAAACTTAGGAGCTGCACCTCCGTAGAACATCGACGCATGGGCGAGTCTGGAGACATATCCCGTTCCACCCTGGCTTTCGTTTGTCACTCCGATTTTTTTTTCTCCCCTGGGCGTCCCGAACCCATATAACCCCCCCAGCAGAACTGGGGAAATCTTGCCATTCCCGGGAGCATTAATGTCCGAACAATACCCCACACCCCGACCCCATTGTCAACAACGGATATCGTATGTATCTTAAACTGCCACTATAGGGTACAGAATTTGATGTTATGTAATGATGTCCTCCGTTATAGGAATGCTTATTGTAGATAGTGCTATAAAGAGCGGACTTTGGATGCTAAACTGGTGGTATTAGAGAATTTTCGGCCAGAGGACTTGAAGGTGAGGCTCTGGTGACATTTGGGGATGATTCTGTGCAGGGGGACGTCATCGAAGAAGAATCAGGTTAGATCAACGATATTCTTATCCACAATGCCGGGTTAATTGTGCACTTGAAAAGCGAAGTTGGATTACCTTTTGTCTCACCATGTGTCATGTGTAAGCTCCCCTCTCTAATATCTTCTCCGAGGTCTAAGGTGGGTTTTTGTGATGGCGTCTTGTAAGCTTATGGTGAGTTACTGCACCCTATCGTATAGTATTGTGTGCTAGTAAACCTAAAGTTCGGATTTGTTAGTCTGCTGAAGTAGATAGTGGGCCGTGGCAAGAACGCTACAGGCGGTAACTTTCGTTATAGGGTTGGAACGATTTATCAAGAAATTTCCATGATCACCATGTCCTTCCTTTGCTATCACGGGGGTAAGCAAGGGGATGGGGGCGTGCATGGACGGAGATGCAGATTTGTGAGAATTGGTAGAAGGATCAAGATGGTTAATTTATAATTCGGACATACTCCTGTCTTCACTAGCAGGTTTGGGCGAGGGAACAAAGTTTATCATTATTCTATTTATACAGTTAAGCCATGTTTTTTTCCGAGTCTGCTCGCTCTACTGCTGCGTCGTTTATTTGTTGTGCCAAATGAAACTTAGTTACTTTGAAGAGTGACAGTTGGTGACGCCTCTGTTAAACCAGAGAGGGAAGAGGGTGCGTGGTTGCCCACTTATCTACTTGGCGATAAATAGTGCTCAAGGATAGCAGTGTAAATGAATAGAGTGAAATAGAGCTAAACTCCTTTTCCGCATGTTCTGCACTAATCATAACGTCTGTTTATGATTTGGGGTTGGAAAAGGGGGTGTCATTCACAAGGTAGCCTCTGTTTACCTGGGGGTTGCTCTGCTATCCAAGCTAGCCTGAGGGGAAAAAAAATTCGTTCGCTGTCTGCATGTGATTATTCGGCTGGGGAGGGGAATTCTAAAGAAAATCTCCAACATAAACCTAGCTATATGGTCCAGGCCATCTATACACAACAGCTCGATCAATGCAACTGGGGCGCCTTGGCGTAATATTGACTGTGAAAGACTTGTAGATGTTCAAGCCACAACAGCAGGAGAGTTTTTCCTTTGTTATTTTTATTCTAATTTTGTTAAGGCTAAAGGCTTAATTGTGGCTTTTTTTGGGCCAACATTATACCTAGGCGTCCCCCGGTGCATCAATCGAGGTGTTGTGGACAGAGCGCCGCAACTATACTATCTGGCCAAGAGACTTCCAGGAGACCTAGGTAGGGCTGTACTTCGTCTGGCAGTTCGTTAAGGGCTATGATACCTTAAGATAAGTGTGATTGGGTAGGGGGCGTACCCTCAAGTGATAGCGTGATAGTGAGGGGTAAGGATAGGGCAACGAAATAATTTGACAGGTGGCCCGGAGGGAAGGAAGATGGCAGGAGGTGGCGCCCAATCAACAGACTCTACTCCATCATAGAGGACTACTAGGGCCATAGTATCCCTCGCTAGATCTCTCAAACAGTGTTCCCAGCTGTCCAGTCAGTCCGTCTTTGTGAAGGACGGGACGGACTACGGCTCATAGTCCGTCTTTTTGGGGGCGCTAGGACGGACTACGCCCGGGAAAATGAGGACCGGACGGACTGTAGAGGACTGTAGTCCTACAGCTTGGGCCTCCGGTACTAGCCCAAATTTAAATCATGCACCTCCCAACGAATCAGTAAATCATCATGAGACATCACTCGTTCCGCCCCCTTCCCGTCCAGTGGTGTTGGCATTCCCCATGCAGGGCCCTGCCACGCCCCTGGACGGTTGGGAACACTGATCTCAAATGGAGCGGATGAAGTTCTAAGAACCTGAATAAAGTAGACTTGTAGTTGGGAACAAGGAGATTGTAAGTAAATATCAGGGTATCATAGGAGTTGAAGCCTAATCAGTTATATAGCGCCATAACCGCTTTGAATTGATATGCAGTGGGCTGAAATCTAAAGTTGTCCCATAGCACCAGATATTACTATCCTAAGTCATGACAACCAGAGGATAACCACTAATACATACAAGCTTTATAGCCTAGTGCAGTTTCTAGAATTGGAGGATTTTAACATTTTATCCTTCTCATTCAAGTCGGCCTTCCAGATTTCCTACTATGTCTCTGTTGCTAGGTCAATAACCACTCCCCTAGAAACACTCATACCATACCAAACACTTCCATTACAGCTGCAATTGCTCCTGAAAACGAGACTCCTTATCGGGAGCAGTGGCTGTGCCATAATTCATTGGACTAGATTTACCACCTTCAAGCAGCAATTTCGCATCCAAGTGATGCTATGATTTTGGGAGAATGGGATGGGTAGTGAGGTGAGGCAATTAACTGTATTGTAAGTTTCTCAATTCACATTCTAAGCTAAGATATCCCACGCCAAAAGATGAAAGACGAGTAAGTTCGTATAGTGCAGGTCTACTTCTACAGCCCCATTTAATGGTAATACCAACCGGCTTAGTCTTCTGAGAATCCTAACGGAGTTGGAATAAACTTGCTCAATTGTAGCAAGTCTTTCACCTCTTGGCCAATAATATATCATTTCTAGAAGATGTGAACATCTCGCTGGGAGCTCTCCCCCGAATTTTCCACAAAGTAAGATATTTGTTGACAGTTTTTTCTTTTAGTTTTTACCCCCCCCCCTGGCTAGTCAGTGGTCAGTTCGATGGTGGGAGTTGAATGTTGCCGGAATATCGCAAATGTTTTGGGGGCCTGCAGGGTTGTTCTAGTGCTTTGAGCTGGTGGCTTGCGGAGGAGGAACTGCTAACATGTCTTTCCTTTGTTATCACTAGAATGTGTAGACGAATGTGGGCATGCAGGGGGATACAGAGATGGAGGTGAGGGTGTATGGAGGGGTCAGGATGCATCAATTATTTATACACTTGTTTTCGTGGTTGATTTGGTTCTTTTTTGAATTAGGTATAGTGAAGGAAGTTGTTAAAGCTACCTCCCCGACCTTTCCTAAGCGGTTACAAAGTTCCAAGCAAACTCCCCAACTCTACCGTTTACCGCTAGGCTATTTGTCTCCCCACTTTAGTATCCCGCTCGTTATTCCGGCTATGCGCCACTGTCTGCAGGCGAGAGAGGATAGGAAGGGAGAAAATAAGCGCGGTAAGTTATTGAGCCTTCTATATGGCTACATTGTTATTTCACTATGTAGTTTATATAAAGGGCAAGTCTGGGAGATCCTGCGAAAGAAATTCTACTATAACCGTACACCTCAACCCAAGTCCGTTCTATCATTAAATAAGGGAATAGGAAAATATAAGAATAGTAGAAGACGTGGCATATACGGGAAAAATTCTAACACTAGTACTCGAAACACTAGAGAGGTAATTAGGAAAATTGGGGGGAGGGAACGAATGTACTTTACATGTATTAGACCAGATAGAGCTTCATCTATTCATCTAAAATTTCCCGCACAAGCGAACTGTTATGCTTGCAGAGAAATCACATCGCCCCAGAAGATCGAATGAAGGTTGGGAGGAGAGGTTAGAAAAAGTCGTAAAGTTTCCGCAGATGTTATAAGCGGGGACATTGCCGGGTTCCAGGATGCCGAGAGGGAACACAGCTCTAGGAGCTTATGCTAGGAGGAACCTGCAGCCTTTCGGGCTTCAAGCAACTCCACAACTCCTTCATGTCCATGCCACGTGGCAAGGAAGAGCGGTGTTTGGCCGCGATTGTCTGTCCATTCGGGGTTAACGTCTCCCCGCTCCAACAGTAGCTTAACTGCTCCATCCCGCCCACGCCAGGCGGCGGGAAAGAGTGGTGTTTGGCCGCGGTCGTCCGGACTATCGGGGATAACATCCTCCTGTTCCAACAGTAGCTTAACTACTCTATCACTGCCATTCCCAGCGGCCCACGAAAGCGGTGTTCGGCCGTGGTTGTCTGGCATATCCGGGTAAACGTCCTCTCGCTCCAACAGGAGCTTAACTGCTCTATCATGCCCACCCCCGGCGGCCCGCGAGAGTGGTGTTCGGCCGTCGTTACCTGGCCTATCGGGACTAACTCCTGCCCGTCCTAACAGCAGCTTCAATGCTCCATCATGCCCGTTCCAGGAGGCCCACGAGAGCGGCGCCAAGCCGTCATTGTCTTGCGAGGAGGGGCTAACGTCTTCCCGTTCCAACAATATCTTCACTACTCCGGGGTGCCCACCGCGGGCGGCCCATGAGAGCGGTGTCTGGCCAGTATGGTCTGGCCTATCGGGGATAACGTCTTCCCGCTCTAACAATAGCTTCACTACTCCGTCATGCCCATTGTTCGCGGCCCACGATAGCGGTGTTCGGTCATCAATGTCTGGCCTATCGGGGCTAACCTCTTCGTGTGCTAACAATAGCTTCACTACCCCGTCGTGCCCATTCTTCGCGGCCCACGAAAGTGGCGCCCAACCATAGTTGTCTAGCCAATCGGGGGTAATGTCTGTCCGGTCCAACAATAGCTTCACTACTCGGTCATGTCCATTCTTGGCGGCCCACGAGAGCGGCGCCCATCCATAATTGTCGGGCATATCGGGGCTAACGTCTCCCCGTTCCAACAACAGCTTCACTACTCCAGCGTGTCCGTTCCAGGCGGCCCACCAGAGCGGTGTTTGGCCACGTTTATCTGCTTTATCGGGGGTCACATCATCCTGTGCCAACAATAGCCCAACGACTCCATCATGCCCACAACAGGCGGCCCACGAGAGAGGTGTTTGGCCACTAATGTCCGGCCTGTTAGGGTTGACGTATCTCCTTCCGCGTAGTGACTTCATTAATCGCGGTGTTTTCCCCCACCTGCCACCTATGCCCCCAGGATTGGCAACTAGCCCAAGTAGTAGCCGGACCACCCCTTCATGTCCACTCCCAGCGGCCCATGATAGTGCCGTTCTACCATATTGTGTGTCCCGTATATTAGGTTGAATATTCTTCTGCCGCAAGAATAGTTTTACCGCTTCTTCACGCCCATGCCTCGTAGCCCACATGAGTGGTGTCAGACCTGCACTATCTCTTTGGTTCACATCCCATCCTTTCGTCCCTATCAAATCAATTGCAACCTCGGCAATGCCGAAATATGATATAGAGTGCAGCGCAGAAAATGGCTCGAGGGAACTAAAGCAGCGCTCGGCGGCTGACTTCCAAAGTAATCTGGCAGATATGTGATTATCGTATTGATCAAGAAGTTCGAGCGCAAGGCATTTCGCGTGATCTGAGAGCCCCACTCGCATGTGGGCTCCCCAATATAAAGAAGAATATCCTAGGAAGGGCGTGCTGTGGCGGTCACCAAAGGGGCTAGCTGAAAGATCCTTGATGGCCCGAAAATTGAGATACGTCAAACAAGTCTCCGCTATTATAGCATGAGCTCTGTCAAACAAGCCGGCACGGCCGGAAAGATACTCTTTGAGCGTGAAATGGATTAGCCTAATAGTCGAGGATCCTGTATCGACGGTAACCAGCCCTTGGCAACAACTTAACACTGTCCCGATCGAAGGGACATTGTTGAGATTAATGTCCGTTGACCCTATCTCGACCGCTAAGGCCTGACATATCTCGTCCACATTCAAAGGGCGTTCCGAATGTGAAATCCACATCAAAACGGCCATCCCCAGCCTTGCTCTATCCCCCTCTTGTGCCTTTATCCGTCTAATGGTTGCATCGTATGCACCCCCCAACCCCAAGCCATTTTTCACCGCACCAAGCTTCTCTCGCCTCCGATGGAGTGTCGTTTCCTGTAGGACCGCCTTGATATTTAGAGATACGAGTAGGAATCTAGACAAGATATATTAGCCGGTAACCTTGGACACTTTTGCCAGAGAACTTACACCTGACTTACATTTCTGAAACCGTCTCGGGAATGCTCTTTATAATGTCCTCCTCTAAGCTCTCGTCCATCCCACCCGGTATCCTATCCTCCCCCAGCCTAGCTCGCAGAAATCGAATGATATCGTCCCTGGCGGGTGTAATGGACACAGATACTACCCGTCCAGCAAGATATAGCTCCACCTCATCCTGGATATGCCCTCTTCCGGTCAGAAATAGTCGAATCCTAGGGGACTTGCGCAGAATTTGTTTCAGACAATCAATCAGCATCCCCCGATACTCGTCCAAGCATTCGTCTAACGCATCAATGCATATGTAGGTGGGCCGCGAGGAAGAGATATCCGAGAACATCTCCACAATCTCGCCTAGTCTCGGCTTCCGCCCTCCGATGACCCCTTCTTCTCCTCGAAATGCTTCGATTATCGTTTCCGGGATATCCACGAGACCGCCAACAACCTGTTTTAGGAGGGAGCTTAGGATTTCCGTTGGGGATTGCTCCTTCTGATCCGCAAAGTCGAAGTAGAAGCACGCAACTGAAACGTTTCGTCCCCTTGCCCAATCGCCTAATGTATCTATTACCAAGGAGCTAGCATCATAAATTCTTAGCAACACCTTCACTTCACGGGGGATGTGCTTCCTCACCTAATGTGGGTCTTGCCAACCCCCGGATCTCCGTAGCAAAACAAGGCTGAATTATCGGGCTCCCCACCTCGAATGCCATCAAGCCAATTCCGATATTCCTCTCTCCGTAAGAGCCAGTATCCCACATCTTGGACTCGGTGGTCTCTGATATCCTGGTGCCGTAGTTGGGGTTCTAGTGGAGATAACCACGCGAGAATTTTATCCCTCTCGTCGGCACCACCAAAGTTATTCACATTGCACAACGTAATGGGATTATTGAAAGTATTGAAAGAGTTGTTATTCAAAGAGTTGATGTTATTGCTATTTTCCTTAATACGAGGTTGTGACATTTCCCTTTTTTCTTTGTGTTTGGAAGACTGTAGAATCAAGTTCAGAGGGTGGATATGCTTGAGTAAACTGATATCATAGAGTTCTCGGGGCTGAAGAAAAGGGGGGTCACCACTATTATGCCCTTTTGTAGGCGAACACCTACAGTACCATAAGAAGCCAAATAATTGAGCCTGGCATTTCTTTGTATAACATTGGAGGTGCCGTTGCTGGCAAGTTCCGGCCCTTTTTTCTTTTTGTTTGTCTTAAGTTGGGCATGGGGCGGTGGGGTTTCCCAGTGCTTTTGCCAGCTATCTGGGGGGGATTTTGGGAGTCTTAGCGGTGGTCCAATCAGCTCATCAGAGTGCCTTATCTGCGGGGCTGAGTTCCACGATATAACTTAAGGGTCGACGAGGAAACAAGCCACTCTGACGCCTCACTCGGGCAGCTCAAATGAACAGGAAGCTTTCCTCTGGTACCGGTACTGTGCGAGTACTAGTACCGGGGGTTGTGGGTAAGTCTTGCGAATGTGGCTCCTAGAATTTCTATGTAAATGGCAGCCAAGACTTTGTCGTACTCATGCTCACCCCCCAAGTATCGTACCCCCCTTCAGTCGCCGCATTGAGTTACATTAGCCAAGCCAAGCCAACCTTGAGTACCCCGCCGCCCCCACACAGTTGTGCATCTGGAAAGTATCATACCGCCCTGTGGCAAACCTGATAAAATGTTGGGGGTCGGGAGATAACCCGGTGATATCCTCGTGGGAAATAACAAATCCGCATCTGCCCGAGCAGGGGGGTATCCGAGTGGCTTCTAGTTTCGTTTGCTGGTACAAGTACAGTACATTTACCTGATCCCTTGTCGTGTCTCTTAACGGAGTGTCCCTTTTTCCTCAGCATGCCACCACAAGCACAAGGCGTTCAACAAGATCCATCTTTTGCTACATGGGGGCCCCCACCATCGCAATAAACACTTTTTTTTTTGTTAAATCCTCGGTTTATTCGTAGCTAGCTACAGGAACACCATGGCATACACCCTGAGGTAAGGCTTAAAACCCTACAATAACAAAAGAAACTTCAACCCCCATTAAAACATATAGCGATAACATACCGATTTCCTCCAGTGCATAAGTCAATCCCTGACAACAATTTTATGACCTCAAGCCAGAACCTCTCGTAAAAGGAAAATCTCCCAACCTCGTCGGAAAATTAATCCTGTTCTCAACCAAGCAGAATGCCAATCGCAATAAACACATCAAGACTCAAATACATACTTGACCAGGAAGTGGATCAGATACAGAAGTCAATTTGCTTGTCTGGGAATTTCGCACAAATCCTCATGGGGAATCCGACAAAATAAAACCTCCGATCGAAGCTCAAACACAGGGAAATCTAAAATGATTCACTACCAGAAAAACCCCCTGCCCTTGTGAATCTCCTCTTCTCAATCTAGTACTTGCACGTCAGTCGGATTTCTGGATTTTTACTTGGCGCATTTTAAGTGATTCACCTACCCGCCTTATCCAGTTCCTGGCCTACTCGAGTAATACAGTAGGTTATGACCCCACGTCCGCAGCCTGTGTACTCGTAACCCTCTGAAATTGTCAACTTTCAAAAAATGAAAAGAAGAGGGGGGGAAAGAAAAGAAAAGGTACAAGTGCCTCTAATAAGTTTCCATGGAGATACAGGACAGCACAGCATCGGTACTGGCACTACTCGAGTATGGTGACCCAGGCACTCAAATCAGGTCTCCATGTGCTTCCACCATTCCGGTGCGCAACAGACTTCCTGTGCTCCCACACCCATGAATATGATAGCTGATAAGATGGATTCCCTCATCCTTAGCTCCTCGGACATACTTTAATAATAACTTGGGGGAGTGTTGACATCGTAGATATGGCTTAGTTTTACTGTGTCGCATGGGGATTCGATGGGAAGCCAAGAAAAGGGTTACTGCGGTAGGATCGAGAGGATAATTCGATGCCGTAGTTCGTTCCTCTCACTTAAGAGTCCCTATCTGCACCAATCTCCACCAATCCTTTTATAGCGGCGCTGTTCAAGCGTGTCGTGTCACTGGCCGTTGAGCCGGTGTGGTAGGGGTCTTGGAAGAACCACTACGAGTACACATGAATCATACGGGAAGTGGAACGGACATACGCTAGCAAAAGTCCGTTCGGTAGTAGGCTTTCTAGTACTACCAACCCTGGGAAACACTTTGCTTGCCTTCTCATAATCTCATTCCACTGGGCAGTGATACAACTTGGGATCAAAGTCTACAGCGTCCTTAGAGGCATATCCAGAAGCATTTATCCAAAAACATCTTCTTTTCTGGCAATGGGTAGGTATTCTTGATGTACACGTACAAGGAGGAGTATGATAGCTTTACACAAGTGGGTTCATACTCCCGAAACCCAAGATCAATCCACAGCCACTTCCATACAAGAGCTTGGGTATCGGCCTTACTGTGCGACCACCACGCTCCGCTCACAGCAGGCTACAGTATTAATGCCCTCACAACACTACATGGTATTTTATCGTAAACAATTGATACCGGACAGCAAATCGCCGCCGTAAAGTGCAATACCGGCATTGGGCACGGGAATAGAAACCATAACGCTTGGTACTAGGTAGCGCCGCCATCCACCAGAGAAGCTCATGCCCTAGAAAGCCCCTATGAAGTGAGTGTTCTTATGATAAAACAAGTGGATTTTGATTCGCTAAACTGTGGATATGGGGGTGGTTAGACAAAAGGTTTAAACATGCGACTTTGGTAGCATATGTGGAGGATTATGTGCAGGAGGAAGCTATTATACTGAGGAGGAACCAGGTTGGATCCACGTTATATGATAATCTGGGGTGCTAGGGGTTCATTATATATTTAAAAACTTGCTTCTGGTTCCCTTTCCCTGGGCTGTACCCCGTTTATGAACCCTGCCCTCAATTGATTATATATCTCTGTTGGGGTCTGGCGCGTTCCTTATATTAACCGAGCCGGCCACGCCTAGAATGTTTGGGGTAAGATGCCACATCGGCGCTATCCTAGATTATCTTACAATGCCGAAGAAACTTAGGCATGATATTATAACCCTAGTTTAGTTTGAACCTTTGACCGTTGCACTATTTATTAGTTATCCTCCGACACTTTTTGTGGACCCCTTCCATCCTTCCAGTGGGGAACTGGGCAGGCTAGAGATGTTAGTCAACCAAAATCACAAATAAGAGGAGGCGATCGGGGGCTGGAACGTGGAAAGTGATACTAGGATATGGCACAGAAGAGTGGGAAATATTGAATTCTATTATAGTAGTATTATACCAAAACTAGAAGTAGAAATGGTATTCAATACACTCCGTACAGGAATTGGTAACAGGTCTATATGAGTGTCTAATTGAATTTATCACTTCTGGCAATAACTCTGGTTCAGTTGCGATATCATAAGCTGGGATGAGGTGGGAAATGCCACTTGAATCATACAATTAGCGGGATCACTGGTTTACTCACTCCATCTTCTAGATTGGGATATCCCATGCCTGGGGGTGAAAATGGGGTATCTCTCATATCGTGTGGGTCTGCGTATTTTATGGTACTACAAAGTAGCGCAGTTTGAGAGTTGGAAACAACTCGTTCTAGTTGTGCTGGTCTTGTGCTTGCAGCTTAATAGTAGCTGATGGAGAAAACGTGATGATCTCATCGGAAGCTTTCTTTGAATTTTCCACAATGTCAGAGATACCCACCCACCGTGTTCCTGCCATCCCGTGTTCCCAAGCGTCCCGCCCGCCCTGTGAGCACCGCCGGGAGTGCGGTCCCGGGTGTCCTGGCGTGTGTCTCAAGCTGTAGGGCAAGAGCGTCCGTCCTTTGGGAAAGACTACCGTAAAAACTCGCTGTATCCACTATCGGGGATCGGGCTCTTGACTTTCGCAATCCGAGACAAAACACCCTGTGAAGGAATAGTGCTTTCCACACAAAGTATAGCTTGGGGAGGCGAAGCTTGCTAGATCTCATTAACTAGTATTCGTTATTTTATTAACCTGCCGTGCTAGGTCTATTGTGGTTTGGTGCTGTAGTACAAGCGAGATCTGCGATAGTGGATACAGCGGGTTTTTACGGTACCATCTAAGAGGGTGACTGTAAGGCCCTATCTCCTTGACTGGTGCGACAGTGGAAAATGTTGTACCGCCCCTGTCAGTGTCTGAGACACTGGTTAATAAGCAGAATTTGTTAATTACTACAAATTCGCAGATGTGCAAACTTGAGACCATGGCTAATATTAACAGTATGACCAGACCAACGCGCATCATCACTGGAGAATACTGAAGTAGGTGCCTTAGTCAGCTGTGTCTTAAATATGACAGGGGCGGTACAACATTTTCCACCGTTGCACCAGTCAAGGAGATAGTCCTCGACGGATCGGCAACTCCCGAATCGTACCTGCAGTCCTCACCCGTCATCTGTAGTCCTCGCCAATTACCTGTAGGCCCTGTCAATCGCCTATAGGGCCCGCCCGTCATCCGGAGTTATCCGGAAAATTTCGCCACCCGAGACACCTGCAATCCCGCCAGTTCTTCCCGGAGCACTTTCAGGTACTCCCACCCGTCCCGACCCGAAGACGGACGGCCTGGACGCTTAGGAACACTGCTGCCCTCTCGACCCCTCTCCCCTCCCGACCGCCTAGGATCCGTTGCCGGCCGGGGGCGGGATATGATAGAAGGGGGGAAAGGGGCGTCATTGATTTTACGATATCCTCTGGATAACGTTTGCCTTTGCATTGAAAATTACATATAAGAGACAAGATTGAGAGATCCCCAAAAGAAATTCTACTACAAGATTATATACTACATACCACTCGAGCCCGTCGTATAATTAAGCATATGTATGGAAAAATACAGGAATAGTAAGAGGCGGGACTAATCTGAGAAAATATCTAGCTTTAGTCGCTGTAAGGCGAGAAAAAGGAAAAGGGAAATCAAAGAAGTGAGAACGTTTAATATATCTCAGGCTAGATTGCGTGTTCGGTTTATTGACCTAGCACTCCCGGCACTAACAAACAGCGACTGCCACAAGACAGCCTCACCTCCCCGTGAGGTCAAACAAGGATTAGGGGAGAGGGTAGGAGCAGCCGTAAGATGTCGGCTAATGCTGTGGGAAGCGCCATGGCTAAGTCCGCGGACACTGAGAGGGTTCATGCCTCTCGGACCATATATTAGGTGGGGGTGCAGCTATTCGAGACTTGAGTAGCTTCACTACTCCATCATACTTATTCCGGGTAGCTAGAGAGAGAGGCGTTCTGCCATAACTGTCTGGCTAGGGTTCCGAATGGTCGGCGGAAGACTGGACTGGACTAGCTAGTCAGGTCGAAAGTCAAGTCTAGTCCAATGGTGGAAATTAGACCGACTGGACAGTCAGGATTATGGAAACAGACTTGACCAAGACTGGTCTGACCAGGCCTGCCAAGCAATAGGATATGCTATTTTTATCACTATATATTACGTTCAAATAAAGCTTTTCTTAATTAAACTTATTGTTTCCATGAATTATTTGGTGGAGATAGGGCCTCGCTTCGATTAGGGGTGGCAAAAATAGGTTCTTGAGTATCGAACCATTTTTGGTTCACTAGGTGAGTGATATTACATGACCACATGCCACAATACCGGTATTGGATGTGACTTATCCATCAGGTAATCGTATTTCCACCGCATATTATCCTCTCCAAGATATTCTATCAACCTGTATTGAGGGGCTGTTGATTCATAACGTGACAAGCGACTTTAAGATCCTAGTATTGCTATACTTCTATTCTTAGCCAGTGTTGGGCTTCGTGTGATTCAGAGTCATGCGATCTTGTATAAAGACTGGTCTGGGACCAGTCCAAACCGGACCGGACCACCCAAGTTAGTCGGGTCCAGTCATCGCCATCACTAGGACTAGCCAGCCCGGTCCCGCCTCCAAGACTTGACCGGTCGGACTATTCGGAACCCTGTGTCTGGCACATCGGGGCTAACGCCTCCTCGTTCTAACAGCAGCTTCACTGCTCCATCATGTCCATTTTCGGCTGCCCATGAGAGCAGAGTTTTGCCATCAATGTCTGGCCTATTGGGGCTAACGTCCTTCTGTCCAAGCAATAGCTTCACTACCACATCGTGCCCATTCTTGGCGGCCCACGAAAGCGGTGCCCAGCCATAATTGTCTAGCCTATCGGGGGTAACGTCTTTCCGTTCCAATAGTAGCTTCACTACTCCGTCGTGCCCATTCTTGGCAGCCCACGAAAGCGGCGCCCAGCCATAGTTGTCTAACCTATCGGGACTAAGGCTCCCCGTTCCAACAACAGCTTCACTACCCTTGATTCCCATTCCAGGCTGCCCACCAGAGGGGTGTTTGGCCACTGCTGTCCGGCCGATCGGGCCTCACATCTTCCTGGGCCAATAATAGTTTTACTACTCCATCATGCAACAGGCAGCCCACGAGAGCGGCGTTTGACCACTAACGTCCGGCCTATCAGGGTTGACGTGTCTCCTTTCCCGTAGCACCCTCATAACTCGCGGTGCTTTTCCCTACGTTCCGCTTATGCCCCGAAGAAGTAGCCGGACCACCCCTTCATGCCCACTCCCAGCGGCCCATGATAGTGCAGTCCGACCGTATTGCATGTCCCTCATATCAGGTTGAGTATGCTTCTGCTTCAAGAGTAATTCTACTAATTCTTCGCGCCCATGCCTTGCAGCCCACATGAGTGGCGTCAGACCTGCACTATCTTGTTGGTTCACATCCCATCTTTTCGCCCTTATCAAATCAATTGCAACTTCAGCAATACCGAAATACGAAATGCGGTGTAGGGCAGAAAATGGTTGGAGGGAGTGGAAGCAGCACTCGGCGGCCGAATTCCAAAGCAACCAGGCGGATATGTGATTGTCGTATTGGTCGAGGAGGTCGAGAGAAAGCGATCTCGAGTGATCTGAGAGACCCGTTCCCATGTGTGTCCCCCAATATAAAGAAGAATATTCCAGGAAGGGTGCGCCCCGGGGGTTACGAAAGGGGTTGGCCGAAATATCTTTAATGGCCCGGAAATTGAGATATGTCAAACAAGTCTCAGTTATTTTCGCATGAGCTCTGCCAAACAAGTCGGCATGACGTGAAAGGTACTCTTTGAGGGTGAAATGGATTAGCCTAATAGTCGAAGACCCTTCATCCACTGCGGTAAGTCCCTGACAACAACTTAACACTGTCCCGATCGAAGGCACATTGTTGGGATTAATGTCGGTTGATCCCATCTCGACCGCTAGAGCGTAACATATTTCATCCACTTTCAACGGCCGCTCGGAATGTGAAATCCACATCAGAGCGGCCATCCCGAGCCTGGCTCTGTCCCCCTCTTGCCCCTTTATCCGTCCGATGGTTGTCTGGTATGCATCCCCCAACCCCAAGCTGTTTTTTATTGCACCGAGCTTCTCTCGCCTCCGGTGGAGTGTCGTTTCCTGTAGGATCGCCTTGATGTTTAGTGCTACAAGCAGAAATCTAGACCCAGATATGTCAGCTAAAAACCCTAGACGCTCTCACCTGCGGAATTACTCCCTACTTACATTTCTGAAACCGTCTCGGGAATGGTCTTTAAAATGTCCTCCTCCAAGCTCTCATCCATCGCGCCCGGTGTTGTATCCTCTGCCAGCCTCGCCCGTAAGAATTGGACGATATCATCTTTGATGGGTGTAACGGACACAGCCACCACCCTCCCAGCAAGATGTTTCTCCACCTCATTCCAAACATGCAATCGCCCTGCCAGAAATACCCGAGTGCTTGGGGACTTGTGTAGAATTTGTTTTAATGAATCAAGCAGATTTCCCCGGTACTCGGCCAAACATTCGTCTAGCGCATCAATGCATATGAAAGTAGGCCGCGAGGACGAGATGTCCAAGAACATCTCCACAATTTCGCCCAGTCCCGGCTTCCGCCCCCCAATAACCTTCACCTGGTCTCGGAAAGCTTGGGTGATCATTTCCGGGATGTTCTCGAGTCCAGCAACAACCTGTTTTAAGAGGGAACTTAGAATGCTGGTTGGGGATTGCTCCTTCTGAGCCGCGAAGTCGAAATAGAAGCACGCAACTGCAGTATTTCGTCCCCTTGCCCAACCACATAAGCTATCTATTACTAAAGAGCTAGCACCGCAGCTTCTTAGTTACACCCTTGCCGCATGGAGGATATGGTCCCTCACCTAATGTAGGTCTTGCCGACCCCCGGATCTCCGTAGCAAAACAAGGCTGAATTATCGGGCTCCCCACCCCGAATGCCATCGAACCAATTCCGGTATTCCTCTTTCCGTAAGAGCCAGTATCCCACATCTTCGACTCGGTGGGCTCTAATATCCTGGTGCTTTAGTTGGGGTTCCAGTGGAGATAACCATGCGAGAATTTTATCCCTCTCGCCGACACCTTCATAGTTATTCACGGTAGCCACATGATTGAATGAGATGGTATTGAATGAGTTGGCATTAAAGGAGTTGCTGTTATTGGAAGAGTTGCTCCCTTCCCCGACACGAGGTTGCGACATTTCCCTTTGTTTTCTTCTGTCCAGAAAGTAGTAGAGTGGATGTAATGGATTTAGGGGATTGCGAGTACTGGGAGGATAGGCTCTTGACTACGGCAGTATCAATTGATAGATAGATTTCCCGAGGCTGAAGAATTACGCCGAAATCATTCTCCCGTCGCCTTGCTGGCGAACAGCTGGTCTAATTAGCTCGATGAGGATACGGTACCCCATCTGCAGGGCCAAGTTCAGCCGCATAAATATCGCCGACCGTTCATCCTGAACTGACCCAGGAGAAGATGCCCTTCCTCGTTGCATTGCAACACAAGAACAGATTGTTCGGTAAGATCTTTTTTTTGTTCAATGAAAGCTTCCCCATCACTGTGAACATATTCATATCCAAGAAAATATGACCCCACTATCCTAACTTCTGAAACTACCAGTTTTCAGCAAAAACAGACGGGGCTACTTTTCATGTATTTCCATGCAAAAACCGCGACTACCGGCACTGCATTGTACAGCCTCGTTCGCAAAGTTCTCGCTGATCGGTAGGTATCTTAGCAAAAGTCTAGGGACAACTCATGTACTAGTACAGGAATTTGCACTTCAGGTTTTCTGCAGACACTTGTACCAGTACAAGTGTACATTTGTTACTGCCAATATTTTTCCCTGGTACCTCTTGATCCGCGGGAACTTTGCGAACGAGACTGTACACGGTAACTTAGGCGCTGAGATACAATTCCCCAGCTCTTTCACTTCCCCGTGGCATGGCAGGGTCCCCGCACTCCCACATGTTTGAACCCCATCGGCGATGAGACACAAATCCCTAGATCTTCCGCTACTAAGAAATATATTTTCATAATAATATAGGAAGATGTTAGGCCTGTGGATATGATTTGGTTTCTCTCTTACGGATTAATTCTTGTCCTATCAGAGTTCCATGGCGTTCTCGTCTTGCTGTGTTCTCACCCCGCTGTAAGTTAGCACTACACAATTCTCAAAGCTCCACAAACCCCAAAGAAAAACACCAGGGTGACGAAACCTGAACCCCTGGCGATCTCAATCGATCTGGAACCATCCTATGATAGCCACCAATTATCCTCCGTGATCCCTGAAGCCCGAGCCCTGCCAGTGCTCTAACTCCGGTATGCCCAAGGACAAAGGGCATGAAAAAAACATCGTGAAACTAAATACCAGATACCTAATACCCAACGACAACGGGTACCAACAAGGCCTAAAGGCCAATACCCTATGCCTAGTGGCATAGGATGTGAAAACAACAACCCACTGCTAAGTGCCTAAATGCCGTGCACCGCAAAGCCGGCCCCCCCGATGGGCTTATCTCCTAGCCGTACATATGCCCATCTGAATACCCGAACATCCATGCAACTAGATATCCGCCTAACCACTGAATGATACAACCGCCCAACAGCATGTCCCATAAGCCATACAACATTCAACCCCTCATCTAGCACATTTTATCGCCAAAACGAATGTTGCCCTATGCGATAGGCGCTTGGACAGCGAAGCGGTAATAGATAACGGTCAAGATCACTTCTCAAGACAACGACCATCTATCGAATAATAAGAAAGATGTAGCTCTGCTGTATATATTCAGTAAAGTGGTTCACTCCAGCCATTACCACCGGGCTCCCTCAAAAAGGAATCATGGGAAACAAAAACCATCAAAGAAGCCACATGGGAATAACAAAAAGAGCAATAAAAGAAAGCACATTTAGCCCAGACTGGTACCGAGTTTGGGAAATATGGAGAGCTGAATGAAGTATTTGAGGGGAGAAGGATACTATAGACTAAACGGACTCCAAGGATAAGCGAGTGATCGTTTATGATATCATTCCCGGGTTGATCCAGCGAGGGAGAAAAATGTATGCCAAGGATAAATTTACCCCTGGAACAAAAGCTCAACCCTAGGGTGTTCGACATTAGCAAAATTACTTTAATGAGGGGAGATGCTGGTCAGATCTAAATCCCTACCACTCCCATACTGTCATTTGCTCCGGCTTCAGTAAAGACTAGACAACCTGTTGTCCGGAGACATTGGAATCCAGTACTAAGGAGCAATGCCCGAGTCAGATATTTAGTCACCTAATATTAGATTACTACTGATTGCTTTCGCAATTAGCCAGAGAACCGAGCATATTCTCTAATTCGGCGATGACATAAGGACAAAGTTTAGTGATAGTTTGTGGCCCACTGTTCCGGGGGCCAGGGAGGGGAGCGAGGGGTTCGATAAGATCATAGTAAACTCAAGAGTGTCTAGCCCTCAAGTCCACCGGCAATGTGGATATGGGGGGGAGCGATGGTAATGGCATGTTTTTTTTCTTTCGGATTCCCGGCAGCCGAGGGCCTGGGACTCCTGTACCATGAGGAAAACTGCACTTATCAGCCACGGTCGCCCGTCACTCCTTATATTGCGTGACTACGATATCCCTCCCACGCGGGCACGAAACTTTAATCCTCCGCCGCCGGGAATGCGAATGCCGATTTTTGCCCCACTTAATCTTAGCCTCCCGTGCCTCTTATTTTTGGTGTTCAATCTGTGATTGTGGCTGACAGTTTTTCAAAATAAAACTAGCAGAAGGGCTGAACCTTGCAACATGCAGGGAGCAACAGGAAAAAGGATGGTGTATTTTTGCCTGCTCGTTCATTCGAGTATTGATGCATAGCGAGCAAGCGAGGGAGGTAAGGGAAAAACGGGATGTTACAAGAAGGGATAGAATGGGGGAGAAAACGAAGGGCAAGGCCAAAATTCGAATTTCCAGGCGTCCCCATCCTTCTGGAGCATGGGCGATTCCCGGTACGGTGCTCCAGCATCTACAGATATAGTGAGTAATAAGATGGGGATCCCTAGATTCTTAGTTCCTTGGACATACATTTTTGTAATAACAACAAGCAGGTGTTGTCACCGTGGATAAGGCTTGCTTTAAATCTATCGCAAATGGTGCTCCAGCCGGCAACGGCAAGCCGCCGAACTAAAATTGATAGGGTAGTTCCTCTGGCCAAAGAATCCCCACTAGCATCAACTTCCACCCGAACCACCGTCCCGTCTACAGCATACCGCTACTATACCGGGATAGCACTGGCAATTGAGCTGGGATAATCCGAATCTTGGGGAAGCTACTGCGCGTGGATTACTCGAGCACACAAGTGCTATGACAATAGACTCTAAGCGCAGCGGAACATGGAAGAACCGTGGACCCGTTGCCTTCCCCCTCTACTAGATCAGGACAGGGTAGGAGATTAGTCTCTCTCATCCTAACTAACAAGACAAACTACCAACACTCAACCCACTCAGACTCTAAAGATACACATAAACCTGGCAAACGCTAAACCCTAGCCATCTCAAGCAATCTGAAAACCATCCTGATATTCCATGCTACTCCGTGAACTCTAAAACCCATGCGTCAACTCCTGTACGTCTAAGGACAAAATGTATGAAGGAAACGCTATGGAACCAAATAGCCGATACCTAATGCCCCAATGACAATTATTGTCAAAAAAACCAAGAACTAGTATGCTGTACCGAGTCGCTTAAGATGTGAAAATAACTATCCACTGCTAAGCCCCTAACCGCAGCATACCACAAACCCACACGCCACATAACCAATCGCCTCCAAGCCACATATCCGTTCTATGCGCGTGCGGCGCACCCCATATCGGCTTATCCGTTCAACTATATATCCGCATAACTACGTGACCACATACCCTACAGGTAATCTAGCATGAACCAGCGCAGTCTGCCTGTGATTTTAAGGGGGTTGGGAGCACTGGCTCTATTTGTAGCTTGTGCCATGCCTGCAGTCCAATAACACCCCATCTTTAGGTAATATGGGGATCCCCCTAGAGGCTTTCCCGGGATTTTCCGCCAAGTTAGTGACATTTACCCACTAAGTTAGGCTTTGTCTTCTTTAGTATAATATTTCCTTTCCTCAGCTCCTTTTGCTGAGCCTTACTGGTATGCTCGGTTGCTGGTAGGAGGGAGGAGATAGGGCAGGAAGAAGAAAGACGCAAAATTGATCTAGGATGAACTTCTAGATAATGACATTTGTCTCCCCATTCTATGATACCGTACACACAAGAGATATAAGAGACAAGATTAAGAGATCTTCCAGAAGCATTTCTGTCATGATACCATATGATATACCCGAACCCAATTTCGTTCTATTATTAAACAAAGGGATAGAGAAATAGAAAGACAGCAGAAAGTCGAACCTATCCGGGAAAAGGGAAAAAGGAAGTAAAAAACCGAATGTATATTCCTGAGACTTGACGACATACCGGTAACTCCGCCGATTCATTCAACACTTTCGGGACCAACAAAGGGCGATATCCGCAGGACAATCTCATCGCTCTAGGAGGTCGAAGGAGAGCCAGAGGAGAGGATAGCAAGAGCCGTAAACCTTTGGTTGATGTTGTAGACGGGGCGCGTGGTCAGGCTCGAGGACGCCGAGAGGGGCCATATCCCAGAGACCTATACCAGGTGGGCGTTGGAGCCTTCCGGGCCTTGAGCAGCTTCACTACTCGATCACGCCTATTGTGGGCGGCGTACGTAAGGGGTGTTCGGCCATCATTGTCTGGCCTATCCAGGCTAACGTCTTCCCGTTCCAACAGCAGCTTCACTGCTCCATCAGGCCCTTGCCCGGTAGCCCACGAGAGCGGTGTTCGGCCACCATTATCTGGCCTATCGGGACTAACACCTTCCCGTCCCAACAGTAGTTTAACCACTTGATTCTCATTATCCCTGGGCCACAGCATGTGCGGTTCTGGACTCCCGGCGGCCCACGAGAGCGGTGTTCTACCAGCATTGTCTAGCTTATCGGGGCTAACGTCTTCCCGTTCCAACAGCAGCTTCACTGCCCCCTCACGCCGTCTCCCAGCGGACCACGAGAGCGGAGTTCGGCCACTATTGTCTAGCCTATCAGGGTTAACCTCTTCCCGTTCCAACAGTAGCTTCACTGCCCCCTCATCCCCATTCTCAGCGGCCCACGAGAGCGGTGTTCGGCCACCATTGTCTAGCTTATCAGGGCTGATATCTTCCCGTCTCATCAGCAGCTCCATCACCCCACTGCCCTCACCTGCGGGCCCCCAAGAGAACGGCCCTGGATCTCGGGTAGCCCACGAGAGCGGTGTTCGGCCACCATTGTCTGGCCTATCAGGGCTAACGTCCTCCCGTTCCAACAGCAACTTCACTACTCCCTCATCCCCATTCTTGGCAGCCCACAAGAGCGGTGTTCGGCCACCGTTGTCTGGCCTATCAGGGCTAACGCCCTCCCGTCCCAACAGCAGCCCCACCACCCAACTACCCCCACCTTCGACCCACTGCAGGCACAGCCCTGGACCCCCGGCGGCCCACGACAGCGGTGTTCGGCCACCATTGTCTGGCCTATCAGGGCTAACGTCTTCCCGTCCCAACAGTAGCTTCACTACTGCACCGTGGCCACCTCCGGCGGCCCACGAGAGCGGTGTTCGGCCATCATTGTCTGGCCTATCGGGGCTAACACCCCCCCGTCCCAACAGCAGCCCCACCACCCCACTGCACTCACCTGCGGTCCCCCACGAGAGTACCCCTGGACCCCCGGCGGCCCACGACAGCGGTGTTCGGCCACCATTGTCTGGCCTATCAGGGCTAACGTCTTCCCGTCCCAACAGTAGCCTCACTACTCCATCATTCCCATTCGAGGCGGCCCACGAGAGCGGTGTTCGGTTATCTCTGTCTGGCATATCAGGACTAACACCTCCCCGTCCTAACAGTAGCCTCACTACTCCATCACTCCCACACTCGGCGGCCCGCACGAGCGGTGTTCGGCCACTATTGTCTGGCCTATCGGGGCTAACGCCTTCCCGCCCCAACAGTAACCTTACTACCTCATCATGCCCTTCCACAGCGGCCCACAAGAGCGGGGTTTGGCCAGCTTCGTCTGGCCGATCGGGGTTAACGTCTTCCCGTTCCAACAGTAGCCTCACTACTCCATCATGCCCACCCGAGGCCGCCTTCCAGAGGGCTGTTTGCCCACGCTCATCTAGCCTATCGGGGCTAACATCTTCCCGCCCCAACAGCAGCTTCACAACTCCATCATGCCCACCCTCGGCTGCCCACGACAGCGGTGTCAGGCCAACATTGTCCGGCCTGTCAGGGTTGACGTATTTCCTTCCAAACAGTAGACTCATTGCTTGGGGTGTTCCCCACCGGCGGCCGATACTCCCAGGATCGATAAATAGCGGACCCAGAAATATCCTAACCACCCCTTCATGTCCACATCGAGCTGCCCATGAGAGCGCTGTTTGACCATGTTCCGTGTCCCGTATATCAGGGCGAGTATGCTTCTGCTGCAAGAGTAACCGTACTACTTCCTCACGCCCATGCCTCGCAGCCCACATGAGTGGCGTCAGACCCATACCATCTCTTTCGTTTACATCCCACTTTTTCATCCTTATCAACTCAATTGCAACTTCGGTAATGCCAAAATATGAAATACAATGCAGTGCAGAAAATGGCTTGAGGGATCGAAGGTAGTCAGCTCCCCGCTCCTTGTCAACTGACACCCAAAGTAATTCGGAAGATATATGATTATCGTATCGGCCAAGAAAGTCGAGTGCAAGGGATCTTGAGAGGACCGAGAGCTCCATTCGCATGTGGGTTCCCCAATACAATGAAGAATATTCAAGGAAGGGTGTGCCTGGGAGGTCATGGGAGGAGCTGGCCGAAAGATCCTTAATGGCACGGAAATTGAGATACGTCAAACAAGTCTCCGCTATCTTCGAGTGAGTTCTTTCAAACAAGTCGGCATGACGTGAAAAGTACTCCTTGAGGGTGAAATGGATCAGCCTAATAGTCGAGGACCCCTCATCGACGACAGCAAGTCCTTGACAACAGCTTAACACTGTCCGGATCGAAGGCACATTGTTAGCGTTGATTTCCGTTGATCCTATCTCGACCGCTAGTGCATGACATATCTCATCTACATTCAGCGGTCGCTCAGAATGTGAAATCCACATCAGGGTATCCATTCCGAGTCTTGCTCTATCTCCCTCCTGTGCCTTTATCCTCCCTACGGTCGTATCGTATGCATCCCCCAATCCCAAGCCATTCGTCATTGCACCAAGCCTCTCTCGCCTCCGATGGAGTGTCGTTTCCTGCAGGATCGCCTTTATATTTAGAGATACCAGCAGGAATCTAGACGCCGATATGTTAGCCGTGACTTTACCTATTTTCTCCAGCGTTCCTACCCCCTACTTACATTTCCGAAACCGTCTCGGGAATGGTCTTCATAATGTCCTCCTCCAAGCTCTTGTTCATCGCGTCCGGTATTGTATCCTCTCCCAGCATCGCCCGTAGGAACTCGATTATATCATCCTTGGTGGGTGCAACTGAGACAGCCACTACCCTCCCATCAAGAGTTTTCTCCACCTCGTCCCGGATATGCAATCTTCCTGCCAGAAATATCCGAGTGTTCGGAGACCTGTGTAAAACCCGTTTCAGTGAATTAAGCAGCTTTACCCGACACTCGGCCACACATTCGTCCAGCGCATCAACACATATGAAGGTGCGCCGTGAGGACGAGATATCCTGCAACATCTCCACAATTTCGCCGAGTTCCAGTTTCCGGCCCCCGATGACCCCTCCCTCTCCTCGAAAAGCCTCGACGATCTTTTCCGGAACCTTCTCTAATCGACCAACAACCTGCTTTAGGAGGGAACTCAGGATATCGGTTGGTGATTGCTCCTTCTGAGCCGCAAAGTCGAGGTAGAAGCACGCGACTGCAGCATTTTGTCCCCTTGCCCAATCGCATAATCTATCTACTACTAAGGAGCTGGCACCGCTTCTTAGTGACACCTTCCCTGCTTAGATGATATGGTTCCTTACCTAATGTAGGTCTTGCCGACCCCCGGAGCTCCATGGCAAAACAAGGCCGAACCACCGGATTCCCCATTACAAATGTTATCGAACCAATCCCGATATTCCTCTGTCTGTAAGAGCCAGTCTCCCACATGCTCGACTCGGCGGGCTCTAATATCATGGTGGCGTATTCGGGGTTCTAGTGGGGATAACCATGCGAGGATCTTATCCCTCTCATCAGCACTACTGTAGTTATTCACGTTAGACACATGGTTGGTATTATTGGTGGTATTGTTGATGGTATTGAACGAGCTGGTATTATTATTAAAGGAACCGTTGTTATTGAAAGAGTCGCTACTCTCCCCCGCACGAGGCTGCGACATTTCCCTTTTTTTCTCGCTACTGCTTGGAAAATTTGTAGAGTCGGTAGAGGATTTGGAGGGCTCAGAGAGCTCAGAGGATTCAGAGGATGGGTTCTTGAGTACCGCAGTGCCTACTGATAAAGTTCTCGAGGCTGAAGAAAAGTGGGGTTACCATTATGCAGCCATTTTGTTGTTGAACACCCGGCCAAACCAGCTTGTCCAGAGCGCTTTTGTCTGCGGGGCTGAATTCTACGACATAACTGCATCTGGCAATTGCCACCCATCCTTGACAGAAAAAATATCTTCTTCCGCAGCGTTACACAAGCACAATTTGTTCAAATAGATCCATGTCCTACTGAATGAATGGTCCCAGCATCATAATAAACATATCAACATCCAAATCTGACTCCACCTTTTGGAGCTTTGTGCGAACTTCTGAAACTGTCGATTCTCGAAGAAAAGTGCCCCCCATATGAGTTCCCATACAAATACCAATACGACTGTAACCCAGGCCTAAACCCGATATCCGAGCGCTTCCACCGTCCCGCGACAGTACAGTCTCATCTCGCTGTCCCGGATGGCCAGAATCAAAAAAGAATCCAAGGAATGTGTCTGGGACTGCGAAATATCCGGGACTGCGAGGTTTTGGTGCAAAAAAGTTTAGAATTCAGGGAACTTCATCCGGGACAGCAGGGGATCCGGGGCACGAGAGTGGAATCCAAGACAGCGAGGTGCGACTTGTAGCTTCCCGGAACCCCCACACCTACGAATACGCTGAGTGATCCCTAGGCCTCCAGCCCCTTAGACATATATTTTTATTACTCGGGGGGGTGTTGGCACTGCCAATACTTGTATGATTCGCTTTCACTTTATCGCCAATTACCCGGACTCAAATTAAATACCCGAAATCCTTGTAACAACCCCCCGCCCCACATCAACAATGTCCTCATTAATCATCAATGAGTGAAAAGTAACATAACCCAGTACTGGTATCATACTAGAAAAAAAAGTAAGAATTTTTTTATTCTGCGAGGTGACCTTAGGGCAAAAACAAATGTGGGGAGAATAATGCTTAGGGGATTTGGTGTTGTGGTTGTTGTGGCTGTAGGCAGTGGTAAGGTTGGCAAAGTGGTAGTCCGGTGGTTGATGAGGGACGATGGTTATCGGGCCCTCATATTCGAGCATTCGATTTGCGCCGAGCAGTGCGTTGGCCGACAACAACAAGTTGCCGCGAAGTAAAATTGATAGGGCACTATATAACTATGGTTCCTCTGACTTGGGAACCCTTACTTGCGCCAACCTTCATTTAAACCACCAACAAGTTTAGAGCATACCGGGATAGCACAGGCCATTGAGCCGACATGATCAGGAGCTCAGGAAAGACACTAAGTTATGCACCGGTCGCATAGGGAACGGAACCGGCAAAGGCAACCATAGGCTTGCCTTAAATACTTGTATGATGTGAATTGCCGGAGTACGATTCAAGTTCAGGCTTCTAGCGTCATAGGGTTAGGGTACACGAAAAGCAAAGGAAAAACTAAGATGCGGCGCCAGTCGAGGAAGTCAATTACCATGCTCGTCCTGAGAAGTTGGCGTGCAACGGGTGAGGATGGTGGAGAAAGTTTTTCAGAGAAAATTAGCAGATGAGCTGAACCGAGCAGAATGCAGGAAGCAACAGGAAAAAGGATGGTGTGTTCTTGCCTACTCGAGTACTCGTTTATTCAGGTACCAATGCATGGTGAGCAAGCGAGGGAGGGAAGAGTAGGCTAGCGCGAGAAAGGATAGAATGAAGAGCGTGGTCAAGATTCGAATTTCCGAGCGCCCCCACCCTTCCGGAGAATAGTTGACTCCCGTACGATACTCCCACACATGGATAGTGATAACATGGGGACCCCTAGATTCTCAGTCCCTTGGACATATACACCCGTAATAACCCAGGCACGTGTTGACACTTTGGATATGATTTGCTTTCACTCTATCGCGAAATGGTGCGCCGCAGACGACAATAAGTCGCCGAAGCAAAATTAATTGGTTAGTTCCCTGGCCCAGGAATCCCACTACCATAACCCCAACCTTTATCCGAACCACTGACACGTTTACAGCATACGGGTACCGGGATGGTACCAGCCCTTGAGTTGGCATGAGCCGAACGTCAGAGAAGCTGCTACCCACGGATTACGCAAGTCCTATAGCAGTGGGCTCTAGGGGCAATGGAGGAACAGTGAACTGTTACCTTCTCGCTCTCCTAGCTGAGGAAAGGTCACGAGATATATCTCTCCATCAAACTACCAAGACCACAAACTCCCAACACTCAACTCTAACGGCGCACACTAACCTGACAAATCCTAAACCCTAGCGATCTCAAGCAATCTAAAAACCATCCTAATATTCCGCGATCATGAACCCTAAAGTAGATTCCCTACCCGTGTACTAGCCCCCATATACTAAGGACAAAGGATATGAAAGAATCATATGTAACCAAATACCCGATACCTAATGCCACATGACAATCGGTATCAACAAAACCAAGAACTAGGACGCTATCTAGTCGCTAAGGACGTGAAAACAACCATCCATTACTAAGTTAAGTCCCTAGTCGTCACATACCACAAAGCCACACGCCAAGCAACTCACGCCTAAAATGATGGCACTCAGAGGCGGGGAACAACTCTTCACTAACTTAACAACGACCACAGTCTCTCGCTCAACGACGACTCTGTCGACCACTCGATGCTCAACTGACTAACTAACTAAGGGCGATCACAGGAGTATATATCCACAAAGACATCATATCCATCCATGAGGCACCACACTACCCCATGTGGGTGTCTCCTCCCCCCGTGAGCACTCTCGGCTAACTAAAAGGAAAACAATCACTTTCCCACCTCCGGGCTTCCAGCTCTTTCCGGCTGATCTTACAGTACTTCCGCTTTTCTCCCGGCTTTCCCGAAAGCTGCACGATCCCAAAACTATCGCGCATTCCTGCATTCGCAATGCTTTCCCGAACGTGCAAACCAAACGCCCAAAGCCGAACCGTAACTCGAAGCCAAAGCGAGTCTCCGAAGACAAACCCATGCCCTATGCCGGAGCCGAATGCCCGGATCCTTAGCGCATATCCAAAGCCACAAACAGGCGTGCTCCCGGAAGTTATCTGGACAAAGGAAGTATCGTGGGAGGATAGCGAGCAGCACCATTTTCAACAATAACGCATAATCCTTAGATAATGTAAAGATCCCCCCTTCGGGCTTTCCCGGAGTTTTCCATCAAGTTAGCGACATTTACCGACTGTGCTTTGTCTTCTTTATTATTTCCTTTCTTCTGCCCCTTCTGCCCCTTCTGCCCCTTCTGCCCCGCTTTCCCCGTACGCTCCGTTGTTGCCAGGCGGGAGGGAATAGGGCAGGAGGAAGAAAGGAGCGCGATAGATCTAAGATGATATTCTAGATAATGGCGTTTGTCCCCTCATTATACCGTACATATAAGAGATATGAGACAAGATTGAGATCCCCAGAAACATTTCCGCCATGATACTATATGGTACACCCCAACCCGAGTTCGTTCCACTATTAAGCAAGGGAATAATGAAATACAACAGCAGAAAGCCGAACCCTCCCAAGAAAACCTCTAACACCAGTTCCCGGAACACCGGGAAAAGGAAAAGGGATATAAAAAAGCAAATGTACATATCTGAGATCTAACAATAGAAACTCTGCCTATCCACCTAACATTTTTGGTACTAACAAATGGCGATATCCTCAAGACAATCTCATCGCTCTACGATCTCGAAGGAGAACCAGGAGAGAGGATAGCAAGAGTAGTAAAGCGTTGATTGATTTTGTAGACGAGACGCATGGTCAGACTCAAAGACGCCTAGAGGGGTCGTATCCCAGAGCCATATACTGGGCGGGCGCAGCTGCCGTCCGGGCCTCGAGTAGCTCCACTATTCCTCCCTCGTTAGCCAGAAACTTTAATCATTTATTTGCCGGGAATGCGAATATCATACCAATTGTTGCCTCACTTAATCTTGGCTTCCTATACCCAGCGTCCTTCATTTGGTCCGTTCGTATCCGATTATAACTGAGGGTTATGCCCACTATCCAGTATCCACTAACTTTAAGGGGTTCTTTTTTGATTGTATGATACTCCGAAAGCTATCATTATTCAATTGAGGTATTATAATATTATAGCAGATTAAACTTAAGGCAGTGTTTGGCGCACCAGGATTTGGACTTAAAAATCCAGTCGTATTATAACACTGGCCTGCCAAACATGACCAGACTGAAAATCCAGATTTAGGAGATAATCCATATTTTGTCTTAAGATTAGATCAGGATTTTAAACGATTGTCTGAAAACTGATCACAGAGTGCAAACTTGAAAAAAAAGGCATTATCCCTAACCACTTTCTCTGTTTTTGGGATCCCAAACAAATCGTATATGGACCCCATATTTATTATTATACCAGATACACATATTGTTACCAATTCTCCAAAGTCCAGATCTAAAACCTGTTGTGTTTGGAATGCCCGATTTACAAAGTTTGGATATTGAAGTTTCTGGAATTTGGTTTTCAAATCCGGATTTTATGCCCAAATCCTAGTCTAATCCTGGAGTACCAAACAGGGCCTAAATTCTTACCCCTTAGAAGAAGCACTGTCATAGTTCTAGCCCTAAGGTTCTAGATAAAAATACACCCATGACGCTCGCCCACCGAGCCCTAGAGCAAAGAGGAAGATCTGAATGCACAAAACATCACTCATGCTGTCCCCTTACTGCTCCCATGGCCATCCACCCCCTCTGAACGCCACTACTTCGGTATGCTTCAGTGTCATCCTTATCGTGAGGAGCCATTTCTTGCTCTATACCCCTCCCCCTCAGCCTTGTCTATGAAAGAAAAGCTTGCCTCGATATTGGTCAAGAATCCGATTCGAGCTTAACAGTTATCAAAGTGAGGCGTTACTTTTCATGATATCTCGATCTAGCACGACAAGATAGGGCTGACTATTCTCCCTTCTTACGTGTTAAGCTAATTCCCTTCTCCCCTCGTAAAATTTCTTTTCCCCCTTCCATAACTAACGGTGGGGGAACGGTCGAGGCCAGGAAGTGGCATAAGACCCGACTCCGATGCGGCGATTCCTTCCGTTGCCCCATACAAATGGCCGCATACCTTCCGTTCCAAAATTCGGAAACAGCCGCCTCCACAGGTGAAATAGTCACAAAACTAAACGGTTCCGTTTCTGCCAAACAGGCTCAAAATTACCCGCGTCGTAATACCCAAAATTGTAGGGCTACAGCAAGGTGATGATTTGGTTTATAGGGCTTAGTGTGGTGTGAGTTTCCCGAGAGCCTTTTCAAGTTTCTCGTGTGATAGGGCTAGGGTAGCTGGGCAGATGGGCAGATGTCACGAAAAACCAAAGGAAAAGGTAAGATGCGGTGCCAGTCAAGGAATTCAAGTACCGTGCTCGTACTCAGCAGTTGTCGTGCAATCCGCAAGGGTGGCGGAGAAAGTTTTTGGAAGAAAACCGGCAGACGGGCCGAACCGAGAAACATGCAGGAAACAACAGGAAAGAGGATGGTGGGTTCGCGGTTGCTCGTTTATCCGGGTATCAATGCATGGCGAGCAAGCGAGGGAAGAGGGAAAGGCGGGCTGGTAGGGGGGGGGATAGAATGAAGGAATGGCGTGGCCCAGATTCGAACTTCCGCGGGCCCCCACCCTTCCGAAGAATTGTCGACTCCCACATCCACGAATATAGTGATAACATGGATTCTCAGTCCCTTGGACATATATTTTCGTAAGGACACAGGAAGGTGCTGACACTGTGAATATAATTCGCTTGCGCTCTATCGCAAAATGGTGCGCGGCAGACAACGACCAGTCGCAGAAGCAAAATTCACAGGGTAGTTCCTCTGGCCAAGGAATCCCCACCGGCACCAATCTCCACCCGAACCACCGACCCATTTCCAGCATACCGGTACAGGGATGGCACCTGCCATTGAGCTGTCATAATCGGAATCCTAGGGAAGCTTCTGCACATGGATTACGCGAGCGCTATTCCAATAGGCCCTAGGCCCAAAGGAATATTGAGTAACAGCGGACTAGTTGCCTTCCCCCTCTCCCAGCTGAGGACAGGCCAGGAGATATATCTCTCCATAAAACTAACATGACCACAAACTCCCAACACTCAACCCACTCAGGCTTCAAAGACAAACATTAACTAACCTAACGAATCCTAAACCCTACTAATCTCAAGAAATCTGAAAATCATCACGATATTTCATGATCCTCCGTGAACCCTAAAGTCAATGTCCTACCGGAGTGCCAACCTCCGTATGCCTAGGGACCAAGGGTATGAAAGAAACATCATGAAACTAAATACCCGATTCCAAATGCCCCATGACAATTAGTATCAACGAAACCAGAAACTAGTTAATTATGCTATACCTGGTCGCTCAGGGTGTGAAGGCAACCACCCACTAGGGGTTTTCAAAGTTCAGAAGAGAGACGATGGTAAAATGATCGGCACCCAGCCATGCATTAGTTGGCATTAGGGCACATATTAACAGTGGCCAATTGTATCAGAGGATTTCAAGTCGCATATTTGAAGCCCCCAAAAAGGAGATTGAGTAAAGTGAGCAAGTTTGGTATGTACTTGCCCAAATAACAAGTATGTTCCCCTAGGCATTGGGGGGTGGGTGGGTTTGGCAGGCACATCTCTAAAAGCTGGGGACAGATTTTTCTTTAAGCCAGTATAATACTGTAAGAGCAAAGAAAATTCCTATCTTCTACTAAGAAGTTGAGATCCCATTGGCTTGTTGGCGGTTAATAAGGCCTAGGTACTTAACCCGCATGGAAGTATTCTCTCGTTACCAAAGCCAAAACTCTGATCTTGGCTCGTTACCGACCTCTTGACCTCCGTCTCTACCTGAAAAAAAGGTATGGTATGGTATAGTAAAGTGATGGTAAATTAACCATTTTTGTGTATGCCACACTTACCCGAAACGCCACAGTAACCTACTTTTCGTCAACTTTTTTAACTTTGAAAACCCCTACTAGGGGTTTTCAAAGTTCAGAGGAGATACAATGGTAAAATGATCGGTACCCAGCCACGCATTAGTGTGCATTAGGGCACATATTAACAGTGGCCAATTGTATCAGAGGATTTCAAGTCGCATATTTGAAGCCCCCAAAAATGAGATTGAGTAAAGTGAGCAAGTTTGGTATGTACTCACCCAAATAACAAGTCTGTTCCCCTAGGCATTAGGGGGTGGGTGGGTTTAGCAGGCACATCTCTAAAAGCTGGGGACAGATTTTTCTTTGAGCTAGTATTACTG
>Ga0307513_10000643_pt1 | contig 50131 bp, 32 predicted proteins | sample 15_EM_MG_FD_202174 | JGI IMG/M metagenome (GOLD analysis project Ga0307513, IMG submission 202174) | Populus trichocarpa ectomycorrhiza microbial communities from riparian zone in the Pacific Northwest, United States - 15_EM | ecosystem: Host-associated > Plants > Roots > Unclassified | place... | reverse complement strand
AAAGCTAGTTAGAAAGGGAAGAATGGCATCATAGTCGGGAAAAGCATTGTTCATTCATTATCATATAAGCACATAAAATACAAGTGTATGGGCAAAAGCATTCACACTTACCATATTAAACGTTGTAGAGATGTGTAGACTGTAAATTGTTGTTCTCATAATTTGTACTGTGGCCCTGAGAAAAAGTTAGTACCATTCTGAAGGAGTGGAAAGTAAATTTGGTGACGTCAGACTCCTTAATCCTTTCAGACAGCTTGGGATTTCTGGCGCTTCAGAGACTGAATAATAGGCTCCTTAACCTGCAAAAGATATAAAAGACGCGTTGTATCAGTAATACAAATTTGGTGGTTTTAATAGGACTGCCGTATATGCAGGTAAGAGCTTCAACCAGTTCATGGTGAGGAAGTTGAAGCATACATAAATTTCTCGGAAATGCTTAGAGGTAAAACAAAGGGCCTAGATGAAACAAACCCTAGCCAATAAATTACGTGAACCCATGGGATGGTGTGTTGCGGGTTTCCTTGTTTTCCATCTCCCGCACTAGGTCTTTGATTTTATTCCCCAATATACGAGGTTTTGAGTTGGGTGACCTTTTCAACATAGAATTTTTTTCTTCTTTTCAAGGAATTTACGTTGTATAGGTGAAACAGGATGAAAGGTAGATTGCAATTGAAGTGTGAATGTTTCTACAACCAGTAGCTGCAGAAAGGAAGAAAATAATCCATAATATTTTTTAGTCACCAATATTTCTACTTCCTGCTATGTTACATGCCTGGTGAATAAATTGAAATGTACCCTTCCTTGGAAAAATGTCATCTTTGACAGGCGTTCTTGTTTTTGGTCAGTCATGAACTCTATTAGAAAATGTTCTTTTCTTGTCAAGAGTATTACACATTATAATAAAGAGAGAGCCTTCTGCCAATGCTAGTATTCTTAGACTTCCCCAAAAATTAAGCAATAGGGTTAGCATTTTGATTGAAGAAGATGATTGTGTGGTGAAAGAAAGAAGTAAAATTAAAAAACCCCTCCATTTTACGTTAATTAAAGCATTTGAAGGTGTCTGAATATTTTCTTAAGATAGTTTGTTCAGTTATTAGTAATCACTTTGCCTTTTTTTTCCCTTCCTGTCCTTCATATAAATCATAATGATGATTTGTTTTCAATAATTAGGTTTTCGTTTTATTTAGATAAGAATACGTAATTACTTTATGGGCAATGAACTAATTTATTACAAATATTAATAGCCTTTTCTGTCGTCAGACTTCCTGAGGATCAACAGGAGAGGCGCTTGGACATAATTTGGGTGATTGGACAAATTAATTAATTTGATTTTTTAAAAAAAAAAAATCAACAAATTTTTAATCAGATCATACCTTATCAACTTGGATTTTTTATTAGATTATACACGATCAATTTTCAAATAATTTTTTTTTAAACCATACTCAGAGTAGGTATGGATGGAGCTGATCTGTTAGGCTAAACATGGTTTAATAACACTACGTTTAAGACAAGAAAATGCTACTTTTATTTTTTATGCAACATTCAAATTAGATAGTTTTAATCTAAGCGTCTCTGGGCCGATGCAATACTACAAACCAAATGCATTCCTTGGTTTTCTCCTTGGTCCTTTTTTTAAGCCCTTTTGTTTAATAATTTAGAGCAAAAAAACTCAAGGGCATGACTACAAATTCCTTTGTTTCAAGCCCCTTAGTAGTGGAACAATGTGTTGCAACTTGATTCTTGAGGTATTGGTTCAGATGCTGAACTTATTCGGTGTATATGTTATTGATGCTGTAGAATCCATAACGCTAGAACTTAAGTTTTTGGATAATGGAGGGTTGATGACAAATGTCTGAATTCCAATAAAACTTTTTTTTTTTTTGTGGGATTTAAAAACTTTCTAATAATTAAGTTAATGATTTTTTAGTAAAAAATTGTGGTAAATAAGCATTAAATTTTAAGAGTAAGAATGTTTGTTCTTAGTTTATGTATGATAAATGCTAAGAATATGTTAGAAGAGAGTGAAGATTGTAAATTTTTTATGTGGGTTGTTCAGAAAATATTTATAACTTTTGTATCTTGAACTTTCTTCTTTTTATTCGAGTGATTATGTCTTTTCTTTCTTCACATCTAAGTGGGGAGGGAGATCCTTGCATCAACATGACACAAATTTGATTTCCTTCAATGTATATCTGGTCTGGTTGGCTCCAATTCTTGCAGAACTTATGTTGGTGATCCTAAGTACAAGTAGTTGCGTACATAAAAACACTAATGCAAAGTTCAATGTAACATGTAATGTCGATCCATATATGAAGTTCTTTGCTATGGTAAATGCTAATGACTACAGGGTCTTCGTTGATTCAAACTAATCAGATTCAGAAGAAAGCTCACCTTCATGTACACGAAATCCTCAACCTGAGGAGCTTTGTCACCATCTATTTCCTCTTTCACCACAGGAAACTCATACTCAAAGGCCTGATGTGTCATAAAAGAAAAGAAGAATGAGCCAAACAGGCAGCCAAGTAACAGAATTTTAACTAGTCAGAAAATTAGAACCTTTTGCTTGGCTTTGCTGTAAGCATCTGTTCCAGTTTTCAATAAAACACCTTCCTTTACAAGATTGTCCATGATTTCTGAAATCCAATTAAAGGAGAATCAAAACATACAGAAAACTTGATTGAAGAAAACAAAAAATGGAAGTAACACCCTTTCCTGTTTTAACTTTAATTAGAAGTTGAGTTACCTTCAATCAAAACCTGCATTAACAAGACAAAAATACCGTCAGGTCTAAAATTGAATTCCTTCGCTAGTTGCGCTAAAATTCTTTTTCCTGCTCGGTTCTAATTCAGAAATTTGAAAAGAAGTGGCCCTTACCACTGAGATGTCTGGAAAATTAGAGAGAACATCAGTAAGCTCAATGGTATCAAGATGGTAACTGTTAACCCAGTCCTTCACCCTAGCCAATTGCTGCTCATCTTCCGCTGGATCCTGTGTATCATCTACACAGCGTATAACAGCACATTAGTAAAAGACAGCCCTAACCCATAAATGGCTCCAATGGCCATACAATCCTATAAATTACTTACAAAAATGAGAGAAGGAAAGGAAGTAAGAATGTTAACAAGCTAAATTAATTATCAATTGCCCATCTTTTTGTTTTTGACCTTGAAAAGTTCGTAAATGTGAAGAAAGTTCTAAGGTCTTGTATTTAAATCGATATTTTTACCTTCATCAACCATGCCATTGTCTTCCTCTGGACATTGCTTGTCTGTCAATACAAGTATTGATTATTTGTAGCACCAAAATCACCAAATGCAACTAGTAATGGGGTAGCTGGAGATGAAACAATGGCCAGAAGGAGTTCATGTAATTACCTACTGTTGCAAGTTGCAACTATGTATTGATCTTCTTGTGATTGGTTAACCTGACATTGTTAACAAGTTTGTAACAGTTGTATAGATAGCTTAGTCATTTAAGGTAACTTGTCGTAAATAATTATCGATTTTCTTCATCTAAGCTTATTGGAACCCTCAAGTGGCAATTAAAGAATAAAACTAAAAGAGTATTGTAAGTTCACCTCATTGTCAGATTCAGAAGAATCATCCCTTTGTTCAGAATCAGCTCCTAAACTAAATTCATCATCCTCTATATCATCATTCCCGTCCTCACAGGGGTCAAGCACACTCTTCACCTGTTCACGTTACCATTCAAACAAAAGTTGACCTCAATATGAACCACGGCTTGGAATTTCTGGTCACAGGCAAACACGTCAGTTCAGTCCCTTACCTTGAGAGCTAATACAAAATGCTTGCTGTTGACATTCCCAACCTCCATTTGCAAAGGATGCTTAGTCCATGCATTATGGGCTTCTTCTTCTGTGCAGCCCCTGAAGAATGGAGGCTCATAATCTGCTGGCTGCAAGGTCAAATAATTTGTACTGAAACATTCTTCCCTTGTGTGTACACTCATAATTTGGGAAGTGAAGAATATTCTGTAAAGCTATTTTTACGCCCTTCAACGAATATAATTTATCAAAATACATTTACATGCACCTTACATACATTATAAACCTTGTAGATGCTAAAGCCGTTGCCACAACCATATCTAATCCCCAAAGTAACAGTCAGAAACCACCAAACTTCGATGTGGATGAAAAACCACAATCTCATACATCTCCAGTTCTCCATTGAGTTAACTCAGATTTTAGACTAACACGTCACGAAGGCGCATTCCTGGCTCAAGTGTATAAATGATAAAAACTAAATAAGAACACAGGTAAAGACATACCGTCACATCATCATAGTCGAGGAGCTTCATCAATAATGTCCGCTGAACCAGAAAACAGATAATCATCTTGCGGTCAATAAATTAACAACTGCTGTAACCAGACATCGTCAAGACACTTGCACGTTGAAAATTTGACCAGCTTGCAACAACTCAACAAGAATAAACTTATATTTGGTTTCTGAAGGGTTTCACCTCTTCAGGCATCTTATCCAGAGTTCTCATCAGCTGAACCAGTGTTCGGACCATTTTACAAGCAGAACTCCTGCATTTTAACAATGTCCCATCATTTGCTTAAGAACTTGTAAATTTTCACAACAGTGACAGAGATAGATTCAGAATTAAGAAGGGATTTCATTTCAGTCACCTCATCTGATTGGGAGTAATTTCAGTTGTAGAGTTACACTTGAATGTTCCTCCTTGCTTCTTGTTTCCAGTGCGATTGATATTCATTGAAACCTCTTGACTTTCATTATTAGAATAACTGAAGGAAACTGCAATACAAGAGACAGCATTGAAATTTCCCTGAGACTGTGTTAAAAGTAAAAATCAAAAGAAAACACGGTCAATTGAAGACCATCAACAATTTGTTAAAGCATACTATACTCCCATTCAAAATTTTCCACGTACAGTATCGTAAATAAAAAAACCTCACTTACATGTGTACTCCTCGATCATCCGGCCATCTATAGTCTTGCACACACAGAACAAAAGTGTCTTCGGGTATTTTTTCTGTAATGCATCATAGACACCTATCAAACAGGAGAAGGGCCATAGAGTCAAGAAAAATATTTACAAGATAAAGAAACAAATCAGTAAAACCAAAAAACAGCAAATAATTCAAAGATGTAAAAACAACATGCCTTTCTCCATCCAATCAATCAGTCTACGAGACTCAGCATCCATAGGCATCAATTTCTTGATCTTCATCTCTGCTTTGTGATCTCATAATGCCATAGAAATTCACCGACTCATACATATTTTGAAGCAAAATTAGAAAACAAATAAAGAAGATTACCTAAAGCAGGAATAGACTTGTAGTTGAAATACTTCTCTGGAAACAAGCCTCTGATGTAACTGATGTTGAATATAGCAATACGGAGCAGGTTCCTTGTCTGTTCCACAACAAATAAAGAAGAAAAACCATCAAATAACACTAGATCAACTTTTCAATAACAGAAACCAAATAACATAAAGGTATAAGAGCGATCTCGCGGTTAATGATCAGATAATTGTGAGATTTCATGATGATTTACGGTTTAAAACCAAAATTGAGCTCCGAGTTTCATCTACGATTCGAATTTGAGAAACATAAAGCGTTTTGTAACCTGGTCTAGTTGATCCAGCAGAAAAATTACGTAGAATAAATCTGAAAAGAGATTTTTCAAATTTTATACAAACAGAAACTTCAAACACAGTATTTAATGGAAGAAAATGAAGAAAAAAAAACTAGTGTAAAATGTGCTTCCAAAAGGCTAAATCACACGAAATTTAGTAGAATAAAACCTCAAACAAGTACAATCTACTACAAATAATTAAAAAAAATTATAAAAACAACTTATTAAGAGCTCAAAAAAAGTGAAAATTGGATTGTGAGTCATTGAGATATGTATACCAGAAGAAGCGAGTCCTGCTGGGTGATCTCAGCTTCTTTCACTTTCTGTGCAACAACCTGATCGAATACGAAACAGAGATATAAATCTCTCCCACATTTAAAAACAAAAACGATAGTGAATTAGAAAAGGATAATTCTCGAAAATGAAAGGATTGAAACAGAGATTTAGAATTCTTATTTTGTTCTTTGCTCACCATTGTTGTGAGTTTCCGGAGAAAACTGAGAGAGAAGTAGAGAAATGATAGAGAGATAGAGGCGGTTGGTTTTTGAAGTTTGAAACTTAAGTAAAGGAAATGCGAGGCAGTGGCGCCAGGGGGAGAGATTTTAGTTTAGGGAGGGGTGTGTAAGAGACCGGTATGACCGTGGTTGGGTTTGCTACCCGTGGTTAACTTGGTGGCATCAGGCATGCGAATGGCGTGAAAGGAGGGATGTTATTTTTATTAGTCTCTTTAGTATCCTGATATAGGGTTTTTTAAAAATATTTTTTATTTAAAGTATTAAGATAAAAAATTTAAGATATTTTTAATTTTGATATTAATATATTAAAATTATTAAAAAATATAAAAAAAACTATTTTTTATATCAATCACACTTTTAAAATGATATACAAACACGTGTTGAAATGTAGTAGCAGACAGCATCAAATTTGATAGAAATGTAAGAGTTTGTTTATTTTTGCGGTATAAATGTTGTTTTTAAAATATTTAATTTTTTTTGTTTAAAATTAATTTTTTTTAATGTTTTTTTATCATTTTAATGTATTAATATCAAAAATAAATTTTTAAAAATAAAAAAATATTATTTTTATATATTTTCAAGCAAAAAACATTTTAAAAAATAATCATTATCGCAATTACAAGTCTGTGATCTGGGTTGCCACGTGACCATTTAAGACTGGCTATGAGAGAAGAGTTGCTGACAATAATGATTTTGTCGTGCTGATGTCAAAAATAATTTTTTTAAAAAAAAATATTGTTTTGATGTATTTCTGAGGGAAAAACACTTTGAAAAACAACCGCTACTACACTCTCAAACACCTAGAAAGCATTGCTAAAATGCTATCAATTGAGAAACAGATATATTTGTAATGTTCACTAGAATAATGTGATAGCGTCTTTATCCTTTTAAAAAAAAATAATCAAATGCCTTGGTGTTAGTGGTATTTAGATCTTTCCACGAGAGTGTTTTTTTCAATTTTTTTAAAAATAGTAAAATAATTCAATTACCTTTTAAATCAAGATTTTTTAAACTGACAAACAATAATATTTATGTCTTTTCACTTTTTTAAACATGGTAAAATGACAACTTTATCCTTGAAACAAAGAAAAATAAAACATGCGTCCAAGGGCCTTTTGGATTTTCAAAATGTTTTTCCATTATTATTGTTTTAATGAAGGGTGATTTGATTTTTTTTGCAAAAATTAAATATTATTTAAATGAAAAAAGGTGTCGGCACATGTGGTATAAGCACCGGTGTGTGGGAGGCGACGAGCTCTTCAGGAAGTGCAAGCGACGCCTCCTAGCGGCCAAAAATATCCTTTTATTGTGTCTTTAGATGGTGGTGTGTTTGTTGATACGTCCTCTTTCTGGTGGTGCAATGTGTATCAACGATGATGAGATTGTTTGTTGCTAGCAAGGTTTTTTCTTCTTGTTTTCTCTTTCCTTTCCAAAAAAGTATAGTTTAGTGTTATTTTTTGAAACCAACAAAAGAGAGTATTTATGTCTCTTTTTTTTTCAAAAAACAATAAAATAACACTTTTACCCTTGAAATAAAACATGCATCCGATGTTTTTTTATTTTTTCATAATGGTTTTTCCATTATTACTGGTTTCATGAAGAGCAATTTGGTTCTCTTACAAAATTAAATATTATTTAAATGAAAAAAATTTGGCGCGTGCGATGCTTCTCAGCTGTCAAAAATGCTTTTTCATCATGTCTTTAGAAGTGACACAACGTCCTTTTCTTGCTGGTAAGGGGTGTCGGCAGTGGTAAGGTGGTTTGTCACCAGTGTGACTTTCTTTTCTTTTTTTATTTTATGTCTTCTCCCTTGAAAAATACAAATTGATCATCTTTGTTGCTGATATTTCAATTTTAATCCTTATTTTTTTTATTTTTGATTTTTGTTTTTGTTTTTGACCCTTTTGTAGAAGTTTTATTTATTTTCAGTTTCGCTATTCAATCCTAATTTTTCATATATTATTTTTACAATATGGTCTTTATTTTTTTAATCTTTTGTTAAATTATTATTTTTTTTTTGGAAAAATTACCCTAAGTATCCTATCATCCACTCCATTTTACACTTTGCCCCGTTGTTTTGAAAAATATAGAAATCATGTTAACTTTATATCAGTTCATAACATTTTATATAATATAAAAAAAATCAACAAAAAATATTGAATTATTTATAGATTTGTCATTGTATTCAATTGAATGATTTAGAAGTCCATTTTACTTTAAAATAACTAAATTACCGCTAAAAAACTCTGTCTCTCTCTTTTCCAAACATAAAATCCTAACCACCAGCTTGAATTTAGTCATGTAATTTGTTCCCAATAACCCGGCTGATTTCTCCAGCTAACATGATGAGTTTCATCTCCAGTCTTTATGAAATTGAGGTTGATTTTGTCACTTAGTGCATCGTGCAATAGAGAATGACAGAATTAGAAGATCACATGAATTGCCAAAATTGTAATTTGTAAAAAGCATCATTTGTATCATGCACCAACACGAGCAATATCTCCCAGCATAATCCACTTGTCACACATTTTTCTTGGCCGACTCCGTATGTTTGTGTAGCTCCTTAAATTAAAATTGCAAAGCAATAACATGTCGGATTCTTCGATTTTCCCAGTTGCCTCTTGGTTTTCAGCTTCACACAGAAGATGGCAACAAGCACTGCTCGCAATACCCAACCACAAACAATTTCAATTTGCAATTTCATATACTGATAGAGCTTGCATTTGCCTGTTCCAACGCAAACTACACGTTCAATCTACCACCCGAGCGAGGTGTATGGTTGTACACGTCATCATAAGTCATCCTGACTTCTGCCTAGATGGCATTTTACCCGTGGGCCAAAATAGCGAGCAAATTGCTGTAGTATTTTATCAGTATTCGGGGCCCATGAAGTCAGTAGCTGAAGTCTAAAAATACGTGAGATGCAAGTCTCCCGTCTGTTACACGAAGTGGAAAGAACACAACCTAACGCATGACCGTAAACCAATACCCACGTTCTCTTCTGACTTCTCTACACTTTCTTTTCCTTTCACATCTACTGCCACTTGGAGTCTTTATAGTAATAAATAATAACCAAAACGAAGTTCCTGTTCCTTGTTTGAGGGTTTTTCTCCTTTTTCGTTGGACACTCCTGGTGTCTTAACTTTCTACGATCCCTCTCCCCGCACAGGTTTTAAAAGAGATTTTATTCGCTGAGCTTATGACTAGAAAAGGACTGCTTACCATTAATAGAATTGAGGGTAATATTTTTTCTTCTTCGAATACAACTTCAAATGGAAATTTGCTGTGTGAAAAAAGGTGAACTAGGTGGAGTGTTGTGTTGACAATGATTCACTACCCATCATGAATCACGTGATTAAGATGTCAGTGCCATTACAACTCAAAAAATTATTGCATAATCTGTACTTTAATGAGATTTAATGATCATCCATCAGAATCCAAAACGTCTGGAAAAGTAACCCAAAAACCGAACAATGATTCTTAAATGGGCACCTAATGACATATGTGGGGCAGTTAAATTATCTGTAGCCAAATTTACTAGATGAGAGAAGCTGAAAATGAGCTGATAAGTAAGCAGCTAGTAGTATTGATCAGGGTTTACCTTATTCCAGAACTTAAACAAGGGATGCACGCTGTTGTTATTTTCATTTGGCATAGATTGCTGATGAATCAAGTTCACAAAACAAAAATCAAAAATCAAAAATCATAATCATAATAAAAAAAAAGGAAAAGGTTCAGTTAACTGCTGCCAAATAGAGGTCTGAACAAGAAACTCCGACTATGTGTTAATTAAGAGAAATTTTTACCACCTTAAATTGATATAAGAGCACAAGAAAGACATAACCTGAGAATCAATAGTAGATAGAACTGGCTAATCCTTGAACCCAAAGCTTCAGTGTTACCTACTTCTTCAGCCTTACCTTTTAAGCAAATACACGCACCAAAGTTCCCAGCCATCATTCTCTCTCTTCTCACTCCCTCTCAAAACTAGGTTGCTTAACAAGTAACTCAGAACAGAATGCTATCGAAGTTTAGAAGTCCAAGAACCTCTCCCAGAGCTTCTGCATTTTGGTAACCCAAATATCTCTTCCAGCAACACCTAAGAAGCCATCAGATGGGTTCGTTCCAGATTGGAATGCGGAGCTCTGCATTACTAGAAACATCATGTGGATATCTACTTCAGGAATTGCAGGCAAGACTGCCTCTTGGAAATCAATGATATTAATTTATCAATCAATAACAGCATTGCTTTTTTCTTCACGATCTCTTTCCCTTCCTCTTAATATGAAACAGATGACATGGGAAGAAGTTGGGGAAGATCAGTTTGAACGAGAGAAGGTCCTGCTGGATTTAGAACAAGAGTGCTTAGAGGTTTATAGGAGAAAAGTTGACAATGCAAACATATCAAGAGCTCGCCTGCATCAAGAGCTGGCGGAATCTGAAGCTGAATTCACCCATCTTCTTCTGTCCCTTGGTGAACGATCACTCCCAGGACGGGTATATTTTTCATCCATCTGCATCCAAATCACTAATTTGAGCATTAAAAATTGCATGGTTAGGAACTAAAAGTGCAGTGGAACATAGACCACCAGTGCGAAGCAGTAAGGATACAAATTGAGAATTCTGGAATCATTCAGTAGTTAGCAACACACATTTAGCATAATTACTTCAGAATTATGAATTACTAAACTTTTTTCATCTTCATTCAACATGGAGATGAACCAGCCATGGAAATCTATGTATCTGTTGAACAAATTCCATATTGATGATAGTATTGTTGAATGCACATGATGTTCTCGTTGACTTTCATGGGCCAATTATCTTGTTGTCTCTACAGCCAGAAAGAAAGTCAGGAACACTGAAGGAGCAGCTAGATGCGATCACCCCAGCTCTACGGGAGATGCGTTTGAGAAAAGAAGAGAGGGTGAATCAATTTAGATCTGTACAAGGTCAAATTCAAAAAATTTCTGCAGAAATTGCAGGTCAATCAGTGTACGATGACCCGATAACAAATGTCAAGGTAAATGAGAATGATCTTTCATTAAAGAAACTTGAGGAATACCAAATTGAGCTACAAAGGCTGCACAATGAGAAGGTAACAACAGCAATTCACAAATCTCATGGAAATTCATACTCTCACATATAAAAAAGGAACTTGACTAATCTTCCTCCTTTGCTGACTTGAAGAATGACAGGCTCCAGCTAGTGGACACATATATTGACACAATCCATGATTTGTCCTCAACATTAGGAATGGAATCCTCCATGATCATAACAAAGGTGCATCCAACTTTGAATAAATTGTGTGGAATATCAAAAAATATAAGTGACAGTATTCTGGATAAACTCAACAGCACTGTGGAATCTCTCAAAGAAGAAAAACAAAAGCGGCTTGAGAAGGTAAATTTTTCTTTCAGTGTTGTGGTGCTTTAGGCTTCTAGTTTGCAAAACTCAATGACAGAATCTAGCATCTTGTCTACAGAAAAAATACACATTTGAAAATGGCATCATAGGGACATGTGGATATAAGTGGCAGATACAACAGGTTACAGTAACCAGAAACATGAATGATGAGAGTTAACCAATATGTTTCATTAAATAACATATATATTAAACAGTTTGGTCGCTCTAAATCACATACAAATAACAAAATTAGGTTGTTTTTGCTTCCACCATTTTATTTCCATGTATTTAAGAAACAGTTACTGGTACTCATAAATGACTGGCATGGCATAACTTCCATGAATTTGGCAGCTTCATCAGCTTGGAAAGGCACTGAAAAACTTGTGGAATCTAATGGACACGCCCTATAAAGATTGTCACTCATTTTCCAATGTCACGGACTTATTATTTCTCTCATCAGATGAAGTATCAGGTCCTGGAAGCCTTGCTCTAAATATAATCCAGCAGGTTAGTATATGATGAACAACATAACTTATCACAAACAACTAAGACATAATAGTTATTTGAATCGTTTCAAGGCTGAAGCTGAAGTCAAGAGACTGGATCAGCTAAAAGCAAGCAAGATGAAAGAGCTTTTTTTCAAGAAACAGAGTGAGTTGGATCAAATATGCAATAAATCACACATGGAGATCCCTTCACAACCAGAGATGGAAAATATAATAAATCTTATAAACTTGGGTAAGATCAACTGAATTTATCTTTTATTACAGCTACCAGTTCCAATTCATGTTTAAACTTGTGTTGCCTAGTACTGACTGAAAGGCTAAAAAAGGGGAGATTGACCATGCCGATCTCCTCATGAGCTTGGATGAGCAGATATCAAGAGCAAAAGAGGAAGCTTCTAGCAGGAAGGCTATAATGGAAAAGGTTGAAAAGTGGATATTAGCACGTGATGAAGAGCGCTGGTTAGAAGAATACAGCATGGTTAGTATCACCCAGTGATCTGCATGATTTGTTAGCTCCTGTCCTTTGTTGTGTCTGCATGGCATTTCAAGTTTTCATGCGTGTTTTCAGGACGAGAATCGATATTCAGTTCGCAGAGGTGCTCATAAGAATCTGCAACGTGCAGAACGTGCCCGGGTAATAGTCAACAAGATCCCAGGTAAGAGGAGGAAGTTGGTTGGTTTGCAAAGAACCCTGAAACCGCAATGAGCATGCAACCATGCCAAATAAAAGCCTCTACAACTACAAACTAATCAGAAACAGCCTACAAATCACCATTTAGACTAAGATGCCAGTGCTAAAATATCCATTTTCAATAGGTAAAGAACTGAAGGTAGACATTAATCACTAAATAAAATACTAACTAGTAACCAGGTCAAGGAGTGATTGATGAAGTGAATTATATTAAAAAAAAGAGTAATTGTGGGATGAAAAGCCTGACTCTACATTTCAGCTATGTAGACTGCTGACCTTTTGTTTTGAAAATCTTATTGCTTTAATGCATGTCAGATATATTTATGTATAGTGTAAAACTGATTGTACAGTTCTAGTGGCATCGCTCGTAGCAAAGACTGAGAGTTGGGAAGAGGAAAGAAACAAAGTATTCCTGTATGATGGAGTAAGTAATTTATTTGCTTGTGAGTTGTGACTAATATTGGTTATACACATTTTTGTCGGCATGTATGGTGAATTGTGTTCATCTAACGTTAAAGAAGCATTGGTTACTTGCAAATCAAATAAACAAATGCACGCACTATTATCTAGGTACCCCTGCTGGCAATGCTGGAAGAGTATAACATATTGAGGCAGGAGATGGAAGAGGAAAAGCAAAGACAAAGGGCTAGTTCATCCAACACTCTACAGGCAAAGGTTTTTTTTATATATTTTCTATCCTTAATGTTTGCTTTCTATTTTCTGCAATGTTAATCTTCTTGTTAGCATTAAAAAAAGAACTCCCACATTCAAAAATGAACTTTATTTTCCTTACCTATTGTGTCATGAGCTGGCTTCTACAACACAGGAAAAGAAGGTCCCAAGCCATGTAGAAGTTGAGCAAGAAAATTTGATCGGGTCAAGCTCAAGGCCAAGCACCAGCAGTCGACGTCTTTCAAACAAGAGCTTGAATGGAGGATTTAGCAATGCAACGCCTTTAAACAGAAGGCTTTCTCTTGGTCCCAGACAGCTGGGAACCAACAGCATCAATTCTGCAAATCAAGGAATATCTTACATAAAGGAAGGAAGAAAAATTCAGGGGCAAAAGATGTTTCTTCGACCTGACCTCTCTTCTCATCTTCGAGATGAAGCAGCTTCAGTTGTCTCATCATTTTCTGGGCCATTATCTCCCTGAATTCCAATTCGGACATTTGAATCGAAAATCACATGTCACGGGAGACTAGACAAACCTTATCAAGGACCATAATAGTAACTATTATTTCTGCAAAACAATAATTTACCTATTTGCATCAATTTCATAAGAAATAATTGTGTATCTATGTCTTGTACCAACACCCGTATCTAGAACAGAACCCCAAAGAACTGTCATTGCAATGAAAAATAATTATTCAGGTTTAAAACTATGTAGAGCTATGTTTTGTAATCAAGAAGCTTTGATTTTCCTATTCTATTGAAATTATGAAACATGATAATTTCCGATGGAAATTCTAAAATAATTTAATATAATCATAACAAAACCACTTACATTATAGAACTTAAACATGTTTCTATTACATTTAATTAATTAAAAGAAAAGAAGCCAAGTTTAGGACTCATTTATCAGAACCGGAACTTCTTCACTTGCCGCCTTAGCGAAAAACTGATCAATCCGGCGCGTGCCAGCCGGGGCTGGTTTATCAGTCACGGTGCGAGCACTGGTATTATCACTTGCAGGCTTCTCTGATGACTGAGCTGGCAAAGGAAGCGAATCTAAGAGAAAATCACTGGTAGGGTGGTGTCTTTTAACAGCGGCTCGGATGTGATCGAGTTTCACAATCTTTCGCTTCTTCTCGATTGCAACTTCTGCTGATTTCTCCGCGAGGAACCGGAGAAACAACTCGGTGGAGCTGGAAACGAGGAATAGAGCATCTGCATTGACCTTGTTGGTGTCTTTGTCAAGTTTCATGATTCTCTTGATCCGGCCTGTTGGGAATTCGGGTCGGGTTGTTGTTGTTTCTGTCTTGTTCTCCTCTGATTCTACCATCGGAGAATGTGAATTCGATTGGGGGATGGGGAGTTAGAGGGGTGTATGCTTTGAATGTTTGATTTGGAAATGGGAGATGGTTGAGAGGGGGAATTTATTTTTTAGGGTTTCATTGGCGGGAATTTGGGTTTTTTTCTAAAGCATGGTGGCCTTTTAGCGGGAAACACTATTTCTTCACGCGCACCAACGTGAGAGAGCTAAATAGTTTTTCTTCTTTTTTTCTTTTTTCTTCTTTTTTTCCATATCGTTTGATCCATTTACAATGTTTTTTTTAATATCAATAAAGTTTTATTTTATGTTAATATTTCAATATCATTAATTTTGTTTTTATAATTTATCTCTCAACAAAGTTTATATTTAATGATGATATCTATATTATCCTCTTCGTATGCTTAAAATCTTTTAATTAATTGAATTTTCTTTACTTTTCTTTTAGCCTTTTTAAATATTTCATAATAATTTTTTAATGTCCAGCGTGCAAATAGTTTATGGTTTCTGTCTATTTTTTATATTATCATTATTGTAAATCTTGATTGTATTCAAATAGTAAAAATAGAAAATATAATTCTTCATGTTTATAGATTTTTTTAATAAAAAATCTAACAATCGTTAGCTTACGGAGGTGCACTGGATATTTTGTTGGGAATTTTAGCAATTAACAAAAATAAAATTATATGATAATAAGTATTTAATTAATAAAAAATGTTTTAGTAAAAAATATAAATTAAAAAGGTTACATTGTAAAGTATTTCCTAAAAAAGACAAATAAAAACTTTGCAAGTGTATTTTATAGAAAAATATAAGAAGTCATGAACTTGTTTTTAATAAAAACTTGAAATTTAAATTTACTGATCCAATAAAAATATCTAAATTTACTGATCCAATAAAAATCCAATAAAAATATCATATAACTTATTGATAGTTTATCTTTTAAAAAATTAATTCATTTATTTTTTTTAAAAAAAAAAACTTCTTCTATACATATTTATTACATCACAATCACAAATTCTTCAGTGAAATATCTAAAGCACAACGAAGAAAATAAAATAAGGATATGTTTGAGAATGTAATTGTGATTGCTTTGTAAAGTGTTTTTTATTTTGAAATATATTAAAAAGGTATTTTTTTAATTTTTAAAAATTATTTTTGAAATCAACATATCAAAACGAGCCAAAATATATAAAAAATTAATTTTTAATAAAAATTTTTTTTTTGAATTTTTAAAAACACAAATTATCCCGTATTTGCACGTTTTAGGAAGAAATTGCGGGGAGGATATGGAATTACCTATCACAGGGGGCGGCACTTGAGAACAGCACAAATTGAGCTGAGAATCACCTATGCAAACCAAGATCGTCCACTTTATAACCCAAGAGAGGCATGAAATATGCAAGTGATGAACCAGTATTTATCAATATTTTTAAAACAATTTTTCATTAAACTGAGCTTGTTTTAGCAACGGCTCATGCTCGTGAGGGTTCTCGAAAAAAGGGTTGAGCAACACAGGACGCACGGCCCGGCACCCTTGGGCTCGTGCAGTGCGCTTGAGTCCATGTATCTTTTGAGCCTAGTACGTGTCTTGACATTTCTTACACCCCACCTCATGTTCTAGACTCGACACTTGGTCCTCAAGATTTTTGTCTAATCCAAGTTTTTTTTAGCCAAGACCCGGCTTCATCTACATTTTTAGATGTCAGGAGTTTTTTTATAACCTGCTATATTTTTATTTTATTAATAAAAATATAAATAATATTTATCTAAAATGAATGTTAATGCTATAACTATTTATTCCCTGTTTGTGTAATAAATATTTATTTTTTATTAATAAATATATAAAATATATTTATATCTCATAGTTTTATAACTTTCAAGTCCTTTAAAATAATAAAATCTAGAAAATATAAATATTCCTCTTGAACATTCATGTAAGGAATTTATAATTTTTATTTTCAATATTTACACTAAATTATTTACAACGCATTTATTTTCATATAAAAACAATAATAAGCGACATTATTATTAAAATTTATTATTATTTTGCATGTCTATTATATTTTTTATCAACAATAATATTGATTTAAGTATCCTATGATACCCAAGTCCATTAAAAAACAACTATCTTGCACGAATTGATATCTTTACATCAACCTATCATTTTCCTTTGACATGAAGAATATATTTAATAGCATAAACACATGTTAAATTTAATAATTATGAGGAATCTCTGTATCTCTTTTTTTATATATAAAAAAAAAAACAGTATCTAACTGGAATTAAATTGTCATCGTTTTTAATATAATTCACATGATTCATGTAAATTTATGAGAAATCTACAAGAGAAAAATTATTAATTTTCTTCACGTCAAATAAGAACAGGATTTCATTGAAATTAGAATACTTGATTGAAGATATTCTAACTCTAAAGTCTAAAGTTTTAATATCTCTTGCGTTCTAAGATTTAAATCGAGTTACATTCACTTTTTTTTTAAAAAAAAAAAGAAGAAGGAAAAGATAGATGCCTAACTAACTCCAAAAGTCCAGAGTCAGCGGTCAAGCCAGCATTAACATTTGTAGGCCCAGGTCCAACAACTGCTTCCTATTCGTTGTCTTAATGTGTGACGACGTGCATCACACGTGACAGACATAAAATCTTGACAACAAACAGTTATAAAGATTAAAGACCGTCACTCTTAACCTCAAACCCTAGCTATACCTCTGTTGCTCTCTCGAGTCTTCATCACTCCTGACAGAGCATAAAAGAGAGAACTAAAAAAGCGAAAAAAAGGAACAACAACAGCAATGGAGTTCTCTCAAGATGACTTCGATCGTCTCTTAATGTTCGAGCACGCTCGTAAAACCGCTGAAGCTACCTACGCTAGAGACCCTCTCGATGCCACAGTGAGTACTCTATATTCCTTAAACGAACCGTCGTTTTGTTTAATTTCCTGTTTTTTCCGTTGTCAATTCTGCTCTTCTCCTTAAAAGGTTTTTTTTATAGTTGATTATCACTTGTGTGTCTCAGACCATATACATGTATCTCGTTCAGTATTTAGAGAACACACACTGGCTATCGCTTCAATTTTCATTCTGTAAATCATTGATGTATTATCACTATTTCTAGTGATTTGTTAGCATTAAAGAAGGGGGTTATGTTTCGCAGAACTTGACTAAGTGGGGTGAGGCATTGCTGGAATTATCGCAATTTCAAACTGTGGCAGAGGCAAAGAAGATGATAAATGGTACTATAGTTTATTCGTTGCTATAATTACCAATTCACAACTGAGCAAATTTTCTGGGATTTATGTTATTGGGCCGGTGTCTTTATTATACAGATGCCATTTCAAAGTTGGAAGAGGCATTGATGTTAAATCCAACATCCAATGCCATGTGGTCTATAGGAAATGCCAATACTTCTTATGCATTTCTGACTCCTGATCTTGACGAAGCTAAAAGTTATTTCGACAAGGCAGCTAATTATTTCCAACAAGCAGTTGATGAGGTAATTTTGGAGTTATTTGGTGGGTTTTGATTCGAGGCACATGTTTAAGCATGTTAGTTTCTGGTGGTCTTTGGCGAGATGCAAGTTATAACTGCAAATTTGATATTTTTTAATACAGGATCCAAACAACGAGCTTTATCGTAAGTCTTTGGAAGTTTGCGCTAAGGTATGTGTCTCCTTCTCTTCTCACAAGTAAATGTGAGTGTAAACTGTTGTTTCTATTTGTGTATTTGGTGGTTTGAAGCCTGCCCTTCTAAACTTCTGGTATGCAATTTACTAATTATACTAATAAGGCCCTCTATCTACTATTAAAACAGAAATCACCTAGCATTTTACATGAAAGCAGTGCGGAAAGCAGAAAGTACATCTTACGTTTGCAAATTTTTCTATTTGAGGTGTTAGCTCTCATGGAATCAAATAATGAAAAACCACGACAATTATATTGATTGTTGCTATTGTCAGCTTCTTCAAATCTTCAATATTTCCCTTTTTATTTTGTGCACGATATTCAGATTGAATATTGCAAATCAGAATTTAACTTTTCCAAAATCACTTCTGTCTATCCTGATCAAATGAATTCCACTTTTTTGATTATGTGTTAGTACTATCTTCAAAGTGATCTGTTTGATTAATTATTGATGTGTGCCACTTCCTGTGTTCTGATGAAAGATGTTGTTGATGATATCTTCACAGGCTCCAGAATTACATACGGAGATCCATAAGCATTCAAGCAGTCAACAGATTATGGGTGGGGGGGGTTCTACTGCTTCTTCAAATGCAAAGGTGAGAAATTTAGGGGTTGATTGTTTCTAAGTTTTGCCCAAGTCAATACCTACTTTGTTGTTTACTCCATCCCATTCTTTGAAAAAAAAAAGTGTGGTTTCCTTCCTACCCTCCCTCCTTTTTTTTTTTAAAAAAAGGAAAAATAGTGAAGGGGGATTTTTTTATTGCAGCATAAAATTTCATCATGTATGAGCTTTTCCTACTATACCATGACTTGCAGATGGTTTCCTCTTTGAAACTATAGGGTTATTCTAAATTGAAAACTCAATAGGAGTTTTCTCTCTCCTTTTAGGATGAAAAGGAATCTATCAAGAAAGAACACAAAAAATGCTGGCTTCAAACTGAAACCTAACGCAAAGTGTTCCCAATATCTCTGCATTTCAGCTAAAGAAACCAGTAAGAATATTTCAGATTTTTAGCATTCAGAGTTTGGTATCTTAAAATGTTGTATGGCCCTTAAAATTTCTGATGGGTGCTCTTGTAAGGTAAAATAGGAAAGTAACCAAATTATTGAGACAATTGGAAACATTGTTATGATTAAATGGCAGAAATTCTTGTGATTGAAAGCCCAAGGGATATGTTGACATTCTAGTCCACATCTGGTGGAGTAAAGTGAAGTAAATTGTAGCAGCAGTGGCTTAGATTTGGCAGGAAAGAGAAATAATACTTGGACTGTAGAGTTAAATAAGCTCTCATACCGCGCCATGTTGGTTGTACCTTCCCCCCTTCCAAAGTCTTGAGTTCGAGTCCTCTTGAATATAATAAGAAATTGTGAAGAGTCTGCAGTTCTTTTGATTAAGGTGTCTTCCTATCTCCTTTCTGCTTTTCTTATTTTTTATAAAAAAAAATTGTAGAGAAGTATCTAGCAAATTAGCACGAGGAATTGTTAGTTTTTAACCCATTTTGTTATTGAACTTACCACGTTTGAATTGAAGTCTCTAAGATGCTGTAATGGTAGTTTGGTCATCAATTTTCATGCGAATTATTTGCAATGTACAGATGATCAAGAGTCCTCTAGTTTCACTCCGTGGTTCTTGCTCCATATTCTCTTTGTTTTCTTTTTTCATCCAAATCACGTGATATTGAATATAACACAAGATATTTCCGCAACATGAACACTATATCCACCACTGTGGTTTGCAACAACTATGAACTGCTTGCCCTCAATGGCACTTTGCAATTTAGATTGGGGTCCTGACAGCATGGAGGTTTTCCACTGATAATTTGTACAACTTCTGTCATTGTGCACATGGGTTGTTGAATGTTTTTTAACAAATGGACTTGGATGCACAAACTTCAAATTGACTCTAAAGGTTGCATGCTGCTATGCGCATGCTATTCATACATATGTGTAGTGCATTGGTGTTTTCCTTGCATGCATAACTTATGCTTATGGTGGAAGAATGTCATTGATTTCACTTATCCAAATGCTAGGTTGATCAATCAAGTTTTTGTAAGTTCCTAGGGTAAGTCAAAACCTTATTTATGTGTTTCCTGCTGCCTAACTTCATGAAACAGTCAACAATTTGAGCTTAAACTCTTTTCTTCATTCTGGTTAAAGCTCTTTGTGGTTTCTTGTTGTTGATGGATATCTCAAGTTCGACATGATGTAAGGTTCTCGGCATTGCTAAGTCCCCAAAAATCTAGAGAAACACATCAAATCCATAGTTTGTAATGCAGTTTACATACTATCTTTTTCCAAGGATTTGGTTCAGGAAGTGATGGTTGGGAATGGGTTAATGTTGAGCTCTAACCGACTGTTTTCTGCGAGTCACTACATTAAATTTTATCTCAAAACACTCACTATTTATTTCTTAAAGCATCATCAGACATTTTTTAATTCTATTTCAGGGCTCCAAGAAGAAGACAAACAGTGATCTGAAGTATGATATATTTGGATGGATTATCCTTGCAGTTGGCATCGTTGCTTGGGTGGGGATGGCGAAATCCAATCTTCCTCCTCCAAGATAAGCATGAAGTAAATACGCCAATATCTTTGCAGGAATGTTCAAGTATTGATCAAAAGATTCCACCTGGAAGGCATGTAAATTCAGTTATACATGTGGTATGCTATCCGCATGTTGATTTTGACCTTTTGGTTTCACTATTGCTTATTCGGCTAGGATTATCATTTTCATGCAAAGTTTTATTATTTATATCCGTTGACAGTCGTTCAAGCCTTTTCTGTTTCCCTCGTACTTTCATTTGCTTGGGGTGGTTTGATGTCATGAAAGCCCTGCCACCTATAAAAAGGTCTTTGAAGTCCACCCTGTTGTGTCAGTCATAAGTTTGGTGCCATGGCTAATGCAACCATGTATCACCTAGAACTGAACGCTTGCGAATTTATCTTGGTGGATCCATTTTTCTTCATCGAAACCAAAATTAAATGTTGTAGCTGGCAGGCAAACTGCTCCTATAACACAGAGAATCCAAGAGGAGAGAGATTTAATTCTAGATCTTTTGATTCTTATGTGAACACTAAGGGAGCTTGGCGAACGGGTTTTTGACCGTGGTAAGAAGTATGGATGCTCAGAATGACAGTGAAAATCAGGAAGCAATATGGCTGGTAGGAACCATTCTCTTTGATTACCCGATGCTATATTTTATCCCCTTGATTAAAAGCTTGATTCATGCATGGCCTATGCAGTGTCATGTAGCTGCCTTGGTGAATTGTCTATGGTTGTAGATGTGATGACTGACGTACTTGAGTTGTAGAGGCCACGAGGCCTGGGGTCCATGGGCTTGGTGTTAGATTGATCTTAAAACATGGTGGTGATGATAAATTTTGCTCTTGATAACTGATTCATATGCCATGCATGAAGGTCTCTTGCCTCTAGTTTCCCAGGTATCAGGGAAGCATGTCAGGGAATCTCTACGTGTGTTTTCTTGGATGGAACTGCAAATACGATGCCTGTGAATCAATAAAACCTCGAGTTTCTGAACTGTATACCTCCTAAATGACGCTCTCAAATTAAACCCTCTTGACTTGAAATCCTCTATCAAGCTGAGTAGTGCAGTTTCTTCGGGTGGAAACACTATCAAGCACGATAATTAAACCCAGCTTGACTTGAAATCCACTCAGCTTTACTTGAAACCCTGCCGACTTGGCATGGTTTGGGCTGAGTTAAAAAAACAGAAGTCAACTTGGAGTTGATCTTTTTGAATGTTTGACTCGGTAAGTTAATTCATGATTCAGGTTTGAATTTTAAAAAAAAAAACCTAAAATTTCCTTCAAAATGATGTCTTACAAAAAATCTTGACTTGGATTAATTATCTCAACCAATAACCTATTACATGCTTCCAGTGATATGAACCGAGTCGAGTTTAATACGTAACAAAAAAAAAATCATGTTTAATTTTGTTTTCTTCAAACTTTCTCTCTTCTATTTTTTACATTTTGCTGACCACCCTATGCGGCCAGTGCTAGTCCTAGCTGTTTGAAGATGATTCATTAGAGCGTATCTATTGTTTGAGAAGGTATACATAATCCACCAAAAGATGGGAGATGCAACCGTGGCCATTTAATTGTAGCCTATTTTATTTTAATCTTTCCCTATTTGGCTTCCACGCTTGTTCTCAATGGGATCCATTGTCGTGGGCAAAGGCTTCTTTCTTCTTTAAGTGAAACCATATTCTCTGTGGCATTTACCATTATTCAACCGCATCACTTGGTGCTTCAATGCACCTATAATTTGGTTCCTCGTTTCTCCAACTGCAATTTCTTTCTTCTAGTCCATAAAGCACCCGAGTTATTTAAATCTTGATCACAAGGTTTCTGACTTGATTTTGAATTTTATAGCAGGAGATATCTTCAAGATGCACCCCATGTTTTGGTTTTTTTCTTGCAGGTCCAGTTAGCTATTTTTTAGCTTGGCATGCTGCTGTTGCAATTATTTGTATTCTATGTCGGTATCATAGTTATGATTACTTTTAACTAATCGTATTTTGTTTTTAACATAGATGTTCAGACTAACTTGTGTATATCTTGACTAATTCTATAGATTCTAAAGTTAATAATCATGTAAGTTTTTAGTGATTTTAAAGTTTGTGAAACTCAAACTGGTGATCTTTAGAAAACAAATCCAGAACCTAACCTTACTGCCTCAACATTAACTGCTAATAGTTTTTGTTTGGCCGACAGCAGGATTGTCTTTCTGTGTGATCAGGGTACTATGATACCGGATAGTTACGGCATCTGATGCCAAATTTATGATTCCTTGGTGGAACCATGATTTTCTTTTGCCGCTGCAGGTCCACCGCATTCTCTTATTGGTATGTAGTGGTGGGGGCTAAGCTGGCAGATTCATGGTGGACACCTTTCTATGAGTGGAGAGAAATCTCACTACAATTAAGGTTTGTTTTTTTTTGTTTTTTTCCCACGAGGGTGCAAGTACTATGATAATGCTAAATTAGCTACAAGTTAACTAAGCATTCCACTTTGATTTAGCTGTATTGGGTGTTCTTAAAGGGACGCTCCCAGAAGATGTGATGGCTGCCGCAAAGACACCTTACTTTTGTGTAGTTGTTGACTCCACCCTCTTTTATTGGTTGGTTCCTATTGGTGAAGTTGTATTGATAGCTTTTCTCTTTAGATTTGTTTTTCTGCAACACCTTTCTGGCCCTTCTGCGGTTCTTGCTTCCATTAGTTTCTGGAGAAGCAATCTATACAGGACTTAGTGGGGTGCTTGATATTACCTCCAGCTTAGCTTGAAATAAAGTAGAGCACCCATTATCATTATTATTCTACTATATTTTAAAGCGTTATCGTTTGCTTTGTTCTGAAGGATATGATATGCTGATTTAGTTACAGGCCCCAGTCGTATGAATGCTTTTTGTGTGGAGAAGCATGGAAACTGCTTAATATTTGCACCAGGAAATGCTTCCGTTGGCAGAAGTTTCTCTGTCTATATATGATTGTGGTTAATTTGTCCAAAACAGAACGGAAGAGATAGTGGGTGTGTGCATGCTGAAGACATATGATTTGTGGCCTAGCAGAGCGACTATGGTGGGGATTTCTCCCCCCTTCTTCAAGGAGGGACTATCGCAGTGTTCGTCTATTTTCAATTTACTTGATCGATCCTTGGTTGTTCTTGCATGTATTGTTCCTGCAATTCAAGTCCCATTTTGCTTTAAAACTTGCTGGGACCACACCATACAGACAGCTTTTGATCATGTCATGAGACAAGCAGTTCAACATGTGCAAGGGTTGGCTTTTGATCAGTTCAGAAGACTCGTCAATTTCACTACCTCATTTGATGATCAAAACCTGTGGAAATATATCCATGTTTAATAAAATCTTGTTCAGGAGCCAATAATCCTGAGGAATTTAATGATGAAAACCTTGTGGAAATACATGTTCAAGTACAGAGAGAACATTTCTAATCCAGACAACATATGCGAGGGTTGGCTTTTGTAAGATTGCTCTCTTGCATCAGTCAATTTTATAAAGATTGGATACAATCTATTTATAGGTTAGGCCGAGTTTCTCTCCATTTTCAACAAAGGCTGCTCTACAATATGTACACATATCCCATGCGTTTGCTTTTTTCAAAGGCGTGGTAGAAGTTCAGAAGAGGTCAATTATAAATGTCTACTGATTTGGTAAAATTAATTGTTTTTCAAAGTAATTTTTGGTTTAAAATGTATTTAAAAATATTTTTTATTTTTAAAAATTATTTTTAACACCAACAAATCTAATTCAAAAATATAAAAAAATAATCTTAAACAAAAATATTCAAAAAATCATGAAACACGTTTACACCGCAACCCTAACAAACAAAAAAACATAAGCTGGCCCGGACACCCCACGTAAATCAAAAAAAAAAAGAAGCATAGTCTTAATCCTGAAGAGTAGTTCAACTGGTTAAGTCTTGGGTTTGCTCCCTAATGATCACGAGTTTGAGTCCTTTCAGATCCACTGAAGACTTATATGGTCATTAACTTCAAGGTCCATGAGATTAGTCGAAATACGTGTAAGTTGATCAGATACCAATGTTAGAAAAAAAAAAAACAAAAAGAGGAAAAAGCATAGCCTTTATGCCTGTGTGTGTCAAAGTGCATAGTTAAAAGGTATGGCTGCGTTGGGCTGTGAACGAAAGAGGAATAGAAAATATGCCTCCCCAGTTTATAGTATCGGCGAAGGTGGAGTATATTATATGTGTGTTTGATTAGGAGGAAATCACAAATTCGATTTTTTTTTTTTTTCGGTGAATGCAATGTAATTAATGTAATAGAACAATTTCCTAGGAACGTGTGAATAGCTTAATTTCTTAGGTTTAGCTGTCTTAACGTGCTATATATATATATATACACACCATGGTGTTTATTAACTAATTAATTAGTTCGAAGTACAAATACTACCCATCCCATTCCTTAGTTTTCACTTAGGAAAATAAGGTGGTGAATGTAGTAAAATCATTTCCTGTATTTAATCTCACTTAATTACTTAATCAGTTGAGTGCCTCTGTGAAAGAGACGGTGTTTCAAATAAGAGGCAAGAGAATTCCCACACAATCATATTTTATTGGAAGCAATAATATATTACTTAGTTATTAAATTTGATATATATTCTATTGATTTGTCAATTCAAAATCTTGGCTAAGCTAGATTTCTTTTTCAAATTATTTTAAAAATTAACTCGATCAAACTTTTAAAAAAATACTCAATTAAGCTCGTGTTAAATATGATATAGTCAATTTCAAAGATTTTTTCTAAAGATTTTTGTTCAAAACAGTATTATATTTTATTGGAAGCAATAATATCTTGTATAGTTATTAGATTCGATATTCTATTGATTAACCAATTCAAAGTCTAAGTCTAGTTAGATTTTATGTTAAATTATTTTTAAAATTAACCTAGTCAAGTTTGAATGATAAGAAAAAACAATTCAGGATCGAACTAAATTCGTGTTAGACATGATGTAGTCAATTTGAAAGATCTTTATTAAAGATTTTTGTTTAAAAAAGTATGTTATTTTTAAATTTTATTTAAAATGATGTTGTTCAGCAAACCCATATCCGGCAAACTCTAAGCTGACAAGCATGGTCTTTTGTACAGATCCACGTTACTTTATGTTTAATTTTTATCAAATAAATAGGGATGGTGAGATTTGAATCCGTAATCTTTTGGTCATCAACTTAATAACTTAAACTATTAAGTAAGATCATAAAATATAATTTATATTATTCTCCAATAAAAAAAATCTATCCAATAAAAAAACAAAAAAGAATATTGCGAAATGCCACCACAGCACACATATATAGTAGAGTTGAGGCCTCACTCCTCGGTGTAAAGGATGACTTTAAGGGACAATGGTGGTGGCACCATTATTGAGAAACTGGGATTCCCACCCCTCCATGATTAAGCCATGGCATAATTCTTCAGATCTTCTCTACACCTGTCAGACATCTCGAAATGGGATGGTTATAAATGAAGGAGAGACATAATATGTTGAAAACGAATATTAATGACGACCATATCTAGAGATTATTCGGTGATTATGTTCACCATGGACCACCACCCATTTAATTATGTGGATGTCTATTAATTCTTCTCCTCTTCTCTTTTCTTTTACAAAAAAAAAAGAAAAAAAGAAGAAAAAAAGTGGAATATAGACTAGTCCAGATCATTCCTGACAGAATAATATTTATAAATATATTTATTTGGATGGATTCGACAAGGTTACCATCCTGTCTACTTTCGAGATAGGAGATTGAGTATCATTAGCACTAAGCCTTTGTTAGCTAGACGACTGTTAGCACGCCATCGCCAATGTCATCCGCTTGAAGGAATAAAGCGACTGCATTTTTAAGTGACCGTACGTAAAAAATAGGAACCCATTAACGTCCCTTTCTCTCAGTTCTAAGCATTATAATATTCTAATTTTCCATATCAATTTCCTTCTTTTTACGATATCGCAGCCGACATGAATCGCAGCCGACATGGCTTGTTTGTTTGATATTATAATAATTTTTATAGTTGTAATTTAAAAAAATTATTTTATAAAAAGTATTTTTAATTGAAATTAATTTGGTATTTATATATATTTGGTTAAAACTGTGGTTGGAATTGAGATTGAATAAAAAGTAGTTTAATGTGTTTGGTTAAACATACTTTTCAAATTGAGGTTATAAAATAACTAAAAAAGATATATATTAATATTGATGATTTTTAATTTAAATATTGTAAATTTAACTACCACTATTACATCATTAAATAAATAATATTTTATATCAAATATTTTTAATTGTTCAATTAACTTATCTATAATTTCATCACGTACGAAATTTCTCCGATAAGAACTACAGTTTTCATGGTTTTTTGAGCTTGCAAAAAAATCAGGTAAAATATCATCAGAAACAAAATTAGAATTGCGATCAAATTCTACAGATGCTACGTCATCATGAGATGTCCTTTCAATTTATGTAATGTTATTGAATAATATTAAATACTAGTTTTTGAGTAAAACACAATTAAAAAAAATTGAATTTTTTTTCCAAGTCGGACGCGGTTCAATGAACAGTGGAGTCACTGTTCACGCGAACAGTGACCCGTGTATTAATTCACCTTGCACTGTTCACGTGAATAGTGCCAAGTAAATTAATCCACTTGGCAGCGTTCAGATGATGATGATTGCCAAAGAAATATTAAAAACTCCTACTTGAGCTGAAGGAAGGAAGCAAACAACAAATTGGGTGGGCTCTTGAGTTTTTTCTTTCTCTTGGCAACAGGTGGGCATAAGTGAAAAGCAGTAATTTTTTGCTTTATCAAAACCGGCGGTACAAACTCAATTTTTAGTGAGACCCGTCTTCAAAATCTGTGTTCAAAATGTTTACCAAACGGTTATAAATTGTGGTTTGAACAAAACACAGTTCCAGCCACAATATCAAACGGTTAGACACCTGTTTAGGCTTGTGATAGATATTATTTTTTAAACTATTTTTTATTTAAAAATATTTTTATATAAATAAAAAATATATTATTTTAACTTTTACTAAATCAATGTTTGAAACACAATTACGGATAGGACTCGATGCAAAAAAGCAAAAGCTATTTAACTAACACAATGAATTATTTTTTTTTGTGGTTGAGCAGAAAGTATAAACTATTACAATACTCTAAATTTTTATCAAGTAATTTTAAAAATATATTATTTATGTATATTAAGAAGATTTTAATTGTTTTAAATAATAATTTCAAATTAAAAAAAAATAAACTAGCAAACTTTTTCTAGCTATATTAAGAGTAAAAAGATATATTAATCATGTCTTGTCAACTAAAAATTGCAAGAGTCATATCTCCGCAATTAGCTTTTGCACTTCTTCGTGCAATTTGCACTTCCCCATGCAATGACATTACCATATATGAAGATAAAGTAAGTCCAAGTATATTACATATATCATCTAGTTCTACTCTAGCCTAGCCAGCTTTAGTGCATGCATTCGTCCTTAGATAATTTGTATTTTCAGTAATAAAAATTATATTTCCAAGTGCAGCCTTCAGATATCATAAAATAAGTATATTGATGTTGAATTATGCATAAAGTGACCAACAATACTAAATAAATAAACCAAACTTCTCGCGCGTGCTAAGAATATTAATCTCTCTACAAATCTTTATTATCTTTCTTCATCATTTGGTATATGATTGGAATCAATGTATAGTTTCAAAACTTATTCTACTAGTGTATCAACGAGTCTATTATAAAATATCTGAAGCATATTTTCTTTGAAACAAAAAAAAATTCCTTTAAAAGATCGAAAAACTTTAATTATAGTAAAATATTTTCAAGTGCCTAGATTTTTCATTTCAATTTTTTTTTGCCAAGTAGTCTTCATAAACCGTTATTTTATCTACGTATAATACTAATATAGTAATCTTGCTCAACTGTTTTTTTTTCAAACAACTACACAAATAGAATTTTTTCATCGGTGATTGCAGTGGAAAAATAATGGATAAAAAAATCTAAACAGTACAATAACGTGTAACTTTTACCGACAGAATCAATCCGATAGTAAAGTACATCCTTAAATATACCAATAGAAAAAACTTCTTGGTATATACTGATGAAATTATGGACGTTATTATAGTGGGATTAAAAAAAAAACAAATCATATGGTGACGTGGTATTTTTACCGACAGAGTAGCTGACGAGATAATGATGTCGGTCATTCTGTCGATGATATTTAATTTATGACTTGGTAATATTTAACATTTTTATATTATAAAATAAAATAATTTTATTTAACAAATAAAATTTCAGATTTACAAACATTAAAGCTGCAAAAACAATAACATTGATCTTTAAATCGTCGATAGAAATTCCATTGTTTCAATGGAACCATGTTTCCAAACATCCTGAATGGAAATCGTAGGTCGATGCACGGTTTTCAAGATTTCCAAAATATTAACTTAAATAAAAAAAATTATCATGTTAATTCGGTTAGTTTATTGAAATTACTAAATTATCCATTTTATAAATTTTTACTGCAAGAAAAAATTTGAATGGGAAAAAGCTGATAATAATATTGCGAGGAAGATTTAAGAAAATCACACAACAACTAAGTAAAATCAAAATTAGGATATTTTTTTCAGATATTAAAATTTTATTTTTTATTTACTAACAAATAATTTATTGGTAACATATAGGTTGCGTGATTTTTGGTACAAGGCTCAAAAGAAAGGAAAAAAATATGCGATAGAAAGCGAGCTTCCAGCCTGGAATGACGTGGTGGTTTGGAAGGATTTTAGACCGCCATATATCTCAGAGGTTGTATGGGCGAAATACATTCAACACGCGACGTCCGCGCACTTCATGCAACGGTCACAGTCCAATGCAGAGAACCGGCACCGACATGTTCACGATTTTGTTACCACACACACCAATTACTCCATTTTGTTTTTTTTGCATGCAAAGCAGATGATAAGATATATATTTTTTTTTACATCCTTTCTTTTATTTTTTTATAAATATATTTAACTGATAATATTTTTATCTTGCAGGCAGTCTTGGATCCGAGCCAAGCCCGATAAAGCTTTTTTGTTGAAATGCATGTGTTGAGTGATGACCGTCAAAAAGAGATGTAGCAGTCCATAGATAGCCAAGCTCAGCACTTTGTAATATGTTGGTTTTCAACCGTTTTTTTATTAAATATAATTTCCTTCAATTTAATGATTTTTTTCCTTTTCATGATGCATATAACAGTTGCTTGAAGGAAAGATATGAGGACGATCATTCGACCCATCCGGATATGGATTCAAATTTGTGGTTGGAGGTAGGATCGTCTGGTGAGCCCGGTATAAATTAGGTGTACAAAATCTCTAACAGTACGACCAAAAACTTGCGGATGGCTCGTAATGTTTCCAACACTGGATGTTTGCAGTCAGTTTTGAGCATTCAAGCTCTAGAGTTCGCGGCGATGTTAGACCAATGAGTACAAGATCGAACAACTCATCTTGATGAAAAATATGAACGACTCCCTGCGGATTATAAATAATTATGTTGAGTGTTAATGGTGATGAGATCACATATATATGGGTGATCCATGTGCTCCTCCTTATTGGTCGCACGGTCCCAGCGACAACTAGCCTCCTCCTCCTCCTCCTCCAGTGCCGCCTTTATTTTAGATTTATTGTATTTGAACCTAAGAATATTTAACTTTGTAATAAATATTTATTTTTATATTATTTTAATTTCTTTTTATATATTTTATTTTTATTTGATTTTAATATATTTTAATTATTTTTCTACTTATGTTCAATATATTTTTTAAAATATATATTTTAAATTATTACTGACGGGGTTATCGATGGAACACTTCCGTGTGTATATTCCAGAGAGTTAGAAAAGAATTATTGTAAATGTCACTACTACTGTTAACTCTCCGACTGAATTATAGATGATATTTTATTAGTGACGAGTTATATTTACCTACAGATATACCAATAGAAAATTAAAAAACACAAATGAAATTACATACGGTTTTCTTGTTGGCGTGCTTTGTTTGTCTGTAAATCCATCGGTAAATTTATTACCGATGGACTCACAAACAAACCATAAATTACCGACGAGGATTTTCTGATAGATTGTTTTTGTCCATGGTCTTGTCAGGAAAATACATACCGACAGACCGTGAAAGTAAATACCAACAAAAAGTTTTATTGGTAAAATTATTTAATATGACAGTGAATATGTGATCTAAATTGTCATGACACTATGTTTATAAATATAAAGAAAATACTTTTATGTTTTTTAATATTTAAAACACGAGGAGAGAGCAATATATATATATATATATATATATATATATATAATACAAACTAAATTAACTTAAAAAAATAATTATACAAAAAATCATGAATCCAACAATAAAAAATTAACTCTAAATCCATATACAAGAAATAAAGAAATCTCAGCATATAATTCACTGGTTCTAGTGCGGCAACATGCCTTTCTTTCTCCCAGCATCCAAAGCTTATGATGGGGTCCAAGAGAAGCTTAGATATGTCCCATAACCATAAGAACCTCAGCTCCTAGCTAGCTAGTTGACGAGTTGGGCATGAGTGAGCGCTATTATTATATTATTATATTATTATAATATATTCAAGATCATGTACTTTAAAGATTGATGTAGGGCATATTTTACTTTTATTCCTATAAATTTATTAACATGACTTGCCAAGATTCTGACCTTGACCTGTACTGAGCTGCAAACTTTAAGGCGTTTGTTAGAATTTATTTTCTCAAAAATTACTTTTTAAATTTTATTTATTTATTTATTATTAAAAAAAGTTGATAACAGAAAATACTTTCTAGTTAAAGAAAAATTTAGTTTGGTTTTCAGAAAAGTGTTTTCCTGAAAAATTTGAACAGAAAACACTTTCTGAAAATTGTGAAAAATTTAAAAATATCATATTATTTGATGATTATATCAAATTTGATCATCAAACTTTTGATTGTTATATATATTTTAGTTTTAATATTTATTTTTCAATTTCATCTCTTAAAATTTAATTTTTATATTAACTTTGATTCTTATTTTTTTAATTGTTATTTTCTTTTTTTTTATCATTTTTTTATTGAAATTTTTTATGTATCAAATCTGGTTCTCATTCTTTTGATTGTTACTTATTTTATTTGAAATAATTTATGAAATGTTAATTATTATTATTTTAATTTATTCATCTTTTAATTTTTTTTTTTAGATTTGATCTCTATTATTTTGATTATTATTTATTTTATTTGAGATAATTTATGAAATTATATTTTTTTTAATTTCATTTTCATTTAACTTTTTAATTTGTAAGATTTGTTCCTCATTATTTTAATAAACTTGAGAAAAATAAAACATTAATAAGATATTTTTCAGCTCATTTTCCATGACATAACCAAACGTTGGAAAGTGTTTTCCAACTTATTTTCCATTACACTACCAAACATCAGAAAATAATTCACTTTCCCGAAATTCACTTTTCAAAAGGAAACTACTTTCCAGCAAACAAATGGGGTCTAAATGAAAGTTGCAGTGATGATATGTAATAATTGTTATTTTTTAAAGTTTTTTTATTTTAAAATATATTAAAATAATTTTTTTTATTAAATTTTATTTTTAATATTAACACATTAAAATAATCTAAAATAAATAAATAAAAATTTAAAATAGTATATTTGAACACAAACGGAAACATATTATTAATATTTGAAAGTGATATAATTTTTGTTTTTTAATATTTTTAAAAAATATATTTAACTATAAAAAATATTAAATTGATGTTTTTTTATAATTTTATAATGTTTTTAATATGTTAATATAAAAAATAATATATTTTTAAATAAAAAATATTTTTAAAAAACATATGTAGAATGTATTATAAAACCTTAAATAAAAGTCAATGGCTGTCTGCCGCGAATCAGGTGGCGCATAATTGCATTACATTTGAGAAACATCCATACTTGTACTTGATTGAATAAAATGAAAATGGTGCGTGTTGCATTGCAGACAATTAGAATTGGTGTGTCCTTTGTGCAGTATTTATTTTTATATTTTATGAAAGTTTTTGAAAAAAATTAAATTTATTTTGTATTTTAAATTAATATTTTTATAGTATTTTTAAATTATTTTGATGCGTTGATATCAAAAATAATTTTTAAAAAATAAAAAAATATTATTTTAATATATTTCTAAATAAAAAACATTTTAAAAAATAACTATAATTAAGGCTGTATTTACTTTAATAATGGGAAAAGTTATATAATTCAGTTGATATCAGTCTCTTTTTTCTTTTTTTTCTTTTTAAGAGATCGTGAGCTCAAATCTTTTCTGAATAACTAAAAAAAAATATAAACCGTGCGTTTCATTATCACATGTACAAACGCTTTCACTTTTTTGTCCTTTTCTTTTACTCCTCTTTCCTCTTAAATATCTCTACATGTGATAATATCTCACAACTAAAAACACATAAAAATCTAAATAACTAAAAAAAAACTTTAAAATGGATTTGCCACCAGATTTAATTAGCATTTTAGTGGTCGAGGATAACATTGAAGCTTCTTGAAAACTACAAAAATATTTAATAAGAGAAGCAGAAAGAGCAGCTCAGGGGACTATATATCGTCTATTTGGTATTAATATAATAATTATTTTTTAAAATATTTTTTATATAAAAATGTATTAAAATAATATATTTTTTATTTTTTAAAATTTTTTTTGACACTACCACATTAAAAATATATAAAAATATATAAAAAATAATTTAAAACAATATATATAAAAAAAAAACACTTTTGAAAAAAAAAAAACTCTATGTCCAAATTATTCAAGTGGGTTATAGTTTTCAAAAGAGAAAAGAAGTTAATAATATATTTGAACTTGTCAAACATTATTTTTACCTATCAATAATATTCTTGTATTTGATCAGGTACCATTTCATAAGTAGTACGTATAATTAATTACTGTGCATGATTGAAACTTAGAGTCCTTGCTATATATGTTTTAATTAATGGAGAATAATTAGCAATTAGGACAAACTATATATTAAACAAATCTTAAAAATTTATTGAAGTCTGAGATCTCTTCGAAAAGACTATATTAACCTTTTATCATCTGATAAGTTTTCTTCCTGCTTTTGTATTCAATAAAATGTCAAACACACTTTTACTATGATATCAGAGTTACTCTGATCAACTAATCACAAATTTAAATCTTATTAATTCATTGCTTCTTTAATAAATTAAGAGGTCAAATAAATTTCAACACAAAGTAATTATAATTTTGGGCAGGTTTTATATTTAAGAGATCTTTTTTTTTTCGGTGCAAGAAAAGTTAAGACAGAAACTGAATACTGACAAAGCAGGCACCAACGGCATTACTAAATAAACCCTGGTAGATTTAGCTCGCCGGCGCCTAATATTTATAAAGAAAAATGCTTAGCTCATAACCACGAGTCATGCTTAGCCACTAATCAAGGGTAGAAAAGCAGCCACAAGATTTAACCAGAATCAACTTTCCACTACTATATATATACATATCGACCTACACAAGATCCTCCCATGACAAACGTCTTTCTCTACACAATTCTAATTGCTTTTCTTCAAAGAAAGACCCTTTTTTGGCAATCAATCATCACCTCCAAATTAACAGTTTCAGAAATGATGTCCTTGCTAGCCAACCTTTCTTTCTTGCTCTTTTTCCTGGCCATCATCACCCACCAAACTCCATGGCCTATCACTGTCCTTTTACTCTCATTATTCTCTTCTTTTGCTCTCTCTCTAAACTATTGGTTAGTCCCTGGAGGTTTTGCATGGAGAAACCATCACGACAATCAAAACCCTTCAAAGTTCCGGGGTCCAATTGGCTGGCCTGTATTCGGCACTCTACCTCAAATGGGTTCACTTGCTCATCGAAAACTAGCTAGCATGGCTACCTCGTTAGGTGCAGCTAAGCTTATGGCATTTAGTCTAGGCACAACTCGTGTGATCATTAGTAGCCACCCAGACACGGCCAGGGAAATCCTATGGGGGTCTTCTTTCGCTGACCGTCCTGTAAAGGAATCAGCTCGTTTGTTAATGTTTGAGCGTGCCATTGGCTTTGCTCCATCCGGGGACTATTGGCGACACTTACGTAGAATTGCTGCAAATCATATGTTTTCCCCTAAGAAAATCTCTGGTCTAGAGCCACTTAGGCAACGTTTAGCTAATGAAATGTTGGCGGAAGTAAGTGGGGAGATGAAGGAGAGACGGGCTGTTGTGCTAAGAGGGATATTACAAAAAAGTTCATTAAGCAATGTACTGGAGAGTGTTCTTGGCAGTGATGTCCATGTAAAAAGGGAGGAGTTAGGGTTCATGGCTCAAGAAGGATTTGACTTGGTGTCAAGATTTAATTTGGAGGACTATTTTCCACTAAGGTTTTTAGACTTTTATGGGGTGAAGAGAAGGTGTTATAAGCTGGCTGGCAAGGTCAATAGTCTTGTGGGTCAAATTGTGAGGGAAAGAAAAAGAGCTGGAGACTTCAGGAGTCGTACTGACTTTCTTAGTGCTTTGTTGTCTTTGCCCGAGCAAGAGCGGTTGGACGAATCAGATATGGTTCCTCTTTTGTGGGTAAACAAGCTCTCCCTTTTCTCTCTCATTATTTTCAAAATAAATTAAACTAATCATTTGGCATAAAAAAAAAAAACTGACAAATTACTTTCCGTTCCTGAATTAATTTTGTGTGAAAACAGTGATATTGACATTTATCCTTCTCATTTCTAAAACTATATGTTATTCCCCGATAAATACACTTTAAATAGTACAAAGGCTGCTGTAAATTAAATATAAATTATTGTTAATTAAGTTTGGTTTCTAAACTAATTAAAACCTCAGCGAGAATATTATAAGAAATACATGGGATGCTAAGGAATGTAGTAATACTTTAATTTTTTGCAGTCTGAAGCCAGAAAAAAAAAATTGGAACTTCCTGTTCAAGCTAATATTTCAATTTTTGAGATTTTTTACGAGTTTCAAAAATATATTTTAGAGGTTCTTCTTAGTTTTTTTTTAGTTTTTTTTCACTATTTTTCAAATTAAAAAACGACATGAATAATATTTTTTTTATTTTGTATACAAACACCTATTAGCAATGTAAAAGATTATTATTATTTTTTTATATTTAGTTAGTGTCATTAATTTAATTTTTTCTATAAATCTAGAATAGATGTTTTTTTTATTTAACAATATAACTTTTTCATGATAATTCTTTAATTAATTGAATAGAATAAAACCCATATTTTATAATTAGATTATCATATATATAAAATATTGAGAGGACTATTGTAGATTATGATTTTGATTTTTTATGAAGAATAATTGTAATCTTGACGTGTTTTTTTTTATTTTTTAGATGGAAAATTTTTTTTTATTTCAACAAATGAACACGTTTTGCAATTTCTTGCTACTTAATACGCCCATAATTTTTCTTAATTTTGTAATCTAATAATTAAGAAAGCAAGCATGTTCTTTCCTAGAATATACGATTTTATTAAACTTTAGCATTTATATATAAAAAAAAAAACGAGGAACGTTGAGATGCTGCGTGGCTGAAATTTTATGATGTCTCGAGCGTGAGAAGTAAAATATGTCTGAAATCTAAAATATCTTGATGAAATATCTGAAAACCCTCGCCCGTGTTTTGTCTTTTTTCTTGAACGATGTAAATGATGAGTGACGATCGTTTTCTCACCTCTTTGATTCCCCAATGACTCCCCACTAGCGAGCGAGGTCCTTCCTGCACTGCACATCCTTTTCAGTCCCCTTTATTTGATAGATTCTTAACTATTCTATATTTAAGGAATTTAAAAAGGTTCCTTGTCTTCTTTTCGAGATTTGAAAACAACCATTATGATCTTGAAAGACAACATTTTACTGCTAGAATCTCAGTCTACCTCCCTTTTTATCCACACTTCTTCGTCCATTGACTCACAGAACATTATCAATTCACTTGTGGTTCCACGTTTTCCTTTGCTTTTTACTTCTTAGGATTCTTGCTCCTAGCTGCACAAATGACTATAAAATAAACATACCTGGTATTTTAATATGTGCCAACAGTAACTCACAACAAGAACTTTGTCGGGCAAAATGCGCAGGAGATGATATTTCGAGGAACGGACACAGTTGCTATACTTCTCGAGTGGATCATGGCGAGGATGGTGTTGCACCCGGAGATCCAAGCTAAGGCCCATCAAGAGCTTGAAAAGTTCATCGGCAATCACAGGCGAGTGCAAGATTCTGACATCCCTAATCTACCCTACCTCCAAGCAATAGTCAAGGAAGTCCTACGACTGCACCCACCTGGCCCACTTCTCTCGTGGGCCCGCCTTGCCATCCATGATGTGCACGTGGACAAAATGTCTATCCCAGCTGGCACAACAGCGATGGTCAACATGTGGGCCATAACACATGACCCGTCCATTTGGAGGGATCCATGGGCCTTCAATCCAGACCGGTTCATGGAAGAGGATGTGTTGATAATGGGTTCAGACTTGAGGCTTGCACCTTTCGGGTCAGGGCGCAGGGTGTGTCCAGGCAAGGCACTTGGGTTAGCCACGGTGCACCTCTGGCTAGCACGGCTTTTACACGAGTACAAGTGGCTACCCGCCAAGCCTGTGGATCTTTCCGAGTGTTTGAGGCTCTCTCTCGAAATGAAAAGGCCACTGGAATGCCATGTCGTTCCATGGAGCAAAGTTGCCGATTTTGATCAGAAAACTTAGTGGTTGGTTGTTTTTAGGCGTATGGTATCGTGTGGTGTGGTGTGGTTATTTGTAAATTATAATAATCTACTTCCCTCCTTGATTGTGTAAAGAAGTCAGATTGTGTGTTCGGCGTAGACATCCAACTAAATAATAGAATAAAACCATTTTTAGAAAATAAAAAATGTATCAGGACTAAATTGAACATATCCAAATCACAGGGAGCAGAATATAAACGAGGTAAAATAACAAGAGGCACTTCAAAAAGCTTTTTTTATGCTTACCCTTTTCATTATACATCATACATGAAGCTAAAGGTCATTGTTGTTTTATAGTAAATTGTGAACCGTGCAATTTATAATAAAATAATTGTTTTACCCTTTACAAATCAAAGAACTGACATACATTCAGAGATAAAATTGTATTTTCATATATTTTTTTTTATAACCTGAAATATTTGGGTTAATTTACATATATCACAACTAATTTTTAAAATTACTGAACATTTTACAGTTCAGTAAATATATAAAACACCATAGGATAACAGGCATGCACAGAAAAAATTATACCTAGGTGTAAAAAAAAAAAACAAATCTCCTCCCCCGTAAATTACAACCTCAAGTTATATATTTATTGCATAATATGATTATGCCCATGCGGTTTTAAAAAAAGCACAGCTAATGTCCAATAAGCTTTTTTTACTTTTTAAAAAAGCATCGTATTTTGCAAATCATATTTGTTCTATATTATTGGTAATTGTGAGTTAAAATACTGAAAGATGAGACAGTTTATTGTGATGCAATAATTAGAAGCATTTAATAATTTGAGCTTGTAGACTAACTTCTAGCCCGAGCTAAACTGAAATGGCAAGCTAGGCCTGAATTTCTTCTCCACGAGCTCATGGCGTGACAAAAACCAGGATCATGCGAGGCATATGGCACGTCCGCCACGTGAGAGTCTGCGATTCAAAGTCGAAGCTGATCTGTGGACGGCTGGAGCTTTCAGGCCTCAGCGGTGCTTGAAAAGGCATCAACTCCAGTTTCAAAATTTCATAAAAGATTCTTCCCACGAGGCATTGCAATGATTACACAAAAACTTTCAGAACGTTAACGTGTTTGCAAGGTAGCCCTTTGATTTTTCAGTAATTAAAATACGGGCTGCTATTGCAAAATCCGAAACTCTAACGTTTTAAAGTTCAAACTGGTGGTTATTTTTTAATGTATTTTTTATTTTAAAATATATTTAATTAATATTTTAATTTTTTTTAATACCAGCATCATGAAAATAATAAAAAATAAAAAAAATAATTTGAAATAAAAAAAATAATTCCTTTTAAAAATACTTTTAAAATATAAAAATAAATAAACATATATATATATATATATATATAGTATAAGCAGGGGTGAACAATTTATACTACAAAATAAAATAGTACAATGAGTGTAAGAAAACTCAATTGAACAGAGAGTAAGAGTTATATAATACTATCACTACATTGCATCGACAAATCAATTTTTTAAAACAAGATCACAAAAAAAGAAATATACAAAGAAGCTTACCATTTTTTTCCGACCAGGAGAGGATTAAAATTAAATGAAAATGCCAAAAAATAAAAAACATAATCAAGGATAACAATTGTTTCATTAATTTTTAAATTTTATTTTTGTATTAAATTATTTATTTTTAATATTTTTAGATTGCTTTAATATAATAATATAAAAAATATTATTTCAATATATTTTTAAATTAAAAATACTTTAAGATACAATCTTTATTACTCCTAATAGGCACTAAGCTGGCTTCAACAAAAAAAAAAAAAAAAAGAGGGCCACAACTGGAAACCTTATTTTAATTTCGGATCCAAGTGGGAAATACCACGTGAGTCAGGAACAAATTTAGAATTCCAAAAAAAAAAAGACACCCTTCTCATAAATCCAGGCAAATTCCTTCGAGCTCGTTCGTCTTTGCGGGCACGTTTACATTTCTTCTAAACGCACTGATACAATCGTTTGGTAATTGATAAAACGTTATTTACTATTTATAAGACCCACCATAATTTGCGTTTAAAACGCAGTGCCACTAAAAGCAGCTCGAAGCTGCTTCCTTTCTTCTCCACTATTCACTTAAGTAAATTGCTGGAGAAGGATGTCTATTGTTGGAGACGAGGTCGTGAGGCAATGATGCCCGTTTGGCTAGTTGGGTTACCGAGATCTGTTGTGAGGGAAAGCAAAAATTCCCTTGATGATTGTTGCTGGAGTTCTGAAGGAAAGCAAAAATCCCTCTCCTCTGTCTTGCTCTTTCTTTTTCTCATTCTTTTTCTATCTCTCTAGCTTCCTCTCTCGTCCCCTTCTTTTTATAGGCCTAAACCTCAAAAGAAATTTCATCCTTATCTTCTTGGGATGGTGATCATGTATGAAGATAATTACTGTTTTAAATTTGCTCTGTGTTTGGTGGGATGAGAACACCAACAGTCCTGCCATTATTGGACTGTTGGTGATGGGTTTCCTTAATGCTAAGGGTGCATCCTGGGGCAAGGGGAGCTGAACCAACTGTGAGATTTGTGGTTGACAATCCGGCCTATGATTTGGCTTGGTTTTGGTGAGATTGGTGAGGGGATTGGATATGGCCGATACTGTTTTGGCGAATTTCTCGCGCAGGTTTTCCTCGACTTTAGTGGAAGGGGAGAATGAACAGTTGATTTGAACGGCGTCGTTTTTTAGGCCAAAATGGTCATCTTCAATTTCCCCCCTGAAGTTCTGATGTCTTGCAATCAAGCCCTTTTCTTTGAAAATCTCTTTTTTTTTTAATTTCGCCCCTCGATCTATGCAATTGGACCCTTGAATTTTTAAGAAATTCAATTAATATTAAATTAAATACATTCAACATTGTTAAGAAAATAAATGACTAGTTCTTAAGATAAGGAGGACTAATCAAGTCATTTATCTAAACTAGAGGGCCTAATTTATAATTTACCTGTTGAAGTTTCCAACTCTCACCCGCTTGTCTCCTATTTACAGCGAGTAGAGTCATTGCACTATCTTTTGCGAGTAAGGAATCTCTCACAAACTTCAAATTATAATATTTTGTCTTTTTCACTGTTTTTGTCCTTTTCTCTATTTTTTTCTTTTTTTAAATTAAATACCTGATGAATATACGCACAAACAGAGAGAAAAACTCGCAGCTAGGTTTGGTCTCTGACAATAATATATATAAAAAAAGTTTTTTCAACCTTTCACGGTTTCCCTCTCTTTTAAAATCCTTGGAGGGAAAGAAGAACTTGTTCAAAAATTAAAATAAAAACAAACCCCCCTAGCCAAAGCCAAATTTCTCTACTCTTTCACTCTTCTTTGATTCTTAAAATCTAGGGTTTTACTAGTAATTAATTTACTCCACCGGCTCTCCTTCATTTCTTTAATTTGCAGCAAAAAAAAATGGTGCCAGTTCATCACTTGTAATCTGTTGATGCTCGATTTTAACTTATCAGGTAAGCTTCTCTTATTACTGCTCGTTTTTAGCTCTCAACTACTTGTCTCTCTCTCTCTCTCTCTCTCTCTCTGTTTTTTGTTTTGCTATTGTTCGTTAAGTTTATGAACTTGATGTTTTGAATGGCTGATTTATTTTTTTAGGGGTTTAGTTTGTTTACTGATGGTGTTTTGGAGTTTGGCATGCTGGAATTGGAATTTGGTGATTTTGAAGTGGAGGGGTCCAGGGCTTTGAGTTTCTGCAATTGCATGCATTTGATTCTCAATTTTAAGCAGTTTTTTGAAATGGTTTTAGGGAATTTATACTGTATGTATTGAAAATAAAAGGTGCCCACTTATTTGTAGTGTAGATTTCAAAATGTTATCTTGTTTGTATAGACTTCAGTGTATAATGAATGCAATGTTCGTCTGGTTTTTCGGAGTTCGAGATTCTAAAGTTTTAATTTTTGACTCATCTTTAACCTAAAGTTTAAAGCTAAATAGTCTGAAGCTTAGGAAAATGTATTTTTGATGGGGTTTTCTTTAATCCGTGATTTGTATTTGGATATGTTGGTTTAACATCATGCCTTTAACCAGTTTTTGTGAATTCAAAATCCTACTTTAACCTGTTATCAGTGTAATTTTGCTGCCAAAATATGACAAAGTCGATATTTTGTGTATATAAGGCTGCAATGTATCCTTTCATTTGTAGTGGGAATCTTCCACTTCACCATCAATAAACTGCTTTGTGTGTTGCATTGGAAGATATTTATATGGTGATAATAACCAACTATTTTCATGCTTAAGAAGATCCATTTTGATTTTTCTTTTTGCTATTTTCATTTTTTCACGAGACTGTGTAGTTGTAGATATTAGCGTGCATAAAGTTATAGCTGGTTGACCTTGACTTGAAATCTAAACAGTCTCTGACTGATTCAGAGTACAGGGTGCTCCGGTCAGGACTGTATATCCAATTTTTGGTTTTTTCTGCTGGAGCTGAGTAAGGTGGAATAGCTTCAAGTCTGGGACAATCTTCCTGTGGAAATGCAAACTAGGAAAAGAATTTGTGGAAGAAATGCTTCAAGAGAGCTTGCAAGTCCTAGGATTTCAAGAGCTCAGAAGAAACTGTCTGAAAATGTGCAAGTCGCAGAGAAAGTTTCAGAACTAATTACATCTTCAGCTAGAAAGCAGAAATGTAATATGTTGCTACCTTTTCATATTTCCAGTTAATGCATGCTTGCACAGAACACAATAGGTTGACTTTTTCATGGAGATTGTAATAAAGTGTCAGATTTAGATATTTTCTTTTGCAGCAGTGGCGAGGAGTGGGGCAGCGAGTCTCTTGCAATTAAACATGTGCATAAAAAAGTGAAATGTTGACTACTGTTTTGAACTTAACACTCCAAATCAACAAAACACATTACTCAATACCTGACATCACCTGTGCGGTACTTAGCAGTGTCAAGCAATTTGATCTGCCCAAGCAAAATGTAATTCAACTCAATGTTAGCAGATTCTAGATTGAATTTAGGTCCCTGAATTAAGCTTAATTCCCAAGTTTCTCTCTTTTTAAAGTTATCATAATTTAGCATTTTAACTTGCTGTTGCTTCACCCAATAACCTCTTATAACACCTCTTACGTTTTAAGGATATTGAATTTAGTGATAAAGGATATGAATTTGTTTAAGAAGATGTAACTGTATTATTATTATTATTGCATAATTTACTTGACTGTGTTCCTAATACCATCAAGTTTCATCCTCATTGTATCTGCTGCAAAGTCAGGATCTGAGGAAATTCTAATATTAGGGAAATCAGCATCACACATTGTGCTATTAAGAATTAAATTTCTCATTTATTATTTTAGTAAGAACCATTGATCTTTTTAATTGTGTTTACTCCAACCTCAAACACTCTTTTCAGGCACCCTTCCAATGAAAAATCAGGAGCCTATTGCAGCAACAAATTTGAATACTAGATATAACTCGGTGCATCATAAGGCTTCTGATGCTTCAACTCAATGTGATGTGGTGGATCCTGAGGTAACTGCACCAACTGTGTGTGCTATGCACCTTTCTAACCCTGCTTTAGATTATTTTTTTCGGGTTTGACAATGAATATATAAAACTTGACATGCTCCTATTCTAATCAAATTTTATTGGTTATTTTTAAATAGCTCTCAGAAGTGCGTATCAAAAGAGTGAAAAATAGCAAGAAAATAATCAATATGTCAAGCATTAAGATTCTGTCATATGATTTGCTAATTTGTATTGCAGGGCTGTAATGAAGGAGCTGCTCAATGTGTGGTTCAAGCTATATTTTCTCCTGCTTTTCACATATCTAAGATTGCTGGAGGAGAAATTCCTGATGGAGGTGAGTGACAATCAGTATTTTTGTTTTAAAGCTGATATGCATGAACGGATATTCATTTAAGCTTCTGTTATCTTTTCCTTCTTATACGATACCTTTTTTTTTTTGCATAATCTCCTGTTTAGTTGACTTCACCAAACTGTATCGGACTGGAGAGTCCCGGGTTGATATGCTGGATGCTCATCTTACACAAGAAACCTTTAAACCCTTTTTTGGAGAACACAATGGGAGCACATTAACTTCCCTCAACACAACTTGTCATAGTGTCATAGAAGTGGAGAAAAATATATCAGCCAAAAACTCATATGTGGATAACTATGGTGATCAGGTGCTCTCTACTGATGCAACTACTGTGAATTCTTGTGGTATTGCAGTTTCAAACGGAGTTGGTCTTCCTTCTGAAGTTTCATCTATATATCTTGCAATGAAGAACTCAAAACTGGAATGTGTTGATGAGCATGGTCAAGATTCTATGTCGACTGATGTTTGCATGGAGGAGGAGGATTACGAGGAGTTTGATGACTTTGACCCTTATCTATTTATAAAGAACCTGCCAGAGTTGTCATCAGTAGTCCCCACTTTTCGGCCTATGCTGCTACCTAAACAGACACGGAGTTGTCCTCCTACAACTCTTGTTTTGGACCTGGATGGTACAGAATTGTAGACGTTTATTTCATGTTAATTTTATACAAACATGTTTATCACACGTGATCTTTAACTCTATTGTTTTATATTCTGTTCTCGTGATTTGTGTATTTATTAATGACTTACTTGATGCCAAGCTCTTTCTTTTGCTCATTTTATCATGCTGAGGTAATTGTCTCATAATCTTTTGGCTTTTGTATCCGTGGAGGGGATGCTGCAGAGTCCTTTTGTTTGTTTGTTTTTGTAAAACATTTTTGGAGACTCTTGATGTTATTGTTTGTTTCTAATAAAAGAATGCCTTCTTACAATATTTCATATGCAATTCTCATTTGCAAGTTGTATTAATTGCGGTGTGAATGGCTGAGCTTTCTTGAGTTTATTGCGTTCAGATGACTCATGAAATGCAATGTTCTGATTTCTCTGTGTAACTGCTCATCTGCTACATGTAATTTTGATTATGATGATGAAGTGAACATCAACTATATTTTGACTTATTGTTGGAAGGTAGGAGTTTGTTTAACCAGAAAAAAATTTGGAACCGAAGCTGCCATACTTGTTTTATGAAGCAACAGTTTCCCATTTAATATTGTGCAACGTGCATATTTGGCCATTGGCTACCTGCATCCTATCTGTTTCTGATTGTGAAAGCCTTGATTGCCATTTTTAATTTCAGAAACACTGGTGCACTCCACACTTGAACCTTGTGATGATGCGGACTTCACATTTCCTGTCAACTTTAACCTCCAGCAGCACAGTGTCTTTGTTCGGTGCCGTCCTTACCTCAGAGATTTCATGGAGAGAGTTTCTAGTCTTTTTGAGATCATAATATTTACTGCTAGCCAAAGCATTTATGCAGAACAGCTTCTAAATGTGCTTGATCCAAAGAGGAGAGTGTTTCGACATCGTGTTTTTCGTGAATCCTGTGTTTTTGTCGAGGGTAACTACCTCAAGGATTTGTCAGTTCTTGGTCGTGATTTGGCACACGTTATTATAATTGACAACTCTCCCCAGGTACTGTTGCAGAATTCTTCTCTTTCAGTGCTTTCTGATTTACATGGCTTGGATCATAATTTGATTGGTCTTAGAGAGACTGCATCCTTTTACTCAGTATTTGCCTTTTTCAGTAATGTTTTTGGGAGTGTGGGGTGGGGTTGTTTGGGACATCTGGCATTATATTTTGTCCATGGCATAAAATTGATAAAAGCTATCTTCTTAATATGAAAACTGTTACTATTTTGTTGCTGATTTGCCTAAACACTAGAATTTTTGGGAGACGTTGCACTGTTTAATCAGTAACACTCTTTGAATTGAAATAACCATTCTTTGCAATGGCACTAAGCCATTGTATGGGATTTCTGTTTTCTTTCTTCATTGTATTCAAATCATTAGATGTTGGTGTTAGCTGTCTTTAGAAACCATGGATATTTACCAAGATAAAAACAATTGCTTGACTAATCGGATGAAGGAAAAAAGGTAAGGAAGAGAATTGAGGCAAGGTTAAGGAGTGGAATGGCTTGAGGCTTTTAGGAGGGGTCAGGTTTCTAATTGTGAAACTTGTTAGAGCTGAAATTGTTGACTAGGTCGATGGTTTTCATTTCAGGCATTTGGCTTCCAAGTAGACAATGGTATACCAATTGAGAGCTGGTTTGATGATCGTGCAGATAAAGAATTGCTCTCACTACTTCCATTTTTGGAGAGCTTGGTTGGGGTCGAAGATGTTAGGCCAGTGATTGCAAAGAAATACAATCTTCGGCGGAGAATTGCTTCAGCTGCTTACCCTCCATTGAATTCAAGTAGAGATCCTTTTGAAAGGTAGCTTCAAGTAGACGAGATCCTTCTGAAATATTCGAGTTGGGATGCAATTACAGAATTAAAATGTCAAGGAAATCACATTCTCTTTCGTGGAGAATGTCTTTGCAACGGTGAGATTTGAAATTGAAGTGCGATTCTAACCAGAAGAACAGAGGAAGGTGTTTATGGATTTAATCATGTGAGAGTCGGAAACTGTTCATGGTAGGAACCTGGAGCATGAAAGTGCACCACAGGTAAATACTTGGAAATAAGAAGTTTCATAGACAGTTTAATATGTCAACCCGGTTATGAGTTTGAAAGTAATTGAATTTGTTCCTTCAATTTTATTACAAGTTGAGAACTCTAATCTCTAGAGGTTATTTATACAACACTAGATTATGGGAGCAATTAGAAGGGTGTGAAAAACCGATGGCAATTCTACCTTTTTATTAATATTGAAGCAAAAATTTTCCTTTCAGCTTTTCTATCTTGAATTGTTTGACGTTATGCAGCTTCTCGTGTGAGAGAGTAGGTATGGTATCTCTATGAGTGTTTTTATTATAGAATGTATTAAAATAATATATTTTTTAAAAATTTATTTTAATATTATTGTATTAAAATAATCTAAAAACAACTATTTTAAATAAAAAACAAATTTTTTTAGAAGTATATTTTAACTGCATTCTCAAATACACCATGACGTGCTGAAATGAAATACGTGGCCGTGCAAGGATGACACGTATAAATCTAGAAATAATTAAAATTTGCTTTGAAAATTTCACTCTTTCACCGTCCATGGCAGGGGCGAGCATCCGTTGATTGGATTCTACTTTGAACTTGAAAATTTAAAAAAAATCAGGTATTTTTTTTTTAATTTTGAATTGAACTGAATTAAAGTAGCAGTAGTTCAAGGATTCAGTTTTTATTTAAAAATATCGAATTAGTATAATTAACACACTTTGACATAATAGAATCTGAGTGTTCTGGCTTTTTTATTTTTTATGTAAAAAAATCGATTTTGTTCGGTTTAATTTAGTTTTTTTTTTTTTTTTCAAATTTAAAACTGAAACAAAAAAAATTGGATTTGTTTTTAATTTTTGTAATCATTTTTTTTTTTCAGTTCAATATCTTAAATAGATTTTTTTCAGCCAATTAGAGTATTTAGTTATCCTGCTCGCCCATATTTTCTCATCCTCGTCTCTTTTGACAACTGAGAATTCACTGCATTGAACAAGGACTCCATTTGTATAAAGCAGACAAAAGCTGTCTTCACAGCAAGGACTCCATTGGTGTCTACTGTGTAGTTTATTGGTTAATTTTTGCACTAGAATTTTTAGGATGGGATGTTATTCATGCGTCACTGCTGTAGCAGTGCTCACTGATGACATGCTGAGAAAAGTCCTCCCGGAAACAAAAGCCATGGGATCTGAATAGCTTCACCTTATTTCATGGCAATGTCACGTTTAGGATTTGTGTTTAGCTGCCAACAGACAAGGCAATTGCTAGATTTAGCTAGTGGTTTTATGCGACTTGCTTAGTGTTAAGAATTGCTTTCTATCTGTGATCTCAATCCATGAAAAGGTCCATGTTTTTCTTCAAAAGGCATTTTGGCTGCCAACAAGACAATAATGCTATAGAATTGAGAGGTGATTGGATGTTCGCTCAGATCAAGAGCTACCTACTTCCATTTTGGCAGAGCCGGGCTGCAGTTGGTGTGAGATTGCTGATTGCAAAGAAACACAATCTAACCGAGGAAATCGCTGCTGCTGTGTGCATCAACTGGGTTCAATTGAAGAACATCCTTTTGAAAGGTAGCCTTAAGCTGGTCAGGAACCAGATTCTTTTGTTAAGCATGTATTTGCAAGCCTGATATTTGAAATTGAAGTGCGGTTCCAACCTGAAAGAGGGAGGGAGGTTACCGCGGGTTTGATCGTGTGAAAAAGCTGAAACTTTTCATACAAGGAAGCTGGAGAGTGAAATTGCACTACAGCTAATGCGGATTACAAGAATGTAACATAAATCAATCGGAAATAGACAAATTCATGTGTTTGAGAATTATGATCTTTGTTTCATCATAGATTTTACTTCCAACGATTTTACAATTGAAATGTGATGAATGATGGTACTGCTTGCATCAGCCTTCAATCGAAAGATTTTTATTAATTTGCCTTCCAATAAAAATATTATTTTGATATATTTAAAAAAAAATATTTTGAAAAATAATCTCTACCATACTCACAAACAAGCATTACACAGATAAATTAGTGGCAACTAAGTGACCACTCTGAATCCCTAAACTCGCCAGGGAGATCGACTACATTAATCACCAGCTACTCAACCACACATCCTTTTCAACATTCAAACCAAATTATTTGGTAGTTAGTATGTTACTATGTTTGCTTGAGATAAAATTGCTTCAGGTGAGGTCTCCCCTCTATTCCTCCATGACCTGTACTTCATCCAACACTGAAAAATGACTTCCTTGATAGAAACCTCTTGATCGTTAGCTTTATCACCAAGTATTACAGTTAATAATATCTTACATAAATTGTCAATATGGTTAAATTATCCAGGTGAAATTTGAGATGAAAGCGATATTGAAGAAGGATAACTTTCATTTACTAACCTAATCATGGGATTAAAAACTGTATAAGAATTGACATTGGAAATTAGGTCTTAATTTACGAGTGGTGACCTAAAAATATGCCTAAAGCAAGTCATTACTTCGTGGTTTTACAATCTGTTACTTCAATATTGCTCGGGATAGCATTTCGAAGCAGATAGTTAAATGAAAGCTCCATTAGTTTGTTGCTGAAAATGGAAGTCTGCTACACCGAAGACTCCAACTGCATGGGACTAATCTGGACAATGCCATGCCAATTAGAGTTGGGATTTTCGTATTATTATTTGGTAGGAAGGAAGGACAGGTTTTTACTTCAAATGAAAGGAGACAAAGGAAATTGGCTTTGACTGTACTCTAGAGTTGTTAATAAACTGAAAATGTCTGCATATATTATTCATGAAGCTTGTTCTAGTTTACTTCTCAATAAAAAAACTATACAATTTCTATCACCTAATCACCAGTTAAGCCCTTCCTTTTATTTTTTTGATGAGCAACCAACACTTTTCCTTGAACAATCTCTCTATATATACTGGATTCCAAGCTTTTATGAACATATAGTCCAAGTGTCTTGACAGAAAAAAACAATTTTAGGTTCAAGCATTGGAGCTTGTAGCCTTGTCTGAAAGAAGAAACAGATAAAATGGGCGTTTCTTTTCTTCCATCTCCAGCTTTTTTGGGACTTCTTCTCTTCTCATTCGTCACTTTGTCTCTCCATCCTAAGCCTGCAGTTGCCATTACTAGGCACTACAAACTTGATGTATGTGTTACATGTCATTAGCTTTGGTACCTAAACTTGTCATAATAATATTGTCACACATTACTTTGCATTCACATTTTTATCCAAAAAAGAACATTCTTTCGAATTTTCTCCATCCGTTTTTCTTAGACAAATAAGTTTTCTACTTCATTGCAGGTCATGTTGCAGAATGTGACACGCCTTTGCCACACCAAGAGCATGGTGACAGTCAATGGGAAGTTCCCAGGGCCTCGCATTGTTGCTAGAGAGGGTGACAGACTTCTTATTAAAGTGGTTAACCATGTCCAAAACAATATCTCTATTCACTGGTATATATAGGCATTTTCAGTTTTCTTATTTTGTAATGTACCTGATATTGCGAAAACATGGTCTGAATTTCTATCTATATTTTCATTGATAACAGGCATGGAATTCGACAGCTTCGAAGTGGATGGGCTGATGGGCCAGCATATGTAACTCAGTGTCCTATACAAACTGGACAAAGCTATGTTTATAACTACACCATTGTAGGACAAAGAGGCACTCTTTGGTGGCATGCCCATATATCATGGCTAAGATCAACTCTCTATGGTCCCCTGATCATTCTTCCAAAACTCGGCACTCCTTATCCATTTGTCAAACCTTACAAGGAAGTTCCCATCATCTTTGGTAATGAGCTATATACGCAAAGCTACTTTTAAGAACTAAATGGAATTTACAATTATTCTTTCCTGTTGAGGTTGTCTCCATTTGCTAATACAAGTA